>ERZ1292633.3117-Hain-H41-02um-R1-3117-length-16427-cov-6_pt1 | contig 10699 bp, 10 predicted proteins | sample MGYA00564406_ERZ1292633 | MGnify/ENA primary metagenome ERZ1292633 (study PRJEB36523, sample SAMEA6512639) | groundwater metagenome | collected 2019-01-08 | study: AquaDiva: Metagenomics assemblies of 32 groundwater samples
CCGAGCCAAACAGATTTACCCTCAACCCAACCCATCAAATGCCGGGACTAAACAGGTAGTCCCCTTAAACAGCACATCACTTACAAAATTGAAGCGCCGACCCCGCTTGTTAACTATGCTAATTTTTAGCCCTTGTTAACCATGTCCTTACGCCTTTGCCCTAATGCAGAGCCGTTCAGCCGTGCGGAGAATTTATGGCAAGCGTATCTGTGACGAGTGTTGATACTGTTCAGGCGGGATCAAAATTCCGCTTTGTTGCAACAATTTGTGCAGGCTCGTTCCTGCTGTTTCTCGTTCAGCCGATGATCGCGCGGATGGCATTGCCCCGGCTTGGCGGTGCACCTGCGGTGTGGAATTCGGCAATGCTGGTGTATCAGGCGCTGCTGCTTGGCGGTTATGCCTATGCACACTGGCTTGGGCGGTTTGCGCCGCGTAAGCAGGCGGTGATCCATATCGCGGCGTTTTTGGTCGCAGCACTGATGCTCCCCATCGGGCTTGCGGCGGGCAATCCGCCGGCGGATGCCAATCCGTTTCTGTGGGTGCCGATGCTGTTGCTTGGATCGATTGGGCCGCTGTTTTTTGTGGTCGCCGCGCAGGCACCACTGATGCAGCGCTGGTTTACGCTTTCGGGCGGGGGCGATCCATATCCGCTTTATGCTGCGTCAAATCTTGGCAGTTTTGGGGGCTTGATTGCCTATCCATTGATCGTTGAGCCGCTGCTTGCGGTGGCCCAGCAAAGTGCTTTGTGGACGTGTGGTTATGTCGCGCTGATGATCCTTGTCGCGCTGTGTGCGGTGGTTTTGCCCAAAGGCGAAGTTGCAGCGGTGGCACAAGCGCCAGCATCGCCGCTGCCAGACCGTAAGCGGGTGGCATATTGGATCATCCTTGCGGCGGTGCCGTCAGGCCTAATGCTCTCCACGAGCCTGCACTTGACGACGGATATTGTTGCGATGCCGCTGCTCTGGGTGGTGCCGCTTGGGCTGTATCTGCTGAGTTTTTCGGTGGCTTTTGCTGCGAACCGGAGGCTGGCCGATGTCCTAACACGGCTTGCGCCATTTGCGCTGTTGTTCGCGGCCTGCGGGGTGTTTGCCGATACAACAAGCTGGCCGGTGGCGTTCGCGTTTGCGTCGCTTGCCAATCTGTTCATCGTGTCGGTTGCGCTGCACAGCGCGATGTTCGCGCGGCGGCCAGAGCCTGAACATCTAACACGCTTTTATCTCGCGATGTCGGTTGGCGGTGTGATTGGCGGCCTGTTCTGTGCGCTCGCGGCTCCGCTGATTTTCGATTGGACTTATGAACATCCGATTCTGCTTGCGGCTTCGGCGCTGCTCCTTGCGCCGCCTGCGATTTTTGAATGGGCGAAGCGCTTCTGGGCCGCTGACAGCCGCGCCGCGCGGATCATCCGCTTCGGCCTTATCGCTTTGTTCTTCATCTCGATGATCGGGCAGGGCGGATTTGGCCTGCCTGTGTCGCGGACTGCGGCTATGGTCACATCATTTGTGCTGATCGGGCTTGCGGTGGCCAGCCTTGGCAATCGTTGGCTCTATACAGGCGCAGTTGTCGCGCTGATGCTGTGTCTTGGTGGGTGGAACAAGCTTTCGCTTTCGGCGGAGCCGGGGCAGATGACGCGGAGCTTCTTTGGGGTTTATTCGCTACGCAACAGCAAGGATGTCCGCACGCTTGTTCACGGCACGACGGTTCACGGCATTCAAAATCGCGGCACGGTAGCGCGCGAAATGATGCCAACCAGCTATTATGCGCCGGATTCTGGCGTCGGATTGGCGATGCGCGCGGCACCCGTGCTATTTGGCGAAAAGGCGCGCATTGGCGTCGTTGGCCTCGGTTCGGGCACACTCGCCTGCTATGCCAAACCGGGCCAAACTTGGCGCTTTTATGAAATTGATCCGGTGATCGTAACGCTGGCGCGCGATCCAAGTCGCTTCACCTTCCTCTCGCGCTGTTTGCCGGAGGGCGACGTCGCGGTTGGCGATGCGCGGATCATGCTAGCTGGTGAACCCGCCAACAGTGCGGATGTTCTTGCGGTCGATGCTTTCTCGTCGGATTCAGTGCCGATGCACTTGCTGACGACCGAAGCTTTCGCGACTTACCGCAAACATCTTTCGGCAAGCGGCCTGCTGATGGTGCATATCTCAAACCGCTATCTTGATCTCTCACCTGTGATCGCAGCGGCGGCAGCAAATGGCTGGAGCGCGCGCATCCGCAACTATGTCCCTGATAGGGCAGGCGAGAAACTCCGCTATTCTGCCTCAATCTGGGTGGCGATGTCGCCTGATCCCGCAACGATTGAGCGCTTGATTGCCTATGATCGCGCCCAATCCTGGGAGCCGCTAAAGCCTCGCCCCGGTTTTTCGCCGTGGGGCGATGATCATGCGAGCATTCTTTCGATCATCAAGATCAAACAACAGGATTGATTGCAGCGGTAACGCTAGCCATAGTCGCGCGATGCAAGACGTTTCGATCATCACGCTGAACGGCCATACGCCGCGAATCCATAAAACCGCGTTCATCGCGCCGGGGTGCCGGATCATGGGCGATGTCGAAATTGGTGAGGGCGCGAGCATCTGGTATAATTGTGTGCTGCGCGGCGATGTCAATGCGATCCGCATCGGCGCGCGGTCGAATGTTCAGGATGGCACCGTCATTCATTGCGATTCAGATAAGGGCGGTATGATCGGCTTTCCCACAATCATTGAAGAGGATGCGCTCGTCGGCCATATGGCGATGCTTCATGGCTGCACCGTGCGCGCGAAAAGCCTTGTCGGGCTTGGCTGCATCGTAATGGATGGCTGTGTGATCGAAAGCCACGCAATGCTGGCAGCGGGCGCGATGCTGACGCCAGGGAAAACCGTGCCAACCGGGCAAATGTGGGGCGGGCGGCCCGCACGATTCATGCGTGAGCTTGATCCCAATTGGTCAATGGGTAATCAGATGGGCGTCGCGCATTATGTTCACAATGCGCAAGTACATAAGGGCGCGATCAGTGGGATTTGAGGCTGTTAAGCAGCGCTGAAACCTGCGCGCGTTGATCTGAATCGATCCCGGAAACGATATTTTGCATGGCTGCAAAGGTGTCACGATCAAAATTTTTGCCGCTTTCGACAAGCTCTCGCCGTAATCCGTCAACTTCGGCCAAAGCATTTGCCGATGCCTCCCGCGTGCGTTCCAACCGTGATATGGCAACCTGGGCCGCGACCCATGCTTCGCTGTTGACTGACGCGCCTGCCGCACTTGCGACGGCGGCCCGCGCTGGCTCGGCAGCCTTGGCAAAAGGCGCAACGCTTGCACGTGCTGCATTCATGCTCACTTCTAGGCGGGCAAGTGTTGCCGCTTCAAGCGGAACACGCTCTGCAACGATGATCGGGGTGACGGTCGCCGCTGGCTGCGCGGCATCAATTGCCGCTGCTGCTTCGGCAGGGCGGATCGCAAGCGAGGGCGAATCCATAGAATTTGCGCATCCGGCAATCGGGGCAGCAATCAGGATGAGCGGTAAAAGTGCGGAAAAACGGGGGTACATGGCAAACTCCATTCGTCACACCGTCTAGCCATAGTATGTTTTTGGCGCAACGGGGCTTGCGCTCGCGGCGCTGTCAGACTAACGCCGCTCCATTGCGCGCCCGTAGCTCAGCTGGATAGAGCATCAGACTACGAATCTGAGGGCCGGACGTTCGAATCGTTCCGGGCGCGCCAATAACCACTTGAAATTGCTAAAGAAATAATATTTGCTGTTTGGCTTAAAGCGCCCTTCAAAATTTATGTCGGTTTTTATGTCGGTGAATGTGCTGAAATTCGCCGATTCTACGATTCTCTTCGCTATGATTTGCATTGATTTTGTTGGGAGGAAGTTTCCCCCCTAGTTGGAGCCCTGTCGGTCTCCGCCATACCCACCTCAGCGGGGGACACCCCGCAACTCCCCAATATAGATGAGCGGGATTTTCAAAGCCGCACACTGACCGCGTGAACGCGGCGCAGGGTGCGGCTTTTTTGTGCTGACCCGCTGGCACTCTTGCGTCGCTCATGGCCGGACGCCCGCTGGCCCACAGCCCCGGGCGCAGGACGTCCGTCTGCTTCGCGCCTTGCAAGGGTGCCGTTCCTGTTGGGCCGCTGCGCGGCTCCGGTTGGACTTGACCGCGAATGACGCGCTTGCGCCGCGCATACTGGTGGCGACTGTTTCGAGAGGAAGAGGAAGGCTTCACGTTTCGTGACGGGTGAGGGTCGAGAGAGAGTCTCCCGGCTGCCCGTCATGGAGATATATCATGGCAAGTTCTGTTCCCAAGCTCGCGCTCAGCCGTTCGCGTGACATCCCCTTTGACCGGCTTGTGCTCAGCCAGTCCAATGTCCGCCGCGTGAAGTGCGGCGTTTCCATCGGCGAGTTGGCCGATGACATTGTCCGCCGGACCCTGCTTCAGAGCCTGAACGTCCGCGCAGTGCTGGACAATGAGGGCAATGACACTGGCAAGTTCGAAGTCCCGGCCGGCGGACGGCGCTTCCGTGCGCTTGAACTTCTGGTGAAGTCAAAGCGCATGGCGAAAAACCAGCCCGTCCCTTGCGTGATCCGCCAAGGCGGCAGTGCCGAGGAGGATTCGTTAGTTGAAAACACGATGCGGATGCCGCTTCACCCGCTCGACCAGTTTCGGGCTTTCAAAGCGCTGCGTGACGCTGGCACATCCGAGGAAGAAATCGCCGCACGTTTTTTTGCTCCCGTCAGCACCATCAAGCAGCGGCTGCGCCTCGCCTCTGTGTCAGGCACCCTGCTCGATATATACGGCGAGGACGGGATGACACTCGACCAGTTGATGGCGTTCAGCGTCAGCAGCGATCATGCACGGCAAGAGCATGTCTGGGCGAACTCTGGGCTTGGCCAGCATATCCAGCCTCATGCTATCCGGCGGATGTTGACCGAAGACAGTGTCGATGTGCGCGATCGCCGTGCGCAATTTGTTGGCATCGCCACTTACGAAGCCGCCGGTGGTTACATCATGCGCGATCTGTTCAACCGTGACGATGGTGGATGGATGCAAAATCCCACACTTCTCGATCAACTTGTGACTGACAAGCTGCGCGGTGCGGCAGATGACATCGCAGCCGAAGGCTGGAAATGGGTCGAAGCTGCGATTGACCTGCCCTACGGCCATGAACATGGGCACCGGCGGATTACGGGCGCATCTCATCCACTCTCCGAAGCCGAAGAAGTTGCGCGTGATAGCCTCATCGAAGAGTTCGACGCGCTGACCGAACAATATGACGGCGGTGATGATCTGCCCGAAGAGGTCAATGCACGATTGGGCGAACTCGAAACCGCCATCGACGCGTTCATTAACCGACCAATACTCTACGATCCTGCTGAAATGGCGCGAGCAGGCGTATTCATCACACTCGACGGCAATGGCAAGCTGCGCATTGATCGCGGCTATGTCCGGCCCGAAGATGAACCGGCCAGTGATGTTGTCGAGCAAGACGGCGATGAGGCGGCGGGTGGTGCTGCCACTTCGCAGACTGCGACCATTACGATTGGTGGCCAGCCAGTATTGCCCGAACCTGTGGAGGAAGAGGATGATATCATTCGTCCGCTGCCTGACCGGCTGGTTTGTGAACTAACCGCCGAACGCACCCTAGCGCTACGCAATGCGCTGGCACAGGCTCCCGACACCGCGTTCATCGCTTTGCTTCATGCGCTGTGCCAATCGACCTTTTCGTCACATTCAGCATCGGGCTGCGTGGAGATCATCGCCAAACATGCCTATTTTGGCAATGCGGCACCGGGCTTGCGCGAGCATCCTTGCGCCAAGGCCATTGATGAACGCCATGATGCGTGGGCAGTATTGTTGCCACGCGATCCCCTTGACCTGTGGGATGTGCTGACAAGGCTGGCGCTTGCTGAACAAATGCAGCTTTTGGCGCATTGCACGTCGATTACGGTCAATGCGCTCTATGAACCAACCAACCGTTACAATCAGGGGCAAGTGTCGGCGCACACGGTCAGCAAGCGGATCAAATTTGCTGATCATCTCGCCCGCGCAATTGGTCACGACATAGTGAGCGATGGCTGGAAACCGACAGTCGATAATTATCTCGGTCGTGTCACCAAGCCGCGCATCCTCGAAGCGGTACGCGAAGCGCGTGGTGAGGAAATGGTTGGCCTGATCGATCATCTCAAAAAGGGCGACATGGCGAAGGAAGCCGAGCGCCTGCTGGATGGCACGGGCTGGTTGCCCGAACCGCTGCGTCTCGCCCAGCTCGACGATGACATCGCAGCGGTTGGCAATGCTGCACCCGCCGAAGATCTGCCGGCTTTCCTCAATGACGACAATGTCGGTGACGACGTGCCCGAAGACGAGGAACTCGAACCCGAGCCGCTTGCTGTTGCTGCTGAATGATCAGCACTGCCGGGGCGGCTTTGGTCGTCCCGGCATTTTTCCAACAATATTTGCGCTGTCATCCCAATGCGGATGTTCGGCGCTGGAGAGATATGATGACTTCAATAGAACCGGCCTTGCCGGAAATCCAACGGCCACATCATGTATTTGATTATGACAAATGGCAGGAGGATGCGAGGCTGCGGCGCGAGGCCATTGCGGACAAGGTAGCTATCGCCAAAACCACCCTGTTCGACATATTCCACAGCCACGGCATTGCCTTCGTCATCGTGGCTTTCGATGGCTATGGCGACAGTGGACAGATCGACGGGATCGTCGCCCATGACGATACCGGCATTGTCGGACTGCCCGATGCCAGACTCCCAGCCATCAACATTGAATCCATCGAACCTGCGAGCTCCGATCCAGACGCCCAAGACATGGCGATCACCGATGTCATTGAAAACCTCGCTTATGACCTGCTCGAAGAAAGCAATGACGGCTGGGAGGATAATGAGGGCGCTTTTGGCGAGTTTCGGTTCGATACGGCGGATCGCACCATCACCTTGGGATATAACCAGCGGCACATGTCGTCTAAATATTCCCAAGATACATGGTGAGGAGGCCGACATGGGACATTGCTATCACCATTCACTTTCATCGGTTCGCAAGTGGGGCGGGGAACCGGAGGACTATCTGGCGCTCCATCTATGGTTCGACGAGAGCAAATCGATCACCGCTGACTTCCGACACCGGGCGCTGCGTCACCATGCCGAGGGCATATTCATGCTCGAGCGCTTTTTTGGCGCGACGATCACCATCTCCACCGGACGGGTCGTGCCAGTCAGGCTGATTGGCGAACAGCATGTTATCGAGGATCTTGGATTTATTCCCGGCTTTGCGGATTGGGTGCGCTGCATCCGGCCCGAACGGTGGATGGGCAGAGCGCAACCCATTCACAAAATTGTCGATCCGTTTGAGGCCATCGTGGCCTGATGGTTTCGTCACACCTTTTAAAAAACCAACAACGCCTTCGGCCCACCCGCCGGGGGCATTTTCATATCAAGGAGCCGATCATGGCTGATTATTACACACCGACTATCGTTCAACAGGTGATTCCGCTTGCCGACATCACATCTCTCGAATGCCTGCTTTTAGGCGAAATATTCCAATCTGGCCTCGTTGCGGGCGGCCTCTATTTTACATCCGAAGATGGCCCCACTGACATGATCTGGGTCGAGAGTGAAAAACTACGCACCTGTCTGAATGACCCCGCCGCAAAAGGAAGTACGGCATTCAATGAGATCATCAACCAACGCGGTGATGCGATACTCCAAGGTGATGAGGTCGAAATTGATGCCAGCATGGAATGGTGGACAGTGCTGTTTCAGGACATCGTTCGCAGATCAAGCACGCTCGATCATATCTCGGTCATCATGTCTTACACTTGTTCAAAACTACGCGCTGACGGGCTTGGTGGCATGGCGATGCTGATCACAGCGGAAACAGTGCGGAGCAAATCGACGGAGGACATCCTCGCTGAGTTTATGGCCGAGGCCGAAGCCAGCGGCGAAATGAAACCGCTCGCCTGAGGGCATTTCCAATACAACTATGAAGGATATTTGGCATGGGACGTTCCGTTTCCTATCCCACAGGGGCGTTTGTCTGCTTTGAAGACTATTAGCGCCTTTGAGGACGCATTTGATTTTAACTGTTTCATCGATGACCTGAAGGAACGTGCGGGAGCGATGTTCCCGTCGCTCTACGATTGCGACAAATGGCGCGGGCGCGAAGATCATGTTTTGATGCGCAACGCCTATGCCGATTTTGGCGTGTCGGAATATATCGGCCTCGCTGCAATCTGGATCGCTGAACGCTGCGACGGGGCCTATTATGATTATCCTCGCGCGGGCCGAGCCGCACATTGGCTTGCTCAAATCCGCACTCGCTTTCTTGCCGCATTCGGGAACCTCGTGCTTGATGGTCATATGTCCAATGGCGAAGGCGTTTACCGGCTAAAAACCAAGCCTGTAATGGCCAGCGGAGGTGTGATGATGCCCTGCTGACACTCCCAACACACGACATGTTTCAACCAAGATGACCCGGCCCTGCGCCGGGTTTTTGCATATCTGGAGACTTATTATGTCCGAACTGTCTGTAATCAACCCTGTGTCACCGCAGGCCGTCGCTATTCCTGCAGCGGTTTTTGCGATGACCAAGCAAGGCCATCCTGCTGCCCAAGTGGGTGATCTTGCGTGGCTCGCCATTCCCACAAAATATGGACTGCGGATGGCGAGCGCATGGCGATTGCGCAAACCCATTGCCGACTGGACGCCGTCGGATTTCAGCGGTGCGGATGGCTTCGTTCAAGACGAGGCAGCCTTTCGTGCCCATGTTGAAGACATCGCCCAACATAAGCGTGAACTTCTATCACTCCCGCGCCCTGAAACAGGAATGCGGGTGTCGACACCTTGGGGAACCTCGCAGCAAAGTTACCATTATGCTGACGGCATTCTCTGCCATTCGACAGCGGGACACGGCGGGTTTCATCTGAGTGCTGACTGCAATGCACAAGTCCACACCATGCTGCGAAACGACGATAGCTGGTACGAAGAAGATGGTGAATGGGCGAAGGTCGCCTTCACCTTTCCGGCGCTGTTCACAGCCTATGAGCGCAGACACGCCGATCAATCTCTACGCAATGATTATCCCGACGCATGGGAACATCTGCACGGGCTGACGATACAGCCCGGAGAATCCCGCACGAAGGATGAGCGGCAGTTCCATATGGATCATCAGGCCGACTGGATCGTGGTGTCTGCGATCACCTCGCGACTTCATCCGGGCTTTGTCGAGTGCATCGCCAAGCTGGGCGGAGCAGCCCAAGGTTCCGGCGATCCGCAGGATCGTTGGAAAGGCTGCGGAGGGGGCAATCGGGTGCTGAAGGACGTCCGACAGTATCTTGTTCCGTCGGGCGAATATCAGGCGGGCCGCTTCGGTTTCGTGATTGATGAAGCGCGCCATGCTCCGTTCGTAACGCAAGCAGCCTGATCAGGCCTCGCACTCAAGCCCACTGAATGCCCGCCACTGGATCGCCGGTGGCGGGCATTTTCGCGTGCCCCGCCAGCGTCCGCATTTGCGGACGCGAGAGTGAGAGGGACGCCCGTGAAGGGGCGAGCCTGCGGCGGTGAAAGAGAGCGCCGTGCGGGCCTGCCCCTTTTCCCCCTCTCGAGGAGTCCATTCATGACCGTTTCTGCATACCCGTCGCCTGTGCTTGTCGCAGCGCCTCCTTGTGATCCTGCGGCGTCCGCCGCGCCATCTGGTTCGACCGCTACTGCCATTATCGCAGCGGCGACACTTTTGCTTCCCACTATCGAACAAGGTCAATCCGTCGACGCACGCATATTGCGTACTGCTATGGAAACGGCTTTTGGCGGCTCCGACGCCGATGGACATTGGGACTGGAAGACCGCCTATGACGCCTGCGAAGTCACGCAGATTCTGTTCCTCCGCAAATTTGGCACAGCGCTGACCAAGCGGTTCGACAATCCCACAGCGCTGCTGGAGGTGGTGGGCAAGATCAGCCTGCTCTTTCCAACCCACACGCGGCGTTCTGAGTCCTCACAGTCCCTCCAGCAGTTCAGCACGCCGGTCGGGCTTGGCCTCGTTGCCGCTGTTGCCGCTGCCATCACGCCCAATGATGTCGTGCTTGAGCCTTCGGCGGGATCGGGCCTCCTCGCTATTCACGCCGAACGGGCTGGCGCGGCGCTCGTGATAAACGAATATGCCGACACGCGCGCAGACCTGTTGGAGCGCCTGTTTGCTGAAACGCCCGTCACCCGTTTCGACGCCGCACACATCCATGATTATCTGGACGAGGCCATCCGTCCCAGCGTTGTGTTGATGAACCCACCTTTCTCGGCAGTCGCTCATGTCGAGGGCAGCGTGAAGGATGCGGCGATGCGGCACATATCGTCGGCATTGTCGCGGCTTTGCGACGGTGGCCGTCTGGTGGTGATCACGGGAGCGGGATGCTCGCCCGATGTTCCGGCATGGAGGGATGCCTTCGCCCAATTGCAGGAACGCGGACGCATAGTGTTCACTGCCGCCATCGACGGTCGGGCTTACGCCAAACACGGCACGACGACCGCGACCCGGTTGACCGTGATCGACCGTATTCCCGCTAACGATCCGAACATGTTTCCGACGTCACCGGGTATCGCACCCGACGCCGCCACCTTGCTGGCATGGGTGCTGGCGCATGTACCACCGCGCGCCGTCGTTTCGGGTCAGACGATGGGCGCGACGCCGCCGGCTGCAATCCG
>ERZ1292633.3146-Hain-H41-02um-R1-3146-length-16341-cov-7_pt1 | contig 10698 bp, 10 predicted proteins | sample MGYA00564406_ERZ1292633 | MGnify/ENA primary metagenome ERZ1292633 (study PRJEB36523, sample SAMEA6512639) | groundwater metagenome | collected 2019-01-08 | study: AquaDiva: Metagenomics assemblies of 32 groundwater samples
AAGGTTTTCCATCTAATTTGTTCGGGCTTGGCGTATGCGACTGCGGGCAGTGCAAGTCCGCCGAGCAACGATGTAAGTGATTTCAGGAATATGCGTCGAGACATGAGGTTTCCCATTCGGAACAATTTACACGTTTACATTATCCCAGGCCGTAGGCTCAAAACCTGAGCCTGCCGATTTAGTTCGAAAAAAATTCTAGAGAACCTCTAAATAACTGTCATTTCGAGAGTAACGAGAAATCCGTATTGTTGATTCTCGAAGATTCCTTACTCCGTTCGGAATGACAAATATGGGTTATTCAGAATTTCCGCAGATTAAATTTCTTACGGCAGTATTTTTTTGTATTTTCTGCTGCTGCCGCAGGGGCTCAGATTACTCAAGCCACTTTATTTTCCGTTCTTTCGAGGCAAATATTTTTCCTGTGCCTTACGCAAGTTTTCCATGATGGTATGCCGTAATGTTTCCGGGGCGATCACTTCGACTGCTACACCGTGCTTGAGGATGTCCATGACCAGTTCGGTTTCATTGGCATAAGGGATGCATAGTTCATAGCGGCCGTCGGGCAGAAATTTTCCTTCCTGTTGCGGGTGCCATTGTTCGTCAGCGACCCAGCGGGCGCGTTCGGCGGTGAAGTGCAGCACGGCGGTCTGGGTTGCTTTGCCAGCGAAGATGCCGTAGCTGGTGGCAAAGTGTTCGTTGAGTTCGGTCTCAGGTATTTCAAGCGCGACATGGTCGAGTGACGCGGAAGAAACAATACGCTCCACCGCGAAACTGCGCAGTGCGTTGCGCTTGTGGCACCAGGCGTCCAGATACCAGTTGTCGCGGTAATGCGTGAGGCGTTGCGGAGAGATGGTGCGTTCGGTTTGCTGGTCGTGGCTGCGACTGTGGTAAGTGATGTCGAGTTGCTGGCGTTGCAGTAATGCGCTGGCAACTTGCTGGAAATGCCGGATGGTTTTGTTTCTGCACATCATGCTCAGGATGCGGATCCGGTCGGTGATTTCCTGATTGTTCAGGTTTCTCGATGCGAGAATTTTTTCCAATTGGCTTTTAATCGGACGGAGTTGCGCGCCGAGCAGTCCGGGCTGGATTTGTTCGAGCAATTGCTGCGCCGTGAGCAGGGCGTATAGTTCATGCGCATCAAACCAGATGCCGGGCAGTTCGAATACGCCGCTTTCCTTGGCATCGTAATAATAGCCGTTACGCTCGCGATCATATTCCAACGGCGCATTGAAATAATCCCGCAATGCATTGATGGTGCGCGTTACCGTGGCACGGGAACATTCCAGCAGTTGTTCAAGATTTTTATGCGATACCGGCTGGCTGCGGGCAGCCAAAATATGATGCAATTGATAAATCCGCTGAAAATTGTGCATTGTTGAGGATATACATTTCCTGTTTTTCCAGGAATGACAATTAGTTAGGAAACTCCAAGCGTATCATAAGATAGTTTTGAGAAATGAGCGATGAGGAGTTGCTGGTGTATTGACCGATGACCCTATTCGGCGTAGAGTCTTTCGCTGGAGATAGATTGCCTTATTATCTTCGTAATCAAGTGATTCCCATCAACCTGCGATGGAGAGAAACAAGATGAGTGACTATAAACCCCTGTCTGTGCAGTATCTGTCCGGTGCTGTGAGAGTGTCTCAGCCAGCATCGCCCAAACCCGTAACCCTTGAATCGTCCGCATGTGAAGTCATGACCGATCTGCGCTATGTCAGTGCTGCGGTGATATCACCGGATACCCCCATGGAAATCGCTAATACTTATATGATGCAGCGTGGCATCCGTTCATTATTCGTGATGAATCAGGATAATACGCTGGGTGGTATTATTACAGCGACCGATATTCTGGGCGAGAAACCGCTGCGGTTTATTCAGGAGCGTCGCATCAGGCATAATGAGATTCTGGTGCTGGATATGATGACGCCGCTGGATAAACTGGAAGCAATTCCGGTTGGAGAAGTCGAGCATGCCAAAGTCGGAAATATCGTGGCGAGCTTGCGTGAAAGTGGGCGATTGCATACTCTGGTGATCGAGAATCAGATCGACAGCCTGCCAAAAATATGCGGGATTTTTTCCTGGACCCAGATTGAGAAACAATTGGGAGCAGTGATTATGCCGACTAATGTGGCCAAGAGTTTTGCTGAGATCGAAACAACGCTGATTGGCGGTTGATGGCTGGTATGCTGAGTATTATTGCAGGCTGGAAGGCCTTCTGTGATTGTGTATGTTGCTTAACAGGCTGTTGAAAAACTATCTGCGTTGCCGCTGCGGTATTAAAAACAGGCTCAAAATGCTCATTTATTAAGCATAAACTGCGCTTTTTCGCCTGTTTTTGCCTTGCATCGGCTGCCTCGAATACGTTTTCAACGACCTGTTAAGGGGCAATCCAAACGTTATTCCAGTCTGCTATCCAGTCCTGCTTCGGCAATTTCTGCGGCGCGCAGTAATGCTTTCGCCTTGTTCTGGGTTTCCACCCATTCATTGTCTGGAACCGAGTCAGCGACAATGCCGGCACCTGCCTGTACGTGTAATTTTCCATCTTTGATGATGCCGGTTCGGATGGCGATCGCCAGGTCCATATCGCCGTTGAATCCCAGATAGCCGACCGCGCCGGCATAAACGCCGCGCTTGGATACTTCGAGTTCATCAATGATTTCCATGGCGCGTATTTTGGGGGCGCCGCTGACCGTACCGGCCGGGAAGGTCGCGCGTAATACATCGATGGCCGTCAGGTCGGGCTTCAGTTTGCCTTCAACATTGGAAACAATGTGCATAACATGGGAGTAGTTCTCAATCCGCATATGTTCGGTCACTTTAACCGTTCCTGTTCGTGCAACACGCCCGATATCATTGCGACCCAGATCCATGAGCATGACATGTTCCGCCAGTTCCTTGGGATCTGCCAGTAAATCGGCGGCCAAGCTGGCATCTTCCTGCATATTTTTTCCACGCGGCCGGGTGCCCGCAATGGGTCGAACCGACACGGTGTCGCCTTCAAGGCGCACCAGTATTTCCGGAGAAGCGCCCACAACGTGAAAATCGTCAAAGTGATAATAGAACATATATGGCGATGGATTAAGGCTACGCAGCGCCCGATATAACGCCATGGGGGAAGCATGATAGGGTTTGCTGGTGCGTTGCGACAGAACAACCTGCATGATGTCGCCATCATAAATATAGCGTTTGGCCCGATCGACCGCAGCTTTGAATTGATCCTCTGGGAACTCGGAAACAGCCGGTTCCGAATGAACCGGCTGTTCGGTTGGAATATTAACCGACTGGCGTAACTGGGCGAGTAATTCCTTGAGACGATTCCGGCCTGTCCGATATGCACTCTCGATACTGGGATCGACATACACGATGAGGTAGAGCTTCCCGGATAAATTATCGACAACAGCCAGTTCTTCAGATAGCAGCAACAAAATATCAGGCGTGTTCAACGTGTCTGGGCGTGCGTGCCCGGCCAGTTTGCGTTCGATGTAACGAACCGTATCGTATGAGAAATAACCAACCAGCCCGCCGCAGAAGCGCAGAACGCCGGGGAAGGGGGCGGCCTTGAATTGCGATAGATAGGATTCGACGTAAGCAAGCGTGTCTTCAGCGGTTATGACCTGTGTTTCCTGTGGGCTAATGATTTTTATCTGGTTGCCGCGTGCTTCAATACGGGTTGTTGCGGGTAAACCGATAAATGAATACCGGCCAAAACGTTCACCGCCCTTTACCGATTCCAGCAAATATGAATAAGGCTGATTGGCGAGCTTGAGATAGGTCGACAGGGGCGTATCGAGATCGGAGAATGTTTCCAGGATGACTGGAATACGGTTATAGCCTTGTTTTGAAAGGCTATTGAATTCGTTTTCAGTCATCGGAATGCTCCACCCGGTTCATCAAGGGAAGAAAAACGCTGTGGTGTGATAGTGTCATGTGGGTTTGTAAATATGGACTTGCGTCAAACTATTGGCCTGCAGTAATCATTCTGGTTTTTTAATCAATTTTGCTGCATCGGCCAGTGAATTGACAACGGCATCGCAATCCAGATCATGGACATTGCGCCCTTCATTATAGCCATACGGCACACAGAAAACATGACAGCCGGCGGCGCGGGCAGCAATGGCATCATTCAGTGAGTCACCGATTAATAATGCTTCCTGCGGCTGTACATTAAAATGCTTGCAGATATGGGTCAATGGCATCGGATCAGGTTTCTTTTTGGGCAGACTGTCGCCGGACAGCACGATTTCAAAGTGATCGAGTAATCCGGTTGCCCGCAATAACGGGATTGTAAAGGCTTCAGATTTATTCGTGATGCAGGCCAGCCTGAAACCCGCCTGCTGCATGATGTGGATGCCGTCGACCACGCCCGGATAAGGGCGGGTGTTTACGCTCAGGTTATCGGCATAATGTTTCTGGTAAATCGGCAGCGCCCGGGCAAGCAGGGAAGGGTCGGGCATGCCGTCCAGTTTCCCGGTCAAGGTGCGTTCCACCAGCCTTTGAATGCCCTTTCCGATATATGACTGAATGGCTTCGGAAGATTGTTCCGGCATGCCCAGCTCGCGCAACATCAGGTTGGCTGCCAGCGCGAGATCTTCAGCGGTGCTTAATAGGGTGCCGTCGAGATCAATCATGATGACTTTTACTGCGAGCGGAAATTCCAATCGACCCACAGAGGTGTCGGCGTAACTAAAAAGAGAATTATTCATGCAATGAACTGGAATAAACGAAACGTATTTTATTGAAATTATACTTTGGCCAATTCAGCGCGAAATGCGGCAACAACCGAGTCATAGCGGTGCGGGTCGCTCTCCCTGCCTGCCTGATAAATGGCCGAGCCTGCGACAAACGTATCAGCACCGGCACGTGCTATTTCAGCGATATTGTCGACTTTAACGCCGCCATCAATTTCCAGCATGATATTCTTGCCGCTGGCGTCAATACGCTTTCTGACAGCTCTCAGCTTGTTCAATGCTTCCGGAATGAATTTCTGACCGCCGAATCCCGGATTGACCGACATGATGAGAATCAGATCCAGTTTGTCCAGCACATGATCCAGATAATGCAGCGGCGTAGCCGGATTAAAAACCAGACCGGCCTTGCAGCCCTGTTCCTTGATAAGCCCGATCGTGCGATCAATATGATTGGAAGCCTCAGGATGGAATGAAATAATATTGGCGCCTGCCTTTGCAAAATCAGGAATAATGCGATCGACAGGCTCGACCATCAGATGCACGTCAATCGTTGCCGTTGTAATGGGGCGGATTGCTTCGCAGACAAGCGGACCGATCGTCAGATTGGGGACGTAATGATTATCCATGACATCAAAATGAATAATATCGGCACCGGAATCGATGACAGCGGTGATTTCCTCGCCTAATTTGGCAAAATTGGCGGACAGAATACTGGGTGCTAAGCGAAACATGGTAAAAGCCTCTCTATAATCAAAGTGACTATTTTAACCGTAAAAGAAGAAAATGCAGATATTAAAAACGAATTAAATTCATTATCCGGTCGTGTTAATGATCTGCCGGGCTATTTATTTTTTCCTTGATACTGCCTGCGAAATAGTGTGGAATATTAAAATGGCTGAAAATAAAAAATACGATATCAATGTGAGCGTCAATACGGTGTACCTGCCCGATCAGTCCGATGGAGATGCGGATCGCCATGTGTTTGCCTATACCATCACCATCGCCAATACCGGTACGGTGGCATCCCAGTTGATCAGCCGTCATTGGATCATCACTAACGGGGATGGCAGTGTGCAGGAAGTTCGGGGTCTTGGTGTCGTCGGAGAGCAGCCTTTGCTTAAACCCGGCGACAGCTTTGAATACACGAGTGGAACGGTCATTTCAACGGCAGCCGGGTCAATGAAGGGAAGTTATCAGATGGCGGCGGAAGATGGTTTTCATTTTGATGTCGACATTCCGGAATTCATTCTCAGTGTCCCCAGAACATTGCACTGAGATACTAAACCGCCACGGCTGATTCTTGAAAATTCACTCATCGTTTCCTGCGGCAGGATGTTTTGTTGATCATGCATTCATCATGCTAGCGCCTTTATGACCGGTACGCTCTATCTGATACCGACGCCAATCAGCCAGGAGAGCCTGGCCTGGGTGATGCCCGCTGCTGTTCAGCAGCGCGTTGCGCAGATTACCTGCTATATCGTTGAACACCCCAAGACAGCGCGGTTATTTCTAAAGCAGATCGGATGTAACATACCGTTGCAGGAAATAAAAATGCAGGTTCTGGATGAACATACGACCGAAAAGGATCTGCTGCCTTTGCTTGATCCGTTATTGGCCGGTGTCGATGTGGGAATGCTGTCGGAAGCGGGTTGTCCGGCGGTGGCCGATCCGGGTGCGGGATTGGTGAGGCTGGCGCATAAAAAAAATATTCGTGTCATGCCCCTGGTCGGGCCTTCTTCTATTTTGCTGGCCCTGATGGCTTCAGGTTTGAATGGTCAGCGATTCACGTTTCATGGTTACCTGCCCATTGAGACTGAGGCGAGAGCCGCCAGGATAATTGAACTGGAGAAACTGTCCATCCGTCAGGATCAGACCCAGATCTTTATCGAAACACCTTATCGAAACCAGAAGCTATTGGAGCAATTACTGAAAGTGTGTCGTGAGAGTACGGATTTGTGTGTTGCCAGCCACTTGACAGATCCCGGTGAAAGAATCACCACGAAGTCAATCAGGGAGTGGAAGCGTGCTTTGCCTGATCTTAACAGGATTCCAACGATCTTTTTGATACATGGATAATCTAACTGACCAAGTTTGGCCAGCTTGGATTGACATGCAATGATTATGAATTAATTAAATTAAATGTTACTTAATTAGTATCAGATAAGAATAAAAAATAAGGAGAACAATTTGCGTATAACGCGTGACGATCGCAAGGTCAGTATTATTGGTGGTTTACTGCTAATGGGACTGACTTTGACAACAGGCGTTGCGGTCTATGGTGCCATGCGGCAACAGATTGAGTCCGCACTTGGCAGAGGGCTTGATGTAGCATTACAAGGTAAGGCGCTTTTACTCGAAAGCCAGATCGAAAAGAGCCTGGAAGACACTAGTGCATTAGCCATCCGTCCTTTCCTGATTCAGTCAATGCAGGAACTCAATGCTCAGCCAAATAGCGAAAGTGCGCTTAACGATTTGGAACGAAATGTTAATTCATTGACGCAGTCTGGTTTTTCGGCAGCAGTTGTTTCTGATATTCACGGTAAGGCATTATCGCAAATAGGTAATTTTTCCGGAAACCAAGATCAGTCGTTACCACTGAATAAATACAAGAACACATCTTTAATATGGGACGGACAGTTTATTCTGCGTACCAGCAAGGAGGTACTGGATCAAGATAAGCATCACATCGGTAACATCACAACGGAAAGTACACTGCCGCAATTGACTCGCCGCTTTAGTGAAATAAGGTCGATTGGTGAAACCGGGGAATTCATATTGTGCGCACCACTAGGAGAAAGTGAGCAAAAAATGGCGTGCCTGATAAGTCAGGTTGACGGTGTGAAATTCAGGCACTTGTTCCGTATGAAAGGAGACGGAGTGCTGCCGATGAATTATGCGCTGGATGGTAAGAGTGGTGTTATCGCTGTGAAGGATTACCGCCAGGTACCGGTAATTGAGGCATACGCGCCGCTGCATAATATCGGCTTGGGTATGACTCTCAAATTGGATGAAGAAGAGTTACTCAGACCGGTAACTGAAGAGCTAAAAATCATCATCTTATATCTTGCCGGATTGATCATTGCTGAGATACTGCTGTTGAATTGGTTTGTACGTAAACTGATTAAATCTGAGCAGGAAGCACGTAAGGCTAAAGAAAAAGCCGAGCAATTTTCTGTAGAGCTGGGTCATAAGGAAATTGAACTGCGCGAGCGCCTCAAAGAAATCACTTGTCTCTATGAGATTCGCCGTAGTATCGGACTGGGGTTATCGGTAGATAATGTCTGTCAGCAGATTTCCGAGCATCTGATACCGGCAATGCAATACCCAGAGCATGCTTCTGTCGTAATTGAACTCGATGGGAAACGAATCGCCTCTATGAATCATAATCAGAATTTAGCGCATGAGCTGAAATCGAAGATTAGCGTTAACGGCAAGGTGTGTGGCCAATTAAGCGTATTTTATCCTGAAGATAAGCCATTCTTGGCGATGGAAGAACAGAGACTCATTGATGCTATCACGAATGATTTGGCAAAATGGCTTGAACGCAAACAGATTGATGAGTTGCTACGTGTGCGTCTGAAGGAAATCACCTGTCTCTATGAAATTCGTCGTGGCATGGGATTAGAGCTATCTGTCGAGACTGTTTGCCAGAATATTTTTGAGCATTTGATACCAGCAATGCAGTTTCCGGAGATTACTACCGTCGTAATCGAGCTCAATGGCAGGCGATTTACTTCCAAGAATCAAAGTGTTTTGCAATCAAAAGCGAGTGACGATGATAAGGTATGCTTTGAGTGTTACAAAAAGGGTGATGCTATCGGATTCGTTTTACAATCCAAAATTAATGTCAATGGCAAGGTATGTGGTCACTTGAGTGTATTCTATCCCGAAGATAGACCATTTCTGGTACTGGAAGAACAGAGACTCATTGATGCCATCGCGGATGATTTGGCGAAATGGCTTGAGCGGAAACAGGTCGATGAACTGCTGCAGGAACGTTTGAAGGAAATCACCTGTCTCTATGAAATTCGTCGTGGAATTGGAATGGAATCATCGATAGATAATGTTTGTCAGAATATTTTCGAACATTTGATTCCAGCTATGCAATTCCCTGAGATTGCAACTGCTGTCATCGAATTGGATGAATGGCAATTTACTTCTGGAAAATATAATCAAGGTTTCATTCAACATCCATTGCAGTCAAAGATTAAAATTATAAATAAGGTGCGTGTTCATTCGCGCCCAGCAAGAGATCCAGCCTGTACATGCTGGTCTGAAATCAGTATCAATGGAAAGATTTGTGGACAAATACGCGTGTACTATCCTAACGACAGGCCGTTTTTGGTACAGGAAGAGCAGAAACTTATCAATGCCATTGCAAGCGATCTGGAGAGTTGGCTTGAACGCAAGCGTTTAGAACAGGCATTGGTTTCTATTGCTGAAGAACAACAACATACGATTGGACAAGAATTGCATGACAATCTTGGTCAGCAGGTTGCCGCAATTGGTTATCAGGCAGGAGCATTAGAGAAAAAAATATTTGCTACGGGGAATGAGAGTATGGCGGCAGTAGCTGCTGCCATTGCTTCACAAGCACAAATCGCTGTTATACAGATAAAACAACTCGCTCAAGGGCTTCTGCCATTTGAGCTGGAAGCGAATGGCCTGATACCTGCATTGCAAACATTAGCAGCAAGAATAGCAACGACTTACAACATTATTTGTAGTTTTTCATGTAAAAATGGGATCATTATTAATGATAATATTCTTGCACTTAACTTATATCGAATTACCCAGGAAGCCGCCAATAATGCGATACGTCATGGTAAAGCACAGCATCTAACCATATCGTTGGCTTCCGAAGAAGGGATGCTTTGTCTATCGATTTGTGATGACGGCAGCGGTTTTGCAGGGATTGATGCCGATCATCAAACAGTATCGGGAATGGGCATTAAAATTATGCAATACCGTGCAAGGCAGTTGGGTGCAAAGCTGGAATTTCTGTCGCATAGCGAAGGTGGTACAGAAGTTCGTTTGGAAATGCGGATGGCTTAATATGTCAACAGAGAAAGCAAAAGTGATGTTGGTAGATGATCATGCCATGTTGAGGCATGGTATGGCGATGCTCATCAATCTGGAGCCCGATATGGAGGTTTTCGCCGAGGCGGGTGATGGGGCTGAGGCATTGGTAATACTTAAGAAAAATGATGTCGTCGACATAGTGTTGTTGGATGTCACCCTTGCAACGGTATCCGGTTTTGAAGTGATAAAAATTATGCATATTCAATTCCCTGCGCTACCTGTTCTCTTTGTATCCATGCATGATGAGGCGGTCTATGCCGAGCGCGCGCTGCGGGCCGGTGCACGCGGTTACGTCATGAAACAGGAGCCGGGGGAAGTGTTGATAACGGCTATCCGTGAGGTCTTGAAGGGTAACGTTTATTTAAGCAAACAGATGCAGGCCAAGCTTCTGAATCGCATGGCGACTGGAAATTCCGAGCCGGAGCAGTTAATCAACAGTCTGACGCCCAGTGAATTTGAAGTGCTGCATTTGATCGGATCCGGGCATAGCAGCCAGGAAATCGCCCGGTTGCTATGCCGCAGTATTAAAACAATCGAAACGCATCGCTTCAACATTCGCTCCAAACTAAATCTGAAAGATGGAGCCGATCTGATACGGTACGCTACCCGCTGGATTTCTGAAGAACACTAATAATCTGCCGGGCTTAGGGTTAATCTATTGCTTCAGAAGCGTTTTTCAATAGTCTGCTAATGGTTTCCCTTAGCAGAAAACAAGTGTTTCCCCAATTACGTTGTATTGCTGACTAATATAGTATTCACACATATTATTTTTAGTCTGGAGCAACGAAAATGAAATTTGGAAAATACTTTGTAATACTGCCGATACTTTCTGTACTGAGTGCCTGCGCACAGCTAGGTCAGTTGGATACGGTTGATGCCGAGCATCAAAAAATGGCACGGAGTGCTAAAACGCATGCTGATCATGACA
>ERZ1292633.6063-Hain-H41-02um-R1-6063-length-10698-cov-31_pt1 | contig 10698 bp, 6 predicted proteins | sample MGYA00564406_ERZ1292633 | MGnify/ENA primary metagenome ERZ1292633 (study PRJEB36523, sample SAMEA6512639) | groundwater metagenome | collected 2019-01-08 | study: AquaDiva: Metagenomics assemblies of 32 groundwater samples
GCGTCATGGCAAAGATGCGGCCTTTGGGAATCGCCTTGATCCAATGCCCCGCGCGGCCGATCCGTTGCAGACCGGTGGCGATGGCTCTCGGCGAACCGATCTGGCAGACGAGATCGACCGTGCCGACATCGATCCCCAGTTCCAACGAGGCCGTGGCAATGACGACCCGCGTCTTGCCGGTCTTCAATCGCTCTTCAGCCGAGAGACGAATCTGCCGCGACAGACTGCCGTGATGCGCCGCCACCACGTCAGGGCCCAAATCTGACAATCGTTCCTCCAGGTAATGCGACACCCGTTCAGCCAGCCGGCGGGTATTGACGAACACCAGTGTCGACCGGTGCTGTCGCACGAGCTCAGCCACGCGGTCATAGACATCGGACCAGATGGCGTTCGTGGCGACGGCACTCAGCTCATCCTTCGGCACTTCAACGGCCAGATCCAACTCGCGACGATGTCCGACATCGATGATCGTCGGACGCGGGCGAGCTCCGACCAGAAATTCCGCCACCAGCTCGATCGGTCGCTGGGTCGCTGACAAACCGATGCGCTGCGGCTTCACCGGCGTCAACGCTTCCAATCGTTCCAACGACAGCGCCACATGGGCGCCTCGCTTATTCGGCGCCAGAGCATGAATTTCATCGACGATGACCGTTCGCACCGTCTGCAACATGCGCCGGCTCTTGTCCGCCGTCAGGAGGATGAACAGCGATTCCGGCGTCGTGACGAGAATATGCGGCGGCCGCTTCAGCATCTGCTGCCGATCCGCCATCGGAGTATCGCCGGTGCGCACCAGCACGCGCAGCTCCGGCATGAGCAACCCCGCTTGCAACGCCAATTGTCCAATCTCTGCCAGCGGCTTTTGAAGATTCTTCTGAATGTCGTTGCTCAGGGCCTTGAGCGGCGAGACGTACAACACCTGCGTATGATCGTCGAGTTCACGAGCGAGGGCTTGTTTGAAGAGATGATCGATGCAGGACAGAAACGCCGCGAGGGTTTTACCCGATCCCGTCGGCGCAGCAATGAGCGCGTCCGCTCCCGACTGAATCGCCGGCCAGGCCTGCTGCTGCACATCCGTCGGCTGCCCGACCTGCGTCAGGAACCATTCCGCGATGAGGGGATGAAAGCCGGACAGCGTCATCGCGGCATCTTATCACGCACGAAAAGGCGCCTCTACTCAGGAACCCTTCCCGTCTAATCGAGGCCGCCACAGGACGTTAAGTCCGCTATTTATTGACCGATAGAGGAAACGAGATACCATGGGAACGGGACAGCATTCATACCGTTCGTAACTCCACACAGAGTGCACATGGAACAGATGGAACAATCTGCATCCTCACCCAATCCGGTCACCCCTCAACGGGCCAATTTCCTGACGACGATCCTCGTTCTGGTGTTTGTCGGGGCGTTTATCGCCCTGGGACTCGCCAAAGTGATGAGTGACACTCCCGCCACCTGCCCTGACGAGTTGATCGGCACCTGGAGCACCGCCGCGCCAGGCTATGAAAATGGCATGCTGGTGATCACCAAACACGCCGTCGTATTCAGCGCAGGGGGGGATCACCTCGATGCACAGGCGGTGCGTCGGCTGGAAACCATCCCTGAAGGACGTCGCGTGCTCTACACGCTTGTCTATGGCAACGCTCGCAACGAAGAACAAACTCTCACATTTTTTTACCATCCTCACGAGCGAACCATTACCTTCAAAAATCAATCGCACCTCATCTGGAGCAGAAGCATGGTGGAATCGTGATCGCTTACTTTCAGCGACGACAGCTGTTCGTGCATCCGATTCAATATTGGTTTGTCGCCACGACGCTGGTGTACTTTGCCTGCCTCTTGATCGTGCTCTACAGCGTGGTTTTTCTCCCAATGGTCCAACCGCTCGACTCCCCCTCTGTATCCTGGGAGGAACGTGCGCAGATTGCCACTCAGGTCTTAGAGCTGAACACACGGGTCTGGCCCTGGTTGCTGGTGACGTTCCTCGGGTTGCTCCTGCACTCCATGTATTTCATGCACCGCATCGCCGGCCCTCTCTATCGATTCGCCACACTCTTCCGATCCATCGGAGCCGGACGCCTTCACCAGCGCGCCAGATTGCGGAAGCACGATTATCTCCGTCGAGAAGCGCAGGACTTCAATGCCATGCTCGACTACCTAGAGCAGAATATCGAACTGCTGCATCGGCAGGGACTTCTCGTAACCCAAACCTATGAGGATACCGTCAGGCCGATCCAGCAGCAGTCGTCTCCCGAGCTCAACACCGCTCTCCGGACCCTCGAAACGGACATCTCTCGACTCCAGCTTTGTGTCGCCGCATTCAAGCCGCAGGAGGCACCGCCGTCACCCTCTCAACTACCCCTCGAGTTTGCGGATCCGATCACCGTGGAACCACCGGCCAGGTTGAAGGCGGCATAACCATGAGTCCACTGCTTCCCGTCACGAGCACGCCGCCTCTGCCCACAGAGCCCCCGCCGGTTGCTTCGCCGACCGACCTGTCCTCGCGCCAGAGCCAATCCGGTCCCCAAGCTCATCGCGGACAGAAACGACGCTCGGCCTTCGTGCATCCGCTGCAGGCTCGGATGCTTACTCTGGTGCTCGCGTATACATTGATCATCTTTACGCTGCTGGCGATCCCTGTCTTCCGACCGTTGATGCAAGCACTCGACAACCCTGCGCTCTCCTGGCAGGAGCGGGCTGTCGTCGCGAACGACTTGCTCAACTTGCATGCCCGATACTGGCCATGGGCTCTTGGGGCCGGAGCGGTCCTTCTCATCCATTGCCTGCACTCCCTGCGGGTGGTGCATCGCATCGCCGGCCCCCTCTATCGATTCAAGCAGCTCTACCGAGAGATCGGCGAGGGCAACCTGTCCATCAGAGCGACCCTTCGTCAACACGACTACCTGATGCCTGAAGCTGAACTCTTGAATCGGATGACGACACAGCTCAAGACCAGAATCAGCGCCAGCAAGCAGGCGCAGACAACAGTGGCGCTCGACGTCGAACGGCTCAAAGAAGCAGTTGCCCGTGAGCACAACCCGATCCTTGCCACACTCATTCAACAGACCGAACAGGATCTGGCGAGTCTGAAAGAGTCTCTCGACTGGTTCAAAACTCATAAAGGATAGGCGAGTGGACGGCAGTACACACAAGCCCCGTCAGAGCACAGATCAGGCAGCCCAACCGACGGCGCCCAGAGCCTGTGATCACGCCACCGGCTTCACTCTCATCGAAGTCATGATTGCGGTGGCAATCGCCGGGATTCTGGCGTCTCTCGCCATACCGACCTACACGGACTTTCTCTATAAAGCCAGGGTTGCGAGGACCGTCGCAGAACTTCATGGCCTAGCCAAGGAACTTCAAGGGTTTGCTCTTTCGACTGAGCAGTACCCCGACACCTTGGCGCAAATTGGCCGGAGCACATTGCTTGATCCATGGGGACATCCCTATCAGTATTACCGAATTAATTGCGGCCCCGTCACCATTGGCCGTCTCCACCAGCTCGATCTTCCAGACCACAGTTCTGACGGACGAATCGTTCCGGTCACCACCCATCCCAATGGAGGACACATACTCCTCACGGTCGGAACTACCCATACCCAGGCGTTAGTCCAGCTCGTTGCGGGGAGCGGAAGCGGAGGCAGCGCTGGCGGAGGTGGCAGCAGCGGGAGCGGAGGCGGTGGGACCGGCGGTGGCGGAGGCCCACCCTGCGGCGGAATCGGAGGAGCACGGAAGGATCGCTTCCTGGTTCCGATCAATTCCGATTTCGATATTTACAGCATGGGGCGGGACGGACAGACCGTCGCTCCTCTCACGGCTCCCAAGAGTCACGATGACATTATCCGCGCCAGCGATGGTGGATTTTACGGTCTCGCGGCCTACTTCTAATTCGTCGGAATCATGAAGGCATTGTTCTCCAGATCCCTGCTCCAGAGCCGCATCGCCCGCCGCATGGCGGGGCTCTTTGTGCTCTGCGCTCTGGTTCCGACATCGATCCTTGGCTGGGTGTCGTACCGGCAAGTCACCGACCAGTTGATTGTGCAATCCTCGACCCGGCTTCAACAGGAGAGCAAGTCCCAGGGGATGGTGCTGTACAACCATCTCCTGACACTCAAGGCGGATCTCGATCGCCTCGCCGGCAGACTGCCGCAGGACGGACTCGTCACAGAGGACTCGACGCTCACCGCGTCAGTGAAGGAACTGGGCCACCGTTTCCGCCAACTGCGCCTGCTAAAGTACGACAACCCGCCGCACCACCATCTGAGCGAACAACAGGTGAGTCACCTCAAGGCCGGCAAGACGCTGCTCCGGTTTCAGCCTGCCGCCAACAACCTTCGAGACATTGTTCTGACTCGAGCCGTCAACCCGGATCAATGGGAAGCCGGGCTCCTCTCGGGCTCTGTCGATGAGACGCTTCTGTGGGCCATGCAGTCGAAAGATATGCTGCCGGCAGAAACCGACCTGGTCGTTGAAGACCATGACCGGCGGATCCTCTACTCGACCTTTCAGGAACGGATCGAGCTTCCGACTCTCCGACGGCAGGACCTGGCCGCCCCCATGACAGAAGCGTTCGTCTGGTACTCGGACGAACACGACTACGTTGCGGGCGCCTGGACGGTGCCCCTGCGGTACATCTTTCTTGCAGACCCCTGGATCGTCGCTCTGAGCCAAACGAAAGAGTCTGCCCTGGCCCCGGTCGATCAGTTCCGCCACACCTTCCTCCTGGTCATCGCCTCGGCGTTGAGTCTCGTCGTGCTACTCAGCCTCTTGCACATCCGCCGGAGCCTGCAACCGGTGACCCTCTTGCACGATGGCACGACGCGCCTCGCCGGCGGAGACTTTACCACTCGCGTCACCGTCACCAGCCGGGACGAGTTTGAAGACCTGGCCGCCTCGTTCAATCGCATGACCGGCCAACTCAGCCAACAATTTCACATGTTGGAAACACTCTCGGCCATCAACCACGCCATCATCTCAAGCGATGAACCGGGAAGGATGGTCCGGCTCGTCCAGTCCCAAATTTCCGAAACCATCGCCTGCGACGCCGTGGGCATGGCCCTGATGGAATCCGGCCGCCCCGGATCGACCAGAATGTCCGTGCGGCACCTGAACTCCCGCTCGGAAACTGAATTCACCGAGACCGGCTATCAGCTTTCTGAGGCTGATCTGGCCTTCCTCCAGGCTCATCCACACCATGTCAGGCTCTCATCAGCCTCCTCGCTGCCCAGCTACCTGACGGCCATGGCTCGACTTCACCTCATCTCGTTCGCCGTATTTCCGATCCTCGTGAATACGCTCGTGAGCGGCGCACTGGTCCTTGCCTATCGGCAGGGACAAACTCCTTCCGCCGACGATATCGTTTCTGCCCGCCGTCTGGCCGATCAAGTCGCCGTCGCCCTCACCAACAGCCGCGCCATCGAAGCGCGCGTGCGCGCGCAGATGGAACTGGTCGGAGCCGTCGAGGCGAAACACGAAGCCGAGGAGCGGGCCACGGTATTGCAAGCCGAGAACCAGTCGCTGGAGACGAAAGAAGAACGGCTTCGGCATCAGCAGAGTGCCACACTGACTCTCGTCAAAGACCGGACCGTGTTTGAGGGCTCGCTGGCTGAGGCGGCTCAACTGGTCACAGCGACGGCCGCCCAGGCCCTCGGAGTAGAACGGACCAGTGTGTGGATCTTTGAAGCGGGCCGCCGGCTCCTCTACTGCCTTGACAGTTATGAGCGGTCCACGGACCGTCATGGGCCGGAACACACGCTGTCCCTCTCGCGATATCCCGACTATTTCGAGCAACTGCAGCGCGGGCAGGTCCTCGCGGCTGCGCAGGCACAGCAGGATCCACCATTCCACGAGTTAGCGCCCGACGTCCTCGCGCCGCGCGGCATCAGTTCACGGCTGGACGCTCCGTTTCATACCAAGGCAGGCTTGGCCGGAGTGGTCACGATCGAACATGTGGGGCCCGCAAGAGAATGGGCCACTGACGAACAGCAGTTTGCGCAAGCCTTGGGAAACTTCATGACGCTGGTGCTGGAGGCCGCTCGCCGCCGCGAAGCCGAAGAAGCCCTGGCCATCGCCAAACTCGCTGCAGAAGATGCGACCAAAGCGAAAGCGGAATTCCTCGCCAATATGAGCCACGAAATCCGCACCCCGATGAACGGCGTGATCGGGATGACGGAAATACTTGCACGAACATCCCTATCCACTACGCAGCGCCACTATGTGGAGACCATTCACAACTCCGGCGACACCTTGCTGGCCCTCATCAACGATATTCTCGATTTCTCGAAGATCGAAGCCGGGAAGCTGGAAATCCAGTCGGCCCCGCTCGATCTCCGCGATCTGATTGAACGCACTGCGGAACAGTTGGCCGAGCGCGCACAGCGAAAAGGTCTGCAACTGCTGGCGGAGTATGATCCATCGGCTCCTACTGCGGTCATCGGCGATCCCGTTCGCATCCGCCAGATCCTGACGAATCTCCTTGGAAACGCCATCAAGTTCACCCAGCAGGGCGATGTGCGCGTATACGTCACCCTAGACCCGCCGGCGTCACGAGAACTCGGGCCGGCAATCTTCCGCATCGCCGTCACCGACACGGGGACCGGCATCAGCTCCGAAGGCCAGGCGAGGCTCTTCCAATCGTTTTCTCAAGTGGATGGGTCCTCGACCAGGGTCCATGGCGGCACCGGCCTGGGACTCAGCATTTGCAAACAGCTCAGCCAATTGATGGGCGGCGCCATCGGTGTCCATAGCCGGATCGGGCAAGGCAGCACGTTCTGGATTACGCTTCCCCTGCCGCTACAGACCGAGCCCGGGGCCGTACGCGCGCCCGATCCTGCGCTCGCAGGGGTCCGGATTTGCGCCGCCGTAAATCATCCCGCTACCCGGCTGCTTCTGACGGGATACCTGTCCAGCTGGGGCCTCACACCCCGGATCGCGGACACGGGCGCGGAATTTCTGGAGCAGGTGATGGACGAACTGGCCACCGAAGGCGGCCGGGTGATCGCGCTCATCGATGAAACCTTCACGGATATGAGCGATATTCAAGTGATGCAGGATCTTCGGTCTGATTCCGCCCTCGCGGATGCCGGCATTCTGAGACTCGTGTCCTTTACCCGCCGAGCCGATGTCGAACAAGACCCGGTGTTCGGCAGGATTCCCTTCGTCACCAAACCGCTCCGGTATGACCCTCTTCATGAAGCGCTTCTGGGTCTCCTCGGCAAGAACCCTCTGCCATCCGCATCATCGACCCCGGCGTCGACCTCAAGGCCTCAACTGACCGGCGCGGTCTTGTTGGGCGAGGACAATCCCGTCAATCAAGAAATTGCGACGCTGATGCTCGAAAGCCTGGGCTGTTCCGTCACCGTCGCGCAGAACGGCCGAGAAGTGGTCGACTGCGCGAAGAAGACTCGCTACTACATCATCTTGATGGATTGCCAGATGCCTGACATGGATGGGTTCGAAGCCACGCGCCTGATACGGGCATGGGAACGCGAAATGGACAGCAGCACGTCGAGGCAGCCTATTCCTATCGTAGCACTGACAGCCCATGCGACAGCCGGTGATCGCGAGCACTGCCTGGCCTCAGGGATGACTGACTACCTCTCTAAACCCTTCACGATGGAACAACTGCAACGTGTGGTAGCATCGTGGCTGCCAAAGCACGCATCGCCCCCGATCACAGCACACTCCAGTGCGCCAGCGGCAACACCTGCGACACCAAAGCCCCCTGTGGACCAGGCCCCCACCAACATCATTGACCGGCGGGCCTGGGATTCAATTACGGCGCTGCAACGGCCCGGCAAACCGGACATGCTCGCCAAAATCCTCACAATCTACTTGACAGACTCGCGACAGCTCGTCGATCAGGTTCGTCAGGGAGTCGCCGGCGGCGAGGCCCGGCTCGTCAACGAAGCCGCGCACAGTCTGAAATCCCGCAGCACCGTCCTTGGAGCGGTCTCACTGTCGGATTTGTGCCAGCAAATCGAGGTGATCAGCCGACACGGCTCTCTTTCAGAGGCTGAACCGTTGATCGCACCACTTGACGTCTCATTCGCTGATGCCTGCGACGTCTTTCAAACCGAACTGAAGAGGAGAGCGGCATGAGCCACCCCACGGATCCCAACGCTCCCTTGGCATTGATTGTTGATGACGATCCCACATTCCGCGCCCTGTCGCGTATGAGCCTGGAACAGGACGATCTTCGTGTAGATGAAGCTGTTTCCGGCCAGGCCGCCATTGATTTCGCCACGACCCGGATGCCCGATATTATCGTCCTCGACGTTCAGATGCCCGGAATGGACGGCTTTACCGCGTGCCAACGCATCCGTCAATTGCCAGGCGGGGACTTTGTCCCGATCCTGGTGATGACCGGGCTGGAAGATGTCGATTCGATCGCCCGGGCCTACGAAGTGGGCGCCACCGACTTCATTGTCAAACCGTGCCACGGACTGATCCTGAATCAGCGGGTCAGATACATGCTTCGGGCCAGCGACACACTTACCGCGCTTCGCGGCAGCGAGTCCCGACTCGCCCAAGCCCAGCGGATTGCCCAGCTGGGGGGATGGGAATGGGATCCGGGGCATGACCGCATGGAGGTCTCGGATGCCGTGTGCCATATCCTCGGCATCACTCCGTCCTCATTTACTCACACCCAGTCAGCCTATCTGACCTGCGTGCACGAGGAAGACCGGCATCTGGTTGCTAACGCCATGCGCGAGGCCTTCGCCGACGGCGTCGCCCTCGACTTGGACCATCGCATCCGCCACCCGGACGGAACCCTCCGCTTCGTCCACTTTCAAGGGGAGGTCTTGATTGACGATGCCGGCCAGTTCCAACGAATGCTGGGAACCGTTCAGGATGTCACGGACCAGCGGGCCAGCGAAGCAAAAATCTATTTCCTAAGCAACTATGACAGCGTGACACATCTCCCCAATCGCAACCTGTTCCTCCATCGCCTGACTCAGGCGATAGCCGGCGGGTTGGGTACGACCGTCAACGGAGTCGTATTCGTGCTGAATCTAGACCGCTATTGCCGCATCAGCGATGTCCAGGGGACCCGCAACGGGGACCAGCTCCTCAAAGACGTCGCCACTCGCCTTCAACACACGCTCACAACCGGCTCCCACTCCAGCCTGCCCGGCAGCCATGAGTCAACCGTGCTCGCGCGAATCAGTGAAGACCAGTTCGCCGTGCTCCTGCCAGGCCTTCCCACGCCCGGAGACTCCGCAAGAGTCGCGCAAAGCGTTCTGGCGTCGTTCCAAGCCCCTTTTCAGCTCAGCGCCACCAGCATGGCCCTCACCGCCAACATCGGACTGACCATTCCGGGCGCAGACGGCACCGACGCCACAATGCTCTTGCGCAATGCCGGCATCGCCCTGCAAGCGGCCGCCGAGAAAGGTCGCAACACCTACCAATACTATTCCGACTCCATGAATGCTGCGATGGACTTCCGGATGTGCCTCGAACAGGACTTGCGCACCGCGCTCACGTACGACCAGTTTCTATTGTACTACCAACCGAAAGTCGATGTCCTGACGGAAGAGATTGTCGGCGCCGAAGCCCTCATCCGATGGCAACACCCGAGTCGCGGACTGATCTCCCCCGCCGAATTCATTTCAGTCGCGGAGGAGGAAGACTTGATCATCCCGCTGAGTGAATGGGTACTCCGCAAGGCCGCGCAACAACAAAAGGCCTGGCGAAACAGAGGGATACCGCCCTTCCCCATCTCTATTAACCTCTCAAGTCTGCACTTCAAACAGCGGAATCTCGCTTATCAGATCAAGGCGATCGTCCTTGAGCACGGCGGAGACCCGCGCTACCTTGAGTTAGAACTGACGGAAGGCGTGTTGATGAGGGACGCGGCGGCGACCGTAGGGACGCTCAACCAATTGAAGGAGTCGGGATTCCGCCTCGCCATCGACGATTTCGGAACCGGGTATTCCTCTCTCGCCTATCTGCAGAAGTTTCCCATCGATACCCTCAAGATTGATCGCACCTTCCTCAAAGAGCTCAGGCTAGGCAAGACAGACTCCCCCATTGTCCGAGCGATCATCGGCATGGGCCAGGCTCTCAAACTGCACCTTTTGGCGGAAGGTGTTGAAACCCAAGATCAACTCATGTTTCTCCGTATGCATGGTTGCCACACCTATCAAGGCTATCTCTGCAGCAAACCAGCCCCGCCTGACCAATTCCTGCAACTCATTCAACACCGGCTGCGACGCCCACCAGCCAAGTCGGCTTAACCCCTTGCGAGCCTTCGAAGGGGACATCGACCGAAGACCGGCGCGGCAATCAGCGCATCGGCGCCGGACTGAATCGCCGGCCAGGCCTGTTGCTGCACCTCCGTCGGCTGCCCGACCTGCGACTGAAACCATTCGGCAATAAGAGGATGAAAAGAAGAGAGCGGCATCCAGTGATGCTAGGACTCGACGAGGGTCGAGTCAAGCTTGGCAGGCCTCCCCTCCCGCTGCCGATGGCAACGGAAGGGGAAAGACGCACTAACGCACGGCGAAATCTGTCACATCTTCGCCAACGACAAGTGCTGCATTAAGCTTTATCGAACTCCCGGCTGAAGATAATAAGGTCCGATACAGCTCAACAATCGCTGCCGTGTCCTGGTTGGCACGATAGACTATCGCACTGCTGTCCGGAGTGACGACAAAGGATGAGACCGTTCGACCTGCAAAAAGAGCGGGATTCACCTTC
>ERZ1292633.6065-Hain-H41-02um-R1-6065-length-10697-cov-8_pt1 | contig 10697 bp, 10 predicted proteins | sample MGYA00564406_ERZ1292633 | MGnify/ENA primary metagenome ERZ1292633 (study PRJEB36523, sample SAMEA6512639) | groundwater metagenome | collected 2019-01-08 | study: AquaDiva: Metagenomics assemblies of 32 groundwater samples
CATTACTTCCTGAGAAAGAACATTCTGTTCATAGTAGGTTCTCCACCATTCGGTTACATCACGGGTTGGCCCAAAATTAATTGGCCCAAGAGAACTCATTCCATATTCAACAACCATAGCTTTGGCAACCTGAGTTGCTTGGTCAAAGTCGTTTGAAGCACCAGTAGTTATTTCGTTAAATATTATCTCTTCAGCCGCCCGCCCACCCATCATAACGGCAATTCGTTCCAATAAATTAGTTTTTGTTTCATGAAGTTTATCTTTCCCGGGAGGAATTAAAGTATACCCAAGTGCCATACCTCGTGAAACAATAGAAATCCGATGTACAGAATCGGTATGAGGTAAAAAGTGAGAAACAACCGCATGTCCTACCTCATGATAGGCGGTTAATTTTTTATCCAAATCAGACTGCAATCTCTTTTTTTCCGGACCAAGTTTTACTTTTGTGGCAGCGTCTTCAATATCTTCCATATTAATTTTTTCGCGAGCGACGCGTGCAGCCGAAATTGCTGCTTCATTTAACATATTTTCCAGATCGGCTCCGGAATAACCAACTGTGCGCCTAGCAACGCGGTCCCAATTAACAGATTCATCAAAAGGTTTATTTTTAGCATGAATTTTAGCGATTGCTTTTCGGCCTTCAACATCTGGGAAATCAACAATCACTCGTCTGTCAAATCGCCCCGGTCGAAGAAGAGCAGTATCTAGTAAATCTCCACGATTAGTTGCCGCAATGACAACTACCTGCTCGGTTGGATTAAATCCGTCCATTTCTACTAAAATTTGATTTAAGGTTTGCTCTCTTTCATCGTGAGATGGCATCATACCAACTGATCTTGCCCGTCCAATTGCGTCAATTTCATCAATAAAAATTATTGAAGGAGCATTTTTTTTTGCAGTTGCAAAAAGGTCACGGACTCGAGCAGCCCCAATTCCAACCAACATCTCCATGAATTCTGATCCTGCAATAGAAAAGAAAGGAACATGAGCTTCACCAGCTACAGCTTTAGCAAGCAATGTTTTTCCACAACCGGCAGGCCCGACTAATAAAACACCTTTTGGAGTTCTGGCCCCAAGTTTTTTATACTTTCCTGGATTTTTCAAAAAATCAACAATTTCAACTAGTTCTTTTTTTGCTTCGTCTACTCCAGCCACGTCATTAAAAGTTGTTTGGGTCATACTTTTTTGAAATCTCTTTCCCCGATTTTGTCCAAAAGAAAAAACATTATCTTGAGCGCCTTTGGCTTGACGAAAAAGAAAGATAAAAAATGCGACGATTAATATCGTTGGTAAAATATTACCAATAATATTTGCCAAGCCCGTTGATCCTTGAGTGTCCTTGATATTAATATCAATTTTATCCGGATTAACGCCGGCATCTTTTAAGGTTTTTATAAAAGTTTCTCCAGCTTCTTTATAAGAAATTGATAAAGTATTATTTTTGTAATAAACAAGTAATTTATTATCAATAAGATCAATTTTTTTTATTTTTCCGTCTTTAGCTTCTTTGACGATTGTTGTAATAGATTTTTCCGGAGCAACTTGTTTTACTTCATTTGTAATTGAACGATACGCATAAAAAAGAAAGAGACAAACAAAAAAAATAACAAAAAAATTACGAAGGTTTATATTGAACTTAAATTGGGTAATTTTAAAGTTGCCATTTTTCTTAGCCATAATGGCTATTTTAGCAGAAAGTTTGATAAAATTAAGGACATCATTGTTGAATTGCTACATTGTCAATTGTTTCATTGTTATGAAAACGATAAAAATTAATAAAAATAATTATTTAGAAATCATTGATAAAACAGTAAAAATTCTTAAACGGGGAAGTTTGGTAGTTTTTCCTTCAGATACTGTTTATGGTTTGTTATGCGATGCCACTAACGAACGAGCGGTCAAAAAATTAATTCAATTTAAGAATCGTCCGGTAGGAAAACCAATTTCAGTTTTTTCCAATTTTGAATTAATTAATCAGTTGGTGACAATCAGCGATCAACAGTTAATAATTCTCAAACAAATTCTTCCCGGGCCATTTACTTTAATTTTACCGTCAAAACACAAGGTAAGTAAATTGCTAGAGTCAGAAATAAGAACTCTTGGAATTAGAATTCCAATGTATCGATACATCGAAGTATTAGTTAATATGTTTAAGAAACCGATTACAGCCACTTCAGCCAACTTGGCAGGACGGTCTCCTCATTACTCAACTGAATCATTACTAAAGGAGTTAACGGAAAAACAAAAACAGTTAATAGCCTTGATTGTTGACGCCGGCAAATTACCAAGAAATAAGCCTTCAACAGTTGTAGATTTATCTCAGTCTGATGTAAAGATTTTACGCCAAGGAGATATTAATTTTTCAAATAAATCAAAAATGTTTTTGTCAAAGACTTCCGAAGAAACAAAAGGAATTGCAAAACAAATTTTAAAGGAAAATGTAATCAAAAAAAATAAACCATTAATTTTTATTATTGAAGGAGAGATGGGGGTTGGTAAAACAGTTTTTGTTAAGGGGATCGGTGAACAGCTTGGTATAAAAAATATCATTTCTCCAACATATGTAATATATTATGAATACGAAAATTTTTATCATTTTGATTTATATAATATTGAAAATAATGACGAATTTAAACATTTGGGTTTAGAAAAATTTCTTATTCCTGGAAATATCTTGTGTTTTGAATGGGGAGAAAAGGCGGGAGAGATTATTGATTTACTTAAAAGTAAGGGAGAGATTGTTTATGTGAAGATGAGATATGTGGATGAAAAAAGGAGGGAAATTTTATGCATATTTTAGCCATCGACACTTCCTGTGATGAGACCTCTGTTGCCATTACTGATGGCCGCCGAGTTCTGTCCAACGTCATTTATTCCCAAGTTTTACTTCATAAAAAATGGGGAGGGGTCGTGCCGTCGATTGCAAAAAGAGCGCATGAAGAGAGAATTGATTTTATTGTTGAGCGTGCTTGTCATCCCCGCGGAGGCGGGGATCCAGATCTTTTTGATTCGGTTGATTATATTGCTGTTACCCAAGGGCCAGGATTAGCAGTTGCCTTAGAAGTTGGTATTAAAAAAGCTAAAGAATTAGCTACGAAATATAATAAAAAATTAATTGCCGTTAATCATTTGGAGGGTCATATTTATTCTGCCTTTGTTCAAAATAGTCAAGGAAATCCAAAAAGGGATTTTAATTTTCCATATTTGGCATTAATTATTTCGGGCGGGCATACGGAATTTGTAATTTTTAAAAATCACCTGGAATATGAAATAATCGGTCAGACTTTAGACGATGCTGCGGGTGAAGCTCTGGATAAAGCGGCAAAGTTACTAGGGTTAGGATATCCGGGAGGACCAGTTCTTGAAAGATTAGCTCATGAGGTTGACAATGTAGATAGCCATAATTTTCCTCGGCCAATGCTTAAGTCAAAAGATTTAAATTTTTCTTTCTCAGGTTTAAAAACATCCTTTTATTATTTTTTGAAGAATAATCCTAGTCAAGCTTCGGAGGTTAAGCTACTAGCCAGTTCTTTTCAAGAAGCGGTTTTTGACACTTTGATCAAGAAAACAGAAATGGCTATTAAACAAACAGGAATTAATAATTTAATTATCGGAGGTGGAGTAATTGCTAATATGAGGTTACGAAATTTAATGAGATCTTTGGTAAAAAAATATCAAGGGGAAGTTTTATTTCCGCCTTATAAATATTTAACCGGAGATAATGCCGCGATGATTGGCGTTGTTGCTGGATATAAGGCAGACAAAGGTTTGTTTGTTAAAAACATAGATGAACTTGATCGGATTCCTCGCTGGAGCTTGTAATTTTTATGTTCTTATGTCATCCCCGTGAAGACGGGGATCCAGACTAAAATCACATTTTTTAAAGAAGAATATTCAGCTTGGATTCCCGCCTCCGCGGGAATGACAATAAATAAAAAACGTATTCTTATTTCCTCAATTATAGTGTATAATCCCATCTATGAGACCTTCAGAAGCTTCTAAAGCACTTATAGCTGGTCATCATAAGTACGTACTTTTTAAAGGAGAACATTCAAAAAACCCTGCATTTATATCAACAGATCTAATAAATGACGAACCTGGGGCAGAAAACATACAACATATCAATTTAGCACAAATTGCAATTGCTCAATTGGGTATTCCAGTTGAGGCTGGTCTGACATATTTTATAGAAGATTATATGGGTGCAGGTACCTGTGAATCTGATGGTAAAAATATAAAGTGGGTAGATGGAATTACTGGTACTATGAAAACGTCTAACGGTAAAGAATTTAGTATGGCGATTCAGAATGGTGTTGAATTAGTATAAAATCATTATATTGACTTCATATTTTTTTTTGCTAAACTATTACTAACTAAGTATATGTTAGCAATAACCAAACAATCTGACTACGGATTAATTTTAATTTCATTTGTTTACAAAAAGAATGGCTTAGTGAGATTATCCGAATTAATCGAAGCTACTAAATTGCCACAAAGATTTTTGGCTAGAATTGCGGCTGAACTAGTTAAGAACAATCTATTAATCAGCAAAGAAGGAAAAAGTGGCGGTTATATAATTTCTTCGAAAATAAAAAAAATTTCTCTTTATGACTATCTAACTATTTTTGAAAATGACATCATTGTTAGTAGTTGTGTTGATAAAGATTTTGATTGTAAATTTGAAAAGATATGTAATCATAAAGACTTCATCAAAAAAAGATTGAATATTGTTTTAACAAAAGAACTCAAAAAAATTAAATTACTTCAACTAATTGATTGACACAACTATGTTGGAATTAAAAAATCTTACCATTAACGTTTCTGACAAAACAATAATTCAAAATCTAAATTTAAAATTAGAAAAAAATAAGGTATACGTTTTGATGGGGCCAAATGGGAGTGGTAAATCGACTTTGGCTCTGACATTGATGGGGCATCCTCTTTATCAAATAAAGTCAGGAAAAATATTGTTTGAAAAAAAAGATATCACTAATTTAGAGCCTGATAAAAAAGCTAACGCCGGGATATTTCTTTCTTTTCAGTCACCTTTATCACTATCTGGTGTAAGTATTTTTTCGTTACTTCGAACTGCCATTGCAGGTCGCAAAGACCCACTCATTTTAAAAGAAGAAATTGAAAAAACTGCAAAAATATTAAAAATTAAAAAAGAATTATTGGAAAGATCTTTTAATGAAGGAACTTCCGGTGGGGAAAAAAAGAAATTAGAATTATTGCAGGCATCCGTCCTTAATCCTAAATTCTTAATGTTTGACGAGATAGATACTGGGGTCGATGTTGATGCTTTAAAAACGATTGCTCAATTTATGGAGAAAAATAAAAAAGGAAAAACTTATCTTCTGATTACTCACTACAACAGAATTTTAAAGTATGTTAAACCCGACGTAGTGCTGGTCATGATTAATGGAAAAATTGTTAAACAAGGAGATTATCGATTGGCGGAAGAAATTGAAAAAAAAGGTTATGCAAAACTCTAATTTAAATTTTGACTATAAATTCGGCTTCTCCATGCCGGAAAAAAATGTTTTTAAAGCAAAAAAAGGTTTAACTAAAAAGACTGTCGAAGATATTTCTTCTTTAAAAAAAGAACCCACTTGGATGAAAGAATTTCGTATAAAAGCATATGAATCTTTTAAGAAGCGGAAGATGCCCGCATGGGGGGCGAATCTTTCAAAGATTGATTTTGATGATATCTACTATTACATTAAACCAACTGAAAAACAGGTAAATTCTTGGGCTGATCTACCAAAAGAAATCAAAGACACTTACGATAGAATTGGAGTTCCGGAGGCAGAAAAAAACTTTTTGTCCGGTGTCTCCGCTCAATATGAATCTGAAGTTGTCTATGAAAGCATAAATCGGGAGCTTAATAAACGAGGGGTTATTTTTTGTGACATGGATACGGCCTTAAGGAAATATCCAAAGATTATCAAAAAATATTTTGGTACTTTGATCAGTCCACATGACAATAAATTCGCATCACTAAATTCGGCGGTCTGGTCGGGAGGATCATTTGTGTATGTTCCAAAAGGGGTCAAGCTACCCATGCCTTTGCAGGCATATTTTCGTATTAATGCTGAGCGTTTTGGCCAATTTGAAAGAACTTTAATAATTGCCGAAGAAGGTAGTTTTGTTCACTATATCGAAGGTTGTACGGCTCCAATTTATACAACCACTTCTCTTCATGCGGCTGTAGTTGAAATTTTTGTAAAAAAAGGAGCAAGAGTCCGTTATACCACTGTTCAAAACTGGAGTCATAATATTTATAATTTGGTTACAAAAAGAGCCACTGTTGATGAAGAAGGAATAATGGAATGGGTTGATTGTAACATAGGTAGTGGGGTCACGATGAAATATCCAAGTGTTATTTTGAAAGGAAAAAGTTCACATGGCGAAGTTCTATCAATTGCTTATGCCGCCAAAGGCCAGCATCAAGATGCTGGAGCAAAAATGTATCATTTGGCACCGGATACTTCTTCCCGAATAATTTCCAAATCTATTTCTAAAGATGGAGGACGAACTTCATACAGAGGATTGGTATCAGTATCTCCGGGTGCTAAAAATTCTAAAGTCTACGTATCGTGTGATGCACTGATAATGGATGAACAATCCCGTTCCGATACTTATCCTTATATGCGGATTAATGAAAAAGACTGTGAAGTTCAACATGAGGCGACCGTAGAAAAATTAGGTGAAGAAAAATTATTTTATTTAACATCTCGGGGAATAAAAAAACCGGAAGCAGAAACTTTGTTGGTTAATGGTTTTATTGAACCGGTCGTTAAGGAAATACCTTTAGAGTACTCAATAGAATTAAATAGATTAATTAGAATGGAAATGTCAGGTTCAGTTGGATAAAAATATGAAATATATCAATCTTAACCAAACTAAACAAACAAAATTAATCTTTGATAAACCCGGTGACTATACCGTCTTTTTTCACAACCTTTCTGGTGAATTTGACTTTAATATAAGAGCGAGTGGAGTTAACTTGGATATTTTGGGTTTATTTGTTGGCAAAAAATCAGATAATTTTGAATTAAAAACTAACCAATATCATATATCTCCAGGTTCAACCTCAAATCTTTTGATAAAAGGCGTATTTGACGATCGGTCCAAATTTATTTATCAGGGATTAATTAAAATCGAAAAATCTGGACAAAAATCTCATGCTTATCAAAAAAATAAAAATTTAATTTTGTCAGAAAAAGTTTTTGTAGATTCTCGACCTTTCTTAGAAATATTAGCGAATGATGTTTTTTGTACCCATGGATCAACAACTGGAAAAATAAACGAAGAGTCGTTATTTTATCTAAAAAGTCGTGGCTTGAATCAAAAAATAGCCGAGCAACTTTACATTTCAGGTTTTATTCAGGAAATTCTTGATAAAATCAAGCCACACGAGATTGGCATAAAAACATGTTAAATATACAAAATATAAAAAAACAGTTTCCGATTTTTCAAAACCAACCTGGTTTGGTCTATCTTGATTCAACGGCGACTTCTTTAAAACCTAAAGTCGTAATTGATAAGATCAAAGAATATTATGAAAAATATTCAGCCAATGTTTTTAGAGGGATTTATCCGATGTCCGAAAAAGCTACAATGGAGTTTGAGGAAACAAGAAATGTGGTTTCTAAATTTATCAATACAAATAAACCCGAAGAAATTGTTTTTACCAGAAATGCGACTGAATCTTTAAATTTACTTGCCTATTCGTTAGGGAGAAAGATTGTTGAGTCAGGAGATGAAATCATTACAACGATCATGGAGCATCATTCTAATTTCGTGCCATGGCAAGTATTAGCCAGTGAAGTTGGGGCACTATTTAAAATAGTCAATATAGATAACAAAGGTTATTTAGAAAAAGACTGGAACAAAATAGTTACAAAAAAAACAAAAATCTTGGCGTTAACATATATTTCCAACGTCTTAGGAACAATAAATCCGATTAAAGAGATTATTTCTCAAGCGAAGAAAATTAATCCTCAAATTATTATTATTGTTGATGTAGCTCAGGCCGTCCCGCACCAAAAAATTGATGTTGTAGATTTGGAGGCTGATTTTGTAGCTTTTTCTTCTCATAAAATGTTGGGGCCAACCGGTGTTGGAGTACTTTGGGGAAAGGAAAGACTGCTTAAAGAAATATATCCTTTTATGTATGGTGGAGATATGATAGACGAGGTTTACATTGACAGAACAACTTATAAAGATCCACCTCATAAATTTGAAGCAGGCACACCGGCAATTGGCGAAATAATTGCCTTTAAAGAAGCAGTGAAATTTTTGGATAAAATTGGCATGGAAAATATTCAAAAACATGAGAAAAAAATAACAGATTTTGCAATTAATCGATTAATCAATACATTTGGTCAGTCAATCAAAATATACGGACCGAAAAATATTGAGGATCGCGGGGGAATTGTATCTTTCACTTTTGATAAATTCCATCCCCATGATATTGCTCAGATTTTGGCTGATGAGGGGATTTGCGTCCGGGCCGGACATCATTGTGCAATGCCATTACATACGCGCTTAAATGTTCCAGCAACGGTAAGAGCAAGTTTTTATTTATATAATGATGAGAATGATGTTAATAAGTTGATTGAGGGATTAAAGAAGGTAAAAAAAATACTAGAATGAACATCTATCAAGATATAATTCTCGACCATTATCATCATCCCCATAACAAAGGAAAGATCATCCACCCAAATAATTCTGTTTTGACAAATAATCCATTATGTGGAGATAAAATAGAAATGATGGCGATCTATGATAAAGACAGGGTAAAGGAAATTAAATTTCAAGGAGAAGGTTGTGTGATATCACAAGCATCGGCTTCAATGTTAACTGACTATGCTAAAAACAAGTCAAAACATGAATTGAAAAAGCTTGATTCTAAGTTTATTATTAAGATGCTGGGAATAGATTTAGGATTAAACAGAATCAAGTGTGCTGTGTTGCCCTTAGAGGCTTTGCATAAGCTATTATAACAATTATAATTTTTATAAATATTATATGGATACTAAAGTAAAAGATGAGAAGAATCCTTCCGGTCCGATTACGTTAAAATCAGGTTATAAGATTTGGGTTGATAGAAACTTATGTATTGGCGCGGCCACCTGCATCGCTGTTTCACCTAAGGCCTATGTTTTGGATAAAGAAGCCAAGGCGGTAATTTTAGATACGGCTGATGAAGATACAATCGAAAATATTATTGAGTCGGCAAAAGCATGTCCTGTTGCCGCCATAATTATTGAAGACGCGCAAGGGAACAGAGTATTTCCAAAATAATATGACTGACTTTACTTGGTTAATTGGAGGAGAAGCAGGCTTTGGGATTATGACCACTGGAGTCGTTTTTTCAAAGATTACCACTCGTTCCGGTTATCATATTTTTGATTACGTTGAATATCCATCACTTATTCGTGGTGGACATAATGCCTACGAAGTCCATGTTTCGGATGATGACGTTTCTCACTTGAGTCCGACGATTGATGTTTTAGTTTGTTTAAATAAAGAAACTTATGAAAAACATAAATCTAGATTAACTTCATCCAGTTTAGTAGTATTTGACCAAGATGAATTTGAAATAAAGGAAGATATCAAGAAAATAATTATCCCTTTCAAAAAAATTCTTTCAGATTTAAAAGGTCAACCAGTTATGAAAAATACCATCGCTCTTGGCGTGTCGGTTGGTATTTTGGGAGGAGATATAAATGAGTTAGTAAAATTAATTTCTGAACAATTTGCAAAAAAGAGAGATGAGGTTATTAGTTTTAACAAATTATTTGTTCAAGCAGGTTTTGATGCTATTACAAAAAATTATTCTGACAAGATTTTGAATTATTTGGTCAAAAAATCTGGTGAAGAAAAACTTGTTCTTACGGGAAATGATGCTTTTGCATTAGGAAGTGTCATTGCCGATTGCCGAGTTTATAGCGCTTATCCAATGACTCCTTCTTCAACTGTTCTGACAGATCTAGCCGCCTGGCAAGAAAAAGTTGGTATAGTTGCACGCCATGCCGAGGATGAGATTTCTGTGATTAATACTGCCATCGGTTCGTCATTTGCAGGAGTTAGATCTGCAGTTGGTTCTTCAGGTGGTGGTTTTGCTTTGATGGTTGAATCGCTTTCTTTTGCAGGCATTACAGAAATTCCAATTGTAGTTTTTCTAGCTCAGCGATCTGGACCTGCAACGGGAATGCCAACTTGGACGGAACAAGGAGATTTATTATTTACAATTTTCTCCGGTCATGGCGAATTCCAAAAAATTGTTTTAGCACCAGGAGATAATGAAGAGATGATTGAATTAACAGCAAAAGCTTATAACTTAGCTGACCAATATCAATTACCAGTAATTGTTATGTCAGATATGTATCTTTCGGAATCGCATAAGTCCGTTACTAAAAAGTTTATTGATGAGTTTATTGCTAATTACAAAGTTAATCGAGGAAAACTGTTTGATGAAAAGTCTAAATATTTAAGATATAAATTGACAGATGATGGGATTTCACCACAGTTAGTTCCTGGAACACCGGGATATTTTTATCAGGCTAATTCTTATGAACATGTTGAGGACGGGCATACGACTGAGGAAGCCAACCCAAGAATTGATCAGGTAGATAAAAGAGCCAGAAAATGGGCAACCTATTTAGGTCACGATTTTTCCATGCCCA
>ERZ1292633.6068-Hain-H41-02um-R1-6068-length-10690-cov-5_pt1 | contig 10690 bp, 9 predicted proteins | sample MGYA00564406_ERZ1292633 | MGnify/ENA primary metagenome ERZ1292633 (study PRJEB36523, sample SAMEA6512639) | groundwater metagenome | collected 2019-01-08 | study: AquaDiva: Metagenomics assemblies of 32 groundwater samples
GGGAAGGGTGGCTGGCCGAGCACATGCTGATCCTCGGTGTCGAAAGCCCCGAAGGACAGACGACGTACGTCGCGGCAGCCTTCCCCAGTGCCTGCGGAAAAACCAACTTCGCCATGCTCATCCCGCCGCGCCGCTTCCAGGGCTGGAAGGTCTGGACGGTGGGCGACGACATTGCCTGGATGCGCGTCGGCTCCGATGGGCGTCTCTGGGCCATCAATCCCGAGGCGGGCTACTTCGGCGTGGCGCCGGGTACGAGCGTCAAGTCGAACCCCGCGGCCATGAGGAGCATCGAGCGCGACACGCTCTTCACGAACGTCGCGTTGACCGCCGACGGCGACGTCTGGTGGGAGGGAATGACCGAGAATCCACCCGAGGGAATGACCGACTGGCTTGGAAAGCCGTTCGATCCGAAGTCGGGGGAGAAGGCGGCGCACGCGAATAGCCGTTTCACGGCGCCGATGACGAACAACCTGGCGCTCTCCCGCCGCGTGAACGACCCCGAAGGGGTGCCGATCTCGGCGATCATCTTCGGGGGGCGGCGCGCGACGACGGTTCCGCTGGTGCTCCAGTCGTTCAACTGGGTCCACGGCGTCTACATGGGCGCCACCATGGGCTCGGAGACGACCGCGGCGGCGACCGGGCAGGTCGGCGTGGTGCGACGCGATCCGATGGCGATGCTCCCGTTCTGCGGATACAACATGGGCGACTACTTCAATCACTGGCTGGAGATGCGCGCGCAGATTCCGCACCCGCCGAAAATCTTCATGGTGAACTGGTTCCGGAAGGGCGCCGACGGCAAGCTGGTCTGGCCGGGCTATGGCGAGAACATGCGCGTCCTCAAGTGGATCGTCGATCGCGCCATGGGGCACGTCGGCGGTCGCGAGACGCCGGTCGGCTGGGTGCCGCGCGAGGGGGATCTCGACCTCTCCGGCATGGACATCGCCAGCGACGCGTTCCGCGAGGCCACGGCCGTGCGGGTCGACGAGTGGAAGCAGGAGATCGAAATGTCGGCCGACTTCTTCAAGACGGTCGGGCCGAAGTTGCCGCGCGTGCTGGAGCTGCAGCGCGAACTTCTGGCGGGCGCGCTCGAGTACGGCGCGCCGATGGGCGAGCCGTAGGGCGCCTCGTTTCGTTTCCGGCCGTCGGTCTTCCCTAGGTTTCGAATTCCTTCGGGATCGCCTCGGTCATATTCTCGCGGCCATTCGCCGTGACCAGGACGTTGTCCTCGATCCTGATTCCACCCAGCGGGATGAGCGACTCCGCCTTTTCCCAGTTCACGCAATCCGGGTATCGCTTGCGCCGGCCGGCGTCGTGGAGAATGGCCGGGATGAAGTAGATCCCCGGCTCGATCGTCATCGTGTAGCCGGGTTGGAGCGGAAAGTCGGTCCGCTGGTTCTTGTAGGCCGGCTCCGTCCGTTTGGGACGGCCCGGGAGCGCCCCACTGGCGTCGCGGACCCCCAGTCCGATCATGTGGCCTATTCCGTGCGGGTAGAAGATCAGATGGGCTTCGCGCTCGATGAGCGAGTCGACGGAGCCGCGGAGCAGATCGAGCGCTACGAGTCCCTCCACCAGATCGCGGCAGGAACCGAGGTGAACGTCCACTGTCTCAACGCCGGGCGCGCACGCGGCGACCGCGCGCTCTTCCGTCCGCCGGACTACCTCGAACAATTCCCGCTGAATCGTGGAAAACGTGCCTGACGCGGGGTAGGTGCGCGTGACGTCGCAGCCGTAGCGGCGGACTTCCGCGCCGGCGTCCACCAGGACCAGCTCGCCCGCCTGCGCGGCGCGCGCTCCCGGCGTGAAGTGAAATACCGCCGCATTCGTTCCGGCGCCTACGATGCTGCCGTAGCAGGTGCGGTCGGCTCCCGCGCGGAAGAAGGCGCACTCCAGTTCGATCTGGATTTCGCGTTCGGTCGCGCCGGGCCGGATCACCTCACGCAGCCGGCGGTACCCCGCCTGTGTCGCGGCGATCGCCTCCCGCATCCGCGCGATCTCGGCTTGATCCTTGGGACGCCTGGCGTGCGTGAATCGTTCCCGCGCTTCGGCCCCCCGGAGCGCGTCGCCGCGCACGCCCGGCAGTTCGCTGCCGAGCGGAACGATCGCGCGCCCCCGGCGTGCCGCCAGCCATCCTGGCAGATCGCGTGTCGGAACGGTGCCGGGCTCGCTCTCCTCTCGCCCCTCCCAAACCCGTTCTCGCTCCGTCACCTCGGGGACGAAGTCGGCCCAGCCGTCCTTGGGATCGTACGCCAGGACGGCCCCCGGTTCGTTGCGATCGGTGAGCCAGAAATACTCCGCGTGCGCCAGGAAGGTGTAGGTCTGATCCATGCCGCCGGGGATGCCGACCGGCTCTCCCGCGGCGATGATGAGAATCTCATCCTGGAGGCCGAGCGCTTCGGCGGCGCGGCGGCGGCGTGCTTCAAGCAATAGCGTCGGAGTCGTCATGGGTTTAGAGGATTCGCTTTCCGAAGAGGCTCTCCGCCATCTCGACGGCGAGAATACCGGTCGCGTTTCGCTGGTCGAGAAGGGGATTCACCTCGACCAGGTCTACCGAGACGATGTCGGCCAGGTCGCCGATCATCTCCATGGCGAGATGGGCTTCGCGGTAGGAGATCCCGCCGTCGACCGGGGTTCCGGTCCCGGGCGCGTCCTCGGGGTCGACGACGTCGAGATCGAACGAGAGATGGATTCCGGCCGTGCCGGCGCCGGCGACACGGATCGATTCGTTCACGATGTCGCGCATGCCGCGCTCGTCGATCTCCCGAATCGTGAAGGCGGTGATGCCCGAGCGGCGAAGGAGGTCGCGCTCACCGGGGTCGAGGTCGCGGACGCCGATCAGCACGGTGTTCCGCGGATCCATCTTGGGGGAGCGCCCGCCGAGATTCACGAAATCGGGATCGCCGAGTCCGTGGAGGACGGCGAGCGACATGCCGTGGACGTTGCCCGAGGGCGTCGTCTCCGGCGTGTTGAAGTCGCCGTGCGCATCGAACCAGATGAGCCCGATCGGCTTCCCGAGCCGGTGGTAATGATTGCTCGATCCCGACACCGAACCGATGCCAAGGCTGTGGTCGCCGCCGAGGACGATGGGGGTGCGGCCGGCCGCCAGGCTCCGCTCCACCTCGAGCCGCAATTCGTCGCAGGCGCGGAGAATCGCCGGCTTGTAGCGGATCGTGCTCGGTCCCACTTCCAGCGTCTCGGGAATCATGACGTCGATGTCGCCGTGGTCGGTGACCTTGTGCCCCAGCCGTTCCAGGTGGCGCTCGAGGTCAGCGACGCGAATCGCCGAGGGGCCCATGTCGACGCCGCGGCGTCCGGCGCCAAGGTCGACGGGACAGCCAATGATTTCGATTTGTCGTTGGTTCTGGGTCATGGAAGGATGGATTCTAGCAGATTGCCGAGGTGTTCGGCGGGGCGCTACGGAGTTCGGCGGCGGCTACCGTGGGCGGCGTGGGCGGCGCTCGAAGGGGAGGGCCTTCCGGGGGCGCCGGCCACCACGGCCGTCGTCCTCGGGCTTGCCGGTCGTGGACGGCCCGCTGACGCCGGACGAGGAACCAGGCGACGGGGGGCGATGACTCCGACCGGAACCCGATCCCGATCCCGAATCGTAGCGCGGGGCGAAATCAGAACGCGACGGTTCCGTGCTGCGCGCGTCGTAATCGAAGTCGGGCACCATGACCCGGAGAATCGTCGTTCCCATGAACCGCTCGATCGCCACGACGCCCTTTTTCTCGTCGGGAGACATCAGCGTGAAGGCGTCCCCCGAGGCGTCGACGCGGCCGGTGCGGCCGATCCGGTGGACGTAATCCTCGGGCGTGTGCGGAACGTCGTAGTTGATGATGTGCGTGATGTCCTTCACGTCGATTCCGCGCGACGCGATGTCGGTGGCGACCAGGATCTGCACCCGTCCGCGCCGGAGATCAAGGAGCGCGCGCTCCCGCTGTCCCTGCGACCGGTTGCCGTGCAGCGTCGCCACGGAAAGGCCGCGGCGCTGAAGCGCTCGGGCCAGACGGTCGGCGCCGTGCTTGGTCCGCGCGAAGACGATGACGCTTCCGACCTCGGTGCGCCGGAGCATCGCTTCGAGCAGATCGGTCTTTCGATGCTTCGGAACCGGGTAGACCGCCTGAGTGATGCCTGCGGCGGGACGGCCCTGTGGCGCCAGGTCGACGCGCGCCGGGTCCCGCATCGCTTCCTTGGCCACCTTGTTCAACTCGGGCGGCATGGTCGCGGAGAACATCATCGTCTGCCGCTCGGCCGGCATGAGGCGGAGAATCCGCTTCAGATCGGGAGCGAAGCCCATGTCCACCATCCGGTCGGCTTCGTCCAGGACCAGAATGCAGATGTCGTCGAGCCGAAGCGACATTCTTCCATGCAGGTCGAGGAGGCGTCCAGGCGTGGCGACCAGGAGATCGAGTCCCTGCGTCTTCAGCATCTTCTGCTGAGGAGGGAGGGGCACGCCGCCGAAGACGACGCCTACGCGAAGGTCGGTGAAGCGCGAGTAGTCGCGCGCGTTCGTCTCGACCTGCGCCGCCAGTTCGCGCGTCGGGGTGAGCACGAGAGCGCGAAGCCGCTTCGGTCCGCCGAGAAGGCGAGCGAGAATCGGGAGGATGAATGCCGCCGTCTTTCCCGTGCCTGTCTGCGCGGCGCCGATGATGTCGACGCCGGTGAGAATCAGGGGGATAGCTTTCGCCTGAATCGGCGTCGGCTCGACGTATCCGGCCGCGCGAACTCCCTTGACGACTGCAGGTGGTAGACCTAAGGCTGCAAATGGCATGAAGGCGCATCATACTCGGAATCGCATCCGGCGGGGAAGAAAATCGTAATATGCTCGGAGTCCGCGCCGCCGAACGGTTCCCCTGAGGAGAAGGAGAGACCCCCGCATGACCAATTCCATCACGAGCGCCGCATCGAAATCGGCGCGCCCCGAGGCCACAGAACACGCTCCTTACTATGGGAAGTACACCGCGTTGGTGCCGGACGGCTCCATCGTGGATACGCTCCGGACCCAGCGCGCCGAGACGACGGCGCTCCTGGCCGCCGTCCCCGCCGATCGGGAAGAGCATCGCTACGCCGAGGGGAAGTGGAGCGTGAAGGAAGTGGTGGGGCACCTTTCCGACGCGGAACGAGTCTTCGCCTATCGCTTGCTGCGATTCTCCCGCGGCGACGAGACGCAGCTCCCCGGCTTCGACGAGAACACGTACGTCCCCGCGGGTGCGTTCGGGGCACGGACGCTCCGGAGCCTGGCCGAAGAGTTCCGCGCGGTGAGGGAAGCGACGCTCCGGCTTCTGGAAGGTCTAGACGAACGCGCCTTGTCGCGGATCGGCGTGGCGTCCGACAACGCGGTGACCGTGCGAGCGCTAGCCTGGATCATAGCCGGACACGAACGCCACCACGTGGCGCTTCTCCGGGAACGCTACGGACTCTGAACGGTAGAACGCGAGGGGGCGGCAAGAGCAAGTCCCGCAGGGAGCCTCCGCAGCCGGCGCAGCCGGCGAGGACAGCGACCGAAGGAACTTGCTCTTGCCGTCCCCTCGCGTTCGGCTTTAGCTACGAAGCGAACGCGGGCGGCGCCTGCAGGTGGAAGTTGGTCCTCCTCTGGTAAGCCTCGCCAAGATCTAGGAGGAGTCGTTCGTCCCACGCCGAGCCCATGATCTGGAAGCCGGCCGGCATTCGGTCGCGGCCGAAACCACAGGGGAGCGCGATGGCGGGTAAGCCGCAGCCGTTTCCGAAGGCGCCTACGGGATCGGGGTAGGGAAGCGTTTCGTAGAAGTCCTTGGCGATCGGCGGCGCTACCGAGAGGAAGTTCGGCGCCACGATCACGTCGTAGCGGCCGTAGAAGTCGGCCATCTTCTCCTGCATCACGCGCCGCATCCGCATCGCCTTCACGTAGTCGGCGCCGGTGAGCGCCTTGGTGATCCTCTCCTGATGCGGGGCGTAGACGTCGGTCAATTGGTTCACGCTCCCGTCTCGGAAGAAGCGTTCGAAAGTCGAGATCGCCTCGGCGTAGAGGACCGTCGTCGTCGTTTCGGAGGCGGGGAATTCGGGAAGTGTTGCCTCTTCCAGCGGGAGCCCCATCGCCTGGAGCGTCGACACGGCCATCCGGAACGCCTCTCCCACTTCCGCCTCCGCCCCCTTCGTCTTCGCGAAGTCGGAAGGGATGATGGCGCCACGCAGTTGAGTCAGATCGCGCCGCGATGGATCGAGGCGGACCGGCTCGTCGGCTGCGCTTGGATCATCCGGGTCGGGGCCGGCGATCGCCTGGAGAATCAGGCGGCAATCCTCCGCGCTCCGCGCGATCGGCCCGATCTTGTCGAGCGTCCAGGAGCCGACCATGCCGCCGGCGCGGCTCACGCGGCCGTACGTGGGGCGAAGCCCCGTCACGCCGCAGAACGCCGAGGGACAGAGGATCGAACCCCACGTCTCGGTGCCGATGGCGAAGCCCACCAGGCCGGCCGCGACCGCAGCGCCCGAGCCCGACGACGAGCCGCCTGTCCAGCGGTCGCGATTCCAGGGATTTCGCCCCGGACCCTGAAGCGAGGCATCGGCGAAGCGGTAGCCCAAGCAGCCGGCGAACTCCACCATCGAGAGCTTGCCGAGCAGCACGGCGCCCGATTCCCGGAGCTTTCGCACGACCGTCGCGTCCTTGTTAAATCGCTGATCGCGCGTCGGCCGCGCGCCCCAGGTGGTTGGAGTCCCCACCGTGGCCAGGAGATCCTTCGCGCCGTAAGGGACGCCATGGAGCGGCCCGCGAATCATCCCGCGGGAAATCTCGCGCTCGGCCAGGCGCGCCTGCTCCAGCGCGAGTTCCGGCGTCACGGTGGCGAAGGCATTCAGACCCGGCGCGTGGCGGCGAATGCGCTCGAGGTAACCCTCGGTGAGTTCCACGGGGGAAATCCTCCGCGCCCGAATCTCGCGGCCAAGTTCGGACGCCGGGAGGAAGAAGGCGTCGGCGCGGAGCATCAGCGGCCCCCGCGCCGCGCACGAATGACGCGGAAGGTGAACGCGGGGGCGCTCCCCGCGGGGAGCTCGTAGTCGCGCACAACCTTCAGCATGCCGGCGAGCGAGCGCTCCTGATTTCGGAGCTCGCGCTGCAACGCCGGGGGAAGCGGCTTCCGCGGCTTGGGCGCGACAGCCTTCGGCGCGGCGGCCGCATTCGCGCCGGGAAGATTCGTCGCGATCACAGCGGCGCCGCTGGCGGCGAGCACGTGGATGAAGTGGCGGCGGTTCATGGGAGGGCGTTCGGCGCTCATCGGAGGGCTCCTAAGGGTCGCGTGCGGCCGTGCGCGTCAAAAAGTGACGCCAGGACAACACCGCGACTCTAGCGCCCGAAGCGCCTGATATCCAGATCTGTCACGCCCCGCCGAAGTAGCGGGAGTGGGGCTGTGTGAGCGAGCGTTGGAGGAGGGCGGCCCGAGCAAGGTTCCTTCGGTCGCTGTCCTCGCCGGCTGCGCCGGCTGCGCCGGCTGCGGAGGCTCCCTGCGGGACCTTGCTCGGGCCACCCCCGCCGCAGCAGCTCAAGCACCGACTACCGCAACTCCGCCAATCGGTAGAGCCGTTCCACGTTCGACTGCGTCCAGGCCTTCAATCGCTCCACATCCGCCTCTCGGCCCGCGCGCGCGGTGAACTTCCCGCTCTCCGGATCCTTCTGCACGAGATGATGGAACCGCCGCTGCAGGCCAAGGAACTCCTCGACCGCCGGCCGTTCCGCCGCCTCCATCGCGCAATCCTTCACCGAACCGCCCTTGCCCTGCTCCCAGATGAACGCCGGATAGGTGCCGCACTGCGCGCCGAGTTCCGCGAGATGGACCGTCTCCCCGTCGTCGAACTTCCAGCCACTGATGCATGGCGCCGGAACGAAGACCACCGCTGTGGTGGGGCACGCCAGCGCCTTCTCTATCGTCTTCACGAAGAGTTTTCCGTGCGCCGGACTGACCTGCGCCACCATTCCGGCGCCCGCCGCGATGGCGAGGTGGATGTAGTCGAGCGGCAGGCGCGGATTTCCCGACTGCGCGGCCCCGACCGGCGTCGTGCTCGTTTCCGCGAACGGGGTCGTCGCGGGCGAGTACTGAAAGCCAGTGTTCGCGAATATCTCGTTCACCAGCACGATCATCGTGATGCGCGACTGCCGGTAGATCGTGTGAAGGAGCGAGCGGAGCCCTATGGAGAGCGCGCCGCCGTCGCCGCTAGCGCCGATCACCTGGATCGGACGGTCGAGCGCACCGTGGTCGAGGAGCATGTCGGAGACGTCGCGTGCCGCCTCGGCAAGGGTCGGCGCCGATTCGAAGACGTTGTGGATGATGGAGAACGACTTCGCGTAATCGTCGGGAGATCCCTCGCCGCGGCCCCAGGCCACCACGTTTGGAAACGCGAGGCTCGAGACTTCGGCGCATGAAGTTCCGATCGTGAAGATCGTCTTCAGGCCGTTGTCCGAGACACGTCCGACGTTCTGGAGCGCGATCGATTCCATGCAGCCGGGGCAGAGGGTGGAGCCGGGACGGAAGCAGGAGTCCCGCAGGGCGATTTCCTTGTAGCCGCTCATAGCTGCCTCCCTTCGTGGAAGACCGCCCAGGGCGGCATGGCGCGGCCCTCCAGCGCCCCGCGCCCGTGGTCGAGCATCTGCTCCCACGTGATCTCGGAGACGTCGGCGCCCCCGATGCCGGCGAAGACGCTCACGATGCGCGGCGGCGTGGCGAGGTCGGCCAGCGCATCGGCCACGTCGAGCGTGAGATGCCCGCGACCCTGATGGTGCGCCTGATTCACCACGAGCACGGCCTTCGCTCGCTCGAGACGCTTCCGGACGGCGTCGCGCGGGAAGGGGGTCAGGAGCCGCATGGCGATGCCGGCGACCTTTAGCCCGCTGCGCCTGGCGTACTCCTCGCGCACCGACTCGAAAGTTCCAAAGTCGGGACCGAGGCTCACGACCGCGAGATCGGCGGCGCCGTCGTCACCAAAGCCTACAGCGTCGAAGAAGGCAAGGCCGGGCCGGCCGAACTGACGTTCGAAGTCGGCGCTGATCTGTGGAAGAACGTCGAGCACCCGATCCATGCGCCGCTTCTGCGAGACTTTGAAGCCCTGGAAGTGGCGCGACGTGACGCAATTGCCGAAGGCCGTATCTCCGTTCACGAGTCCGGGGAAGGGGCAGGGCTTGATCCAGCGGTCCTGGAACGCGTGGATCTCCTTGTCGGGTTCCACGGTGAGGCGTGCGTTCCGATGGCTGTCCTTGATGCCGTAGTAGCCGGGCATCACGGGGGTCATCACGTCGTGATGCATCCCCAGGCATGGCGATTGCACCACGGTGTCGTAGATCTGCTGCTTGCCGCGGCAGGCGATCTGGATGAAGCCGTCGTCCCGGTGCGCCAGCGTATCGGAGGGGTCGCCCTCGATGCAGAGCGGGAAGTTGGCGGTGGCGCGATAGACGTCGATCAGGAGCACGTTGCCGAGCCCGCTCGCGCCCAGAGAGCGCGTGGTCTCGGTCATGTGATCGAGACCGACGCTGCTCGTCGCCGTCGGAAAGATCAAGTCGCGGCAGGCCGCCGCGGCGCCGACAAGGTAGTCGGCCACGGCATGCTCGGCCTCCATCAACTTCACGCGCTTCTTGCCGCCCACCTGCTGGGAGATGTGCGCGGCCACCGTCTCGATGTATTTCGTCGATGGCGTGATGGGAAATCCGGCGAAGAGGATGCAGCGCCACATCTGAAGCGTGGCGATGGCCGCCGCGGTGTTGCCGTCGGCCGTGATGGTGTCGCGGGTTTGGTGGAGGACCCGGTGCGCCTCCCGCACCTTCTCCAGATTCAACGCGCCCGGATAGATTTCACCGGATGGCGTCGTGTGATGCGCCATCGGCGCGGCAGGAACGATTGACTCTTTCACGAGGCCAGCACCTCCTCCCAGCGATCCTCGAACGGGACTTCCTTGAAGAGATGTTCCGGACAGACGGCGATGCACTCGCCGCAGAGCTTGCAAAACGTGCTGACGTCGACACCCGTGACCAGGAGGCCGCGCTCGGCATCGGGCACGAAGCGAATGATCCCCTCGGGGCAATTCGTGATGCAGTGCGCGCAGCCGGTGCAGGCGGTGGCCGGATCCTCGAAGCGGAGACGGAATCCGCTCGGAGCGTAATCGGACGTCCGGTTCGACTGCGAAAGGCGAAGCGGCGTCTGAGCGCCGATCGGCAGATCTCCATATCCGGCCCACTCCGCCAGCGGGTGGTCGTCGGGCCCAGCTTCGTCAAAGGTCCCCTCGCGAATCGATTCCGCCGAAGCCAGAAGCGCGGCGCGATTTCGTTCGAGGATGGTCGCCGGAATGCGGCGCTTCTTGAGCGTTTCCAGGAAGGAGTCGGCGAGCTGCTCGATGCCGAAACCGCCGATGGCGCGCGCCGCCGCGATGTAAAGGGAGACGTTACCGATGGCGTGCTTCAGGTATTTCGTGCCGATGTCGTCGCCGGGCACCGTCACTACACGTCCGGTGAGGTGGTAGTGCCTGGCGCACTCGTCGGGAGTGTGGCGAGTGTTCAGGACGAACGTCCCGCCGGGGGGCACGCCCTGGGCGAAGTCGACCGAGCGGGCGGCTCCCTCGTCCATCAGAACGGCCATCCGCGGGCGGGTCACCTCGCAGCCTGCCTGGATCGGCCGCAGGCTGATTCGGAGAAACGAGCGGATGTTCGTGAGTGTAAAATGAAATGATTTTTATGGGTTGT
>ERZ1292633.6069-Hain-H41-02um-R1-6069-length-10689-cov-5_pt1 | contig 10689 bp, 3 predicted proteins | sample MGYA00564406_ERZ1292633 | MGnify/ENA primary metagenome ERZ1292633 (study PRJEB36523, sample SAMEA6512639) | groundwater metagenome | collected 2019-01-08 | study: AquaDiva: Metagenomics assemblies of 32 groundwater samples
TGGACGAACGTGACCGTCTCCGCCGCGCTCGCCAACGTCACTTCGACCGCGGGCAACTTCGTGGGGGTCCTCGGCGCCGCTAGCAACAGTGGCGGCGTGAACTGGACGAGTGTGACCGTCTCCGCAGTCCACTCCGAAGTCACGTCGGCCGCGGGCAACTTATTGGGTGTCCTCGGCGCCGCTAGCTACTACAGCGATGTGAACTGGACGAGTGTGACCGTCTCCGCCGTCCATTCCAAAGCCATCTCAGTCGCGAACGACGGGGTGGGATTCTTCGGCGCTGGAAGCTACTACAGCGCTGTGAACTGGACGAACGTGTCCGTTTCCGCCGCGGTCACCGTCGTCACCTCGACAGCGAGGGACGTCGTGAGTGTCCTCGGCGTCGCCAGCAACGCCGGCGTGAGCTGGGCCAACGTGAGCGTCTCCGCCTCACTCGTCGACCTCACGTCGATCGCGGGAAGCTGGGTGGGGGTCCTCGGCGCGGGGAACAACCGCCACAGCGACGTGAGATGGACGAACGTGAACGTCTGCGTCGTGATCGCCAACGTCACGTCGACCGCAGGTTACGACGTGGGGGTGCTCGGCGCCGGGAGCGGCAGCGGCGTGAACTGGACGAACGTGAACGTCTCCGCCACAAGCGCCAACGTCACGTCGAACGCGACGGGCAACCGGGTGGGGGTCCTGGGCGCCGGAAGCATTGCCACCGTGAGCTGGACGAACGTGAACGTCTCCGCTGCGCTCATCAACGTCAAGTCGACCGCAGGTCACTACGTGGGTATCCTCGGTGCCGGCAGCAGTGTCACCGGGAGTTGGACGAATGTTGCCGTCTCCATCTTGCTTGCCAACATCACATCGGCTGCCTACGAGTGTGTGGGGATCCTCGGCGCCGGAAGCACCGTGGCCAGCTGGATGAACGTGAGCGTTTCCGCCTTGCTCGCCAGCATCGCGTCGACCGCGGGCAACGACGTTGGCATCCTCGGCGCCGGGAGTAGCAACGGCGTGAGCTGGACCAATGTTACAATCTGTGCCGTTCTCGCCCACGTTGCGTCGACCGCGCGCGCCTGGGCGGGGGTCCTCGGCACCGGGAGCATCCGCGACATGAGCTGGACGAACGTTACCGTGTCCGCCACCCTCGCGAACGTCACGTCTTCCGCGACGGACTACGTGGGGGTCCTCGGCGCCGGGTGCTACTACAGCGTGAGCTGGACGAACGTGACCATCGCTGCTGCTCTCGCCAACGTCACATCGGCCGCGGGCGACGGCGTGGGGGTCGTTGGCACCGGGAGCTACATGCGCGACGTGAATTGGATCAACGTGACCCTCTCCGCCGTGGTCGCCAATGTCACGTCTACCGCGAAGGACGTCGTTGGCGTCCTCGGAACCGGGAGCAACGTCGGCGCGAGCTGGGCGAACGTGGGCTCTGTTGCTTTCGCCAACGTCACGTCGGCCACGCGCAGCTGGGTCGGGATCCTCGGCGCCGGAAACAACCACGACAAAGTGAACTGGACGGACGTGAACGTCTGCGCCGTGCTCGCCAACGTCACATCTACCGCAATCGACTGCGTGACAGTCCTGGGCGCCTCCTCGGGCAGCGTCGCGTGGCGCCGAGTCGTCGTCGTCGCTGCGGCGTCCAGCGTCAGCTTGCGAGCCGGCGCACGCGCGGCCGTGCTTGGCGCGAGCGCGGACTTCAATGCGTGGGACGGCGTCTTCGCTGGCGCCATCGAGACGGGCAGTGTTTTCGCGCGCGTCGGGCCGAATGGTTTCATTCTCGGCGCCCCTGGCCCATGGCGCGGCGCGGTGCTCCTCGTGAACGATTCGGCGGCGATCGATGCGAACAGCACGGTGCTGTGCAGCAACCGGACCGTGGAAACATGCGCGGCGGCGCAGCTCCCATACCAGGTCGCGGCTCTGGTAGACGGCATCCGACGCCTCGATCCCAGTGGCTTGGCTGACCGGTTTTGCCGCGCACCAACGGCGACCGCATCGCAGAAAGACACTTCAAGGACGGCAACATGGCCGCTCAGTGTCACCGGCACGTCAACAGCGGCGACCGAAAACGCGACGACGATCACGACCGACACGACGACGACGACAACGCGCAACCCGGCAACAGAAGTAACCTCGAGCGACACCGCGACGGCGATCGCGCCCGAGAAAGCGACGACAACGCCGACGGCAATGCTTCCCCCAACGCTCTCGGCAACCGAATCACATCGCACGACGGTGGACCCGGCCGTCACGACGTCAACGGCCGCGATAGCGACATCCCCAACGGCAACGCCTTCCGCGTCAGTCCATGCGCCCCCTCCTGCTGCTGCTGCTGCTACACCGCGGAGCCTGCAGCAGGTCGAAACGTCGGCGGTGGGGGCGACGGGGGCGCTGGGCGTCGTGGCGGCGCCGCTCGCGGCGAACAAGGGCACGACGATGTCGCGCGTGCTCGCCGGCCGCGAATGCCGCGGGTCACCGCCAGAGCCGGAGCCGGTGCAGTTTCTGTACGTGTTTGAGGCTGGCGGCAGCGCTGCCACCGGTGCGCTTGCCTCGACGCTGCTGCTGCAAGCCGTTGTTGCGGCAGCCGCCGCCGCGTGCGCGCGCCGCTTTCCGCACGCCGGAGTCTTGCACCTCGCCGCGCTGAGTTACTACGGCCCAAACGTCGCCGGGCTCGCCACGGTCTCGCTCAGCACCGGTGATGGCGGCATCGTGGCCGCTGTTGTGGCTGGCGCAGCCCTCATCCTCAACGCGGCCCTGTTCGGCGTGGCAGCCGCGTCGGCCTGGGTGCTCGCCTCGCATCACCGCGCGCTTTGGGACGACCTGCGCGACCCCAGGTCGGCGCTCGTGCGTGTCTACGGCGTTGTCGACCTCGCGTGCGCGTTCGTCGTCGCCACGCTCTCCGGCACCGGGGGCCTCACGTGCGCGACGCGCGGCGCCCTGATCTGCGCCGCGTGCCTCATCAACCTTGCGCACACCGCCCTCGTCCGCCCAGCCGCTCGGCCGTTCGACAATGCCATCGGGGCGACGACCGCGCTGCTCGTCTTCGGCCTCGCGCTGCTTAGCGCGGTCGCGCCGCGTGAACCCACCTACGACGACGCCGTCCTCGTGTTCGCCGCCGGTGTCGCCGCGTGGATGTACGTGCTGCTCGTGCTCGCCCTCGCCGACGGCGTCCGCCGCTTCCTGCTGCGTCGCCGCATGACGGTAACGTAGCGGCTTAGGCAAATAATTCACTCGAGAGTTTCGGTCTCAGACTACGACACTGCGAGTTTCGGTCTCAGACGGCATGCAGCACTGCGAGTTTCGGTCTCAGACGGCATGCAGCACTGCGAGTTTCGGTCTCAGACGGCATGCAGCACTGCGAGGAGCGGTCTCAGACGGCATGCAGCACACGTTACACTGTTAGCCACCACTTGACACACTGTGATCACTCCACGGCACACACGGTGCAGCGCAACGCGTTGAAGTGCGAACCGTTTTCGCACTGATCGAAAGCCATTGAAGGCCCTGCGGGGGCCAGGAGATCTGAAAAAAAATGCCTTTGAGGTTTTCTTGCGGCTCCCAAAACCACATTCCAAAAAAATTGGCGCCAAAATCGTGAACCGAAAAACTGCTCCGACTCATGGTGGTGACACACACCGCCGCAGCAGTGATGCGCGGGGCCCACACCGAGCCTTCATTGTGAAGCAGCTTTTTAACAAAGAGAACACGAATGCACGTACGGGACGGTTTGAGGTGTGTCACCCCCCACCCCGCAGATGTGTACCGGCCTTCCGTGCTGTACGTTTGGAATACACCACGGTACGTTTGATGCCCACGTGTCCGGAGGACACACCACGCCACGTCTCGGAGCGGTGCCACGAAAGCCCCGAGGGGGGGCGGGGTGGCGCCGCGGCTGATTGCTGCCGAAGAGGTGGCCTCTGGTTGGAGTGTCAAAAAGCAAACGACGACGGCACGGCAACGATCCGCTGCGGCGGTCGTGACCGCATCAGCGATCGTCGTGGGGGTCGGGGGGTCGCGTGTAACCATCCTGTCGCGCTGGCCATGCTGCTCATTGTTTCCGTGACGGTGATGGTGTGTCTACTGACAGCACCATCGCACGACGAGAAGGGGTTCTTGTTCAACCGCCTATGGACTCGTCGATCGACTCGAAGAACGACGACGACGCTACTTATCGTCGTCAACGGACCGCCGATCGGTCAAGGCGACTCCTCCTCGCTTCCGCATGTCGCCACCGTTGCGACGACTCGCCACCATGGCTCGACCGACCTCCATAGAATCGGGCATGGCGCCGGGGCCGGCGTACCTCCTCCCACTTCCTCTTCCTCCGTGGTGAACGATCGAGGTGTTTTCTCGTCGTCGCCGTCGTTGCTTTTTTGCTCGCGAAATGAGACGACGACGACCTTGGCAAGCGGATTGCGAACAGGGGACTGCACCCATGACGATGTCCGTTTCCTCGCTCGCGCGCGTTGGATCAAGTCGTCCACGGCGGAGGAAGCGCGGCAGAGGCGGAACATCAGGGACTCACCTCTCGTCGTCCATCTCGTCAGCAACGCGCTGCCGATCGCCGACGTTGCCCCATCACCGAATCCGCGCGAGCCGCAGTCCCTCGTACTGTATTCGCGTCGTCTCATTCGCGCTGCGCGTCACCGGTCTCTCACAGGAGGAGATGCCTCTCCCTCCTGGTTTGGTGATTCGATCTGGCGATCGCAGCTCCGGCGGCAGCTCCATTTCCCTTTCGATTCACCGCGGGGTGGTGTGCGCAATGTGAACGATACCTCAGCCTCGGAGAACGGAACTGAGCAGCTCCTGATTTCGCCTTTTGCCGTTAGCGTCTTCGCGACACTGCGAACGACGTCTCCCAGGCGGCGGTCAAACGATCTCCACGACGACGACGATGCCACCGGTAATGGCGGCCGCGAAAACGCGTTCGGCGACGGAGCCTCGCTGCGATCAGACTCAGCGGCTCCCATAGCATCCCGGACACCGCTGGAGCATGACCACAGTGTGGTCGAAGGGAGCGGCCGCCGGCAAGAGGAGGAGGCCTCTGACGTATCGTCCCTTGCCGTTTGCTTCTTTGGTGCGTTTCAGCGACAGAAGTGGCGAACGGTCTGGGACATCAACCGAGTGTCCCTAAGACGGTCGTCGTTTGGTCGTAGGCAACGAAGGACAAGGTGGAAGCGTGTCCCTCGCCCACCACCGCCACCGTCATTATCTCCACTCCTCCCACCTCGTCGTCGTGGTGATGATGATGATGATGATGGCCGTGACCGCGATTACGATGTTTTCGCGTCGACGTGGGACTACGAAATCGATCCTGGCAGCCGCGCGGTCAGTGGCGCGGAGAAATTCAACCGCGAGGAAACCAAGCGCTTCTTTCGCGGCGGTCGGGCGTGCTCTCACGTGGGCCGACTGTTGCGGGACGAAGTGTTCACCATCGCCGAGCGCCGGAAGGGGATCAACGTTTCAGCTCTAGCCGCCGCGGGCGACGCCGAGCTCAACCGGCCGCAGGCTATGATGATGTCGTCGTCGGAACAAGAAGCGGTCGTCGCGTTTCCTCATCCGAGGTTCCGCGGTTCGTGGGTGCAACGGCACGAGGGATTCGCCGCCCGAGGGTGTAAGTCGATGACGTGCGTGGTGGGTCTCGTGCGGGCGGGTTGCCTTCATGCTGTGTACAACGCCGGCATGATGTCTCGAGCGTCCCGTTCATCGTCCGTGAGCGGAGAACGGAAACGCCGCGTCTCCGAGGCGGCGCGCGTCGATGGCCTCTCTCACGTGTTAGGCTACGACTTCCTCTTCGTCACGCGGGCTGACAGCGTCCTCAGCATCCCGCTGGCCGTGTACCTCCAACCACAGACAGTTGCGTCGTCGTCGTGGTCGCCTTCGGTCGCATTCGGCACAAGTGTACTGAGCGCGGCGGGAACTGATCTGAAGGAGGAGGACGACGACGACGACGATGGCAACCACCGCAGCCTGCCAGGGAGAGGCGGAAACAGGACGACGACGACGACGACGGGTTGGCAACTCTCCGAGGATCCGGCCGCCGCGGTGGGGCACCAGAGTGGATTTCGATTGTTTCTTCAGGTGGGCAGCTGTCCGTCCTTCTACGATCAACGTTGGTTTCCACCGAGGGTCCCGTTGACCTTGCGCACAGTGGTCGTCAACAGCGCCGTCTCGCGAGTATCGCGGCGCCGGAGTGCGAATGTCGGCGCCAATGCCACCACCATCGACGCCATCATGCACTCTCTCGATTCCATGCCGCAACGACGGCGTCTGTTTGGAGGGTCAAAGGGGCAGACGGACACTTCGTCGGCAGATCGCCAAGCCGAATTCGAGCGGCTTGACTTGGAACTCGAGGACGCCGTGGACACTCAGTGGCTCCACGTGAAGTGGCTTTCGGACTACGCGGCGTTTGGCTCGCCCTGGGCGGTCGTGAAGCTGCTGTGCCGTGCGGTGGCGCTGTCGTCGGTGGGGACCAGCGCCACCAGCGGCGGCCGTAATCCACCTCCTGAGGAGATGATGGCCGCCGCCGCGGCGCACGAGCATCTGCGCGCCACCATTGTGAATTTCGGATTGGTGAAGCTGGAGCAAATCGCCGCTTGGGTACCAAGGAAGAAGCAGACTGCGGAGGAGACGGGTGGACCTTTCGGACCTCCCGGTGCTGTTTCCGTGGGCACAAACGCCACGAGAGCCGAGGACCAAGCCGCGTCCCCTCATCCACAGTACGTCTGGCGGAACGTGCCGCGATACCATTGCCCTACGACTCCTAACGTAGGAGGAGTGGATGATTCGTCGGCAACGGCCAACGTTCCGCCCACGACACAGCGTCAGCCATCCCACATCGCGCGTTCCGATGCGACTCTCTCCGCTGACGATTCCGAGGAGACGATCGGGACGTCCGCAGACTCCGCTCCCCTGGTGACCTTCGAAACGCTGTTTGCGCTAGCGCCGATGACAATGCATGGCGTTGGACAAGAAGAAGAAGAAGAAGAAGGAAGGAGGAGGTCTCCCATTTGGCTACATCGGTCCGCCCCTGCAGGAAGCATCGCCGCCCGCCGCCAGAGTCCATCAAGTATCGTGCAGCTCCGACCCACCTCGCACCCGTGCGACATGTTTACACCTGCCTTCCTGACACAGCAGTGCGAGGAATCATGGATGGCCCGAGTCACCAGTGCCAACTGGGGCAAGTGGACGTCGAAGAAGCTTCAGGAAGGATGCTGACCGATGAGTTGTCCACATGCATCATCCGAAAGGTCTTCATCGCGGTCTCGAGGGGAAAGAACAAGGGATCGGTGTCTTCTTGGGCTCCCTTTCTCACCTCTCGCCGTGCTAAGGGAAAATGGAGAAGGCATATCATGGCGGCAACCCCCCAAAACGCTTCATCGAGGCGTCGAAGGGACAAAGGATCCAGATGTCTGAAGCCGAAACCCCCGTTTTCGATGGTCTGAAACAACCGAAAAGCCCGCCAGCAGGAGCTTTTGTGGAGAAAATCGAAACCATTTGACCTTTGTGCTCATTCAATGACGTCGTCTCAACGAAAGTTGTTTTGCCGCCCCCTGCCCCAGTCAGCAAAACTGCGGTCCTGCGGCGAAACGACTCGAAGGACCCAACGTACAAGACGGTAGTATGTTCGACGCGACGATGACGGACGTTGGGGCATCGGCCCCCTCTGCGAGGACGACGGGTGGCCTCCTACAAACGTTCTCCAACGACGCGGAAATCGATTGTTTGCGAAGTGATGAGATTGCGACGAGCGGCAACACTTGGCTATGCGGCTGCACTTCACTAATATCGCTGGATTGCACAGGGCTCACACAGCTAACTACGGTCGGCCAGTTTTGGGTTTCTGGTTGCACCAGATTGACGGCGGTGGATTGCAGGGCACTCACACGACTGGCTGTCGTCGGCGACCGTTGGCTTTCCCGGTGCACCAGATTACGGGCGCTGGATTGCACGGGACTCACGCAACTAACCACGGTCGGCGACTATTGGCTATACAGCTGCTCCAGTTTAACATCTCTGGATTGCACAGGGCTCACACAGCTAACATCGGTCGGGCACAATTGGCTATTCGGCTGCGTCAATTTAACCGTGTTGGATTGCAGTGGGCTTACACAGCTTTCCACGGTAGGCGACCATTGGCTTTACGGCTGCGCCAGTTTAACAGCTCTGGATTGCACAGGGCTCACACAGCTAACCTCAGTGGGCTCTTCTTGGTTGCACGAATGCGCTAGATTAACGGCGTTGGATAGCAGTGGGCTCACGCAGCTCGCTGCGGTCGGCCACTGTTGGCTCTGCGGCTGCACCTGTTTAACAGCGCTAGATTGCACAGGGCTCACGCAGCTTGCCGCCGTCGGAGATTATTGGCTATTCGGCTGCTCCCGGTTAGCCACGTTGGATGTTGCGGGGCTCGCACCAGCGTAAGCTGCGCACTGTTCACGCCACTTTCCGGCCGAGACTGGTGGTCTGCCGCTGTTGTGGTCGCTGTGTTACTTCAATGTCACGGCGCGATATCGCGGCGTCCCGATGGACGTGTGGAGCGGCAGCAGAGGGCGCCACCTTCCGGGGAGACAGTATCCTTTGCGTCGGACAATGACGGAACAAAAAAACCGTGACCGGCAGCTCGTCTTGGAGACGCCACTCCCATCCGCATGCCTTTCTTGCTTTTCCATCGGCTGCGTGGAGCGCTCATCGTCAGTTTGGATCCTTGGAAAAACAGAGTGGCGCCTGTTGGTCTTCGGGGAAAAAAAACGATGGGTGGAAGGGGGTGTCCTCGAAGCGAAGGGGGGTCGTCACGAAGCGAAGCGTACCAACGCTGTGAACACCGCGCGACGCAATTTTTGAGCGGTTGTGACTGACCATTCTTTCCTCCTCTCCCGGAAACCTGAAAGTTGGCCGAAGGTACCTCGGATATCCGCCAAACGTATGAGGATCGGTGTCTTCTTGGGCTCCCTCTTATTCACTTATGGGGAACAAGGCGCGCGTCTCCCCACCCTACGAAAATGCTCGGAGGGTCGTATTGTGCGCGGTCTGCGTTCGCGGGCCGGCACGCGCCCGCCTTCGCCAATATGCTGACCTCGGCGAAGTACGTGCTCACGGAGGAATCCGAATGCGCCGCCTTCGGTGTGGACTGGCTCCGGCAGTGCCCCAATAAGGCATCGATCGTAGTCTTACCGAAAACGACCGCGGAGGTGAGCGCGATCATGTCGTACTGCAACAAGCATCGCATTGGGGTGGTGCCACAGGGCGGGAACACCGGTCTCGTGTGGGGCTCCGTGGCGTTGAACCCCCACGAGGTCATCCTGTCGCTGAAGCGCATGAACGCACCGTCAGTCATCGACAGTGGGAACATGACGGCGACCTGTGACGCCGGGGTGATCTTGGAGCAGCTCGCGAACGACGCCTCGGCGAAGGGTCTTTTGGCGCCGCTGAGTCTCGGCTCGCAAGGGTCCTGTACCATTGGGGGCAACATCGCGACCAACGCCGGGGGCGTGCACTTCGCGCGCTTGGGTTCGATGAGGTCGAATGTCCTCGGGCTGGAAGCCGTGCTCGCCTCCGGGGAGGTTCTCGACCTCATGTGCACCGCGCGGAAGGACAATACGGGGATCGACGTGAAGCAGCTTTTTATTGGCTCGGAGGGCGCCCTCGGCATCGTGACCCGCGCCGTCGTGAAGCTGCATCCGAAGCCGGCGTCGCAAATCGTCGCCATGATCACCGTCCCGACGTTTCAGCACGTCGACGAGATGTACCGGCTAAGCCAGCGCACCCTGGCGGAGGTCATCTCGGCCTTTGAGGTTATGGATGAAGAGGGGCTCATCCTTTCGAAGTTGGCCGCCCAATTGCCGAATCCGTTCCCGACCACGATGCGACGTGGTGGAGGGGGTAGTAGTGATCGAGAGGCGAAGGGTGGCTATGCGGTCCTCATCGAACTTCGCGGCTCCAACGAGGCGCACGATATGGAAAAGCTTGAGCAGTTCGGCGCGCTCGTGGCGGAGAAAATGCCCGAGAGTACCATCAGCTTGGCGCAGACGGAGTCACAGCTGCGCAGCATCTGGCAGCTGCGAGAAGGGCTACCCGTCAAGTTAGCCCAAGCCGGCACCATCTACAAGCTGGATTTCTGCCTACCGCTGGATAAATGCTTCGTGGCTGTCGATCAAGGGCGCCAGTTTCTCCGGGACGCGGGCATCCCTAGTCACATCGATCCCATTTCTGGCGCGTGTAGCGGCGTCATCGCCACTGGATTCGGTCACTTCGGGGACGGCAACATTCATCTCAACTTCATCGACGTCGATCGCAAGCACCACGACGCAATTCAAGGGGTGCTGAATCGCTTGTACGACCTTGTCAGTGAGTACCGAGGGAGCATGTCCGCGGAGCATGGGCTTGGGTCGCTAAAGCTGAAGCGCTTCATTGCGTTGAAGGAGTCCGCGGCCAATCATTCCCTGCTGAAGGTGATGCGCAACATGAAACAGGCGCTCGACCCGAACGGCATTTTGAATCCCGGAAAGGTGGTCCCGCCCGCGCCGTTCGCGCCTCCTCCTCCGGACCCATCAGCATCATCATAGGTGGACAACGGGGTGTGGACGGGAGCGAGAGGGAGAGAGTCTCTTTTGTTTTGGACTCAAAACATGCAATGTTTTGGTCAGAAATTATCTTGCGTTTTGGTCTTCCCCTCTATTTCGGATTCGAGTTAATCGCGAAGAC
>ERZ1292633.6070-Hain-H41-02um-R1-6070-length-10686-cov-10_pt1 | contig 10686 bp, 12 predicted proteins | sample MGYA00564406_ERZ1292633 | MGnify/ENA primary metagenome ERZ1292633 (study PRJEB36523, sample SAMEA6512639) | groundwater metagenome | collected 2019-01-08 | study: AquaDiva: Metagenomics assemblies of 32 groundwater samples
TTTGTCCAATCAACCAGTCATATTGACCTATAAAGTTATCTTGCCTTGTAAGAAATAACAATAAAATCAAGACGTTATCCTCTGGCATCTCTCTTGCTCTACTGTTGATTATGGAAACTTTGAAAGATATTCTCAGGGATTCAATATCAGTAGCAAAGGAGACAGGTCTCTGGCAGAGATTTGGTATCAAAGAGAAGAAAGACTTAGTGATGTATTTTTATTTACATTTCAGCATAAACAATTAGCAAGGAGGAGCTATGGCAAAGAATCTGCAACTTGTTGTTTTTAGTGTCGGGAAAGAGCACTATGGCGTCGGCATAGAATCTGTTCAGGAGATAGTCAGGGTTCCTGATGTGACAGAGGTGCCGGATGCGCCCGGTTTCCTGGAGGGAGTGATAAACCTTCGCGGCAGGATAGTCCCTGTTGTTGATTTAAGAAAACGCTTAAGAATGTATGGAAAGGAAAAGACAAAATCCACAAGGGTGCTTGTAACCGAGAATGAAGGCAGTAAGCAGGGGCTCGTAGGGCTTCTTGTTGACTCGGTCTCAGAGGTTCTTAAGATTCAACCTGATGCGATTGATGAGCCGCCTGAGATGGTCTCTGCCATAGGCGTGGAATACATTACGGGCGTGGCAAAAGTGGAAGACAAGTTGATAATCCTTCTTGACCTCAAAAAGATATTGAGCGTAGAGGATATGAAAAAAGCCGGTAACTCACTTGAAAGAGTAATAGAGCCTGCGGCTGCATGATTGCTTGTATCAATAAAGGAGAGACTATGGGAGCGTTAAAAGACATAATGTTTAGAGAAGAAAACGGTTTCTTTAAAGTCCCTGCTGACTTTGTCAGAGGCTTTAACCTTGTGCCTATCCAGAACGGCAAACTGAACCTTGTATTCTGCAGCAGGCATAGGATGAGGCAGTATCTGAAACAGTATAAATTTAAACCCATAGGCCCAAACACAAAGATTTTGGGTATTAAGAAGGCGAAATAAAAAATATGGATAAGGCATTACAGAGCATGAGAAAAATTTATATGGTACTGTTTTTGTTTTTTTGTGTATCAGAGGCTTACGCAGCACATCCGCTCATCACAGATGACACGGGCACGCAGGGAAAGGGGAAGCTCCAGGTGGAAGTCAACAGTGAATTTACCTCTGATAAAGAGACAGAGGATGGGGTTGTCACAAAAGAGACAGGCGGAGAGGTTGCAACAATATTGTCCTATGGATTGATAGACAATGCAGATATAGTCATTGGATTGCCGTATCAGTGGCATAAGGTAAAAGTGGACGGTGTTGTCGATCCTGAAGACCCTGCTGCAAAGACAGACGGGATATCGGATATGTCTCTGGAGGTAAAATGGAGATTTTATGAAAAAGACGGCTTAAGCCTTGGACTTAAACCGGGGATAACTCTTCCAACGGGTAACGAAAATAAAGGCCTGGGCAACGGCAAGGCTTCGTATAGCCTGATGTTTATAACGACAAAGGAGATGGAGCCCTTTGCGTTTCACCTGAATTTAGGCTATGCGCGCAACGATTACAAACTTGAGGCAGACAAAGAGGCAAACAGAAAGCGTATATGGCAGGCATCTCTTGCTTCAGAGGTGGAAGTAATCAAAGACCTGAAAGCAGTCGCCAATATAGGCATTGAGAGAAATCCTGATAAAACATCAAACACCCACCCTGCCTTTATCCTTGGCGGGGTCATATACTCAATCACAGAAAAGTTTGATATAGATTTTGGCATAAAGCGCGGACTTAATAAGCCTGAGACCGATTATTCGGTTCTCGCAGGCATAACAAGGAGATTTTAAATCTCAAAGAAAAAGGAGGATAAAACTATGAAATTCACAGGGTGGACAATCGGGAAAAAACTTTATATCGCATTCGGCATAATCTCTCTGGTTGTGCTGATGGTTATAGGTTTTTCGATCTATGTTGTTGGTGAATTGCGTGAATTCAGCAATGACACCAAGAACTATAGCTCCATTCAGGAGAAGGTAAAGACAGGGAAGGACCTGCAGCTCAGGATTGCAAATGTATGGCAGTTCTTTACAGATGCATCCCTGACAAAGGACAGGAAGGTGATCGAAGAAGAGGCAAAACCAAATTTCGATTCAGGCATCGAGAACATTAATAAGCTGAAGGGACTGACAAAGGATGATCCCGAGACTCAGAAACGACTCGAAGCCCTGAAAACAGACATCGAAAAGGTGTGGAAAACCGGCAACAGGATGTTTGATGCATATCTTCTTGACTGGGAAAAAGGCAATGTGGTTATGGAAGAATACGATGAGATAAGCGATAAAGCAATTAATGATGCAGCCGGGATTATATCGGGGTTTGACAAAACCGGAGAGGAAGCTGTCGAAGAAATGGTTCAGATGTCTTCCAATGGTACGAAGGTGACAACTGTCGTAGCCACATTAATAAGTATATTAGCCTTATTGGTGGCGATTTCCACACTTTTCCTGAGGAACTCGATTATAACTCCTCTATCAAAGATTGTGGGAGTTTCTCAATCAATAGCCGGTGGAGACCTCAATGTGAGTGTAGAAAGCAACAGGAAAGATGAAATAGGCGTACTATCACAGAGCCTGAGCCAGATGATCGCGTATCTGAAGGGCATGGCAAAGACCGCTGATGAGATTGCGGACGGAGACCTGAGGAGTGATGTAACACCTAAATCAGAAAAAGATGTCCTCGGCAATGCATTTAAGAAGATGATTTCAGGACTGAGGAACATAATATCAGAAGTGAGAATCGGGGCTGACCAGATGGCGTCTGCATCAGCTCAGATTGCAGCTACCTCCGAACAAAGCGCGAAAAACAATGAGGCGGCTGCAACAGCAGTCGAAGAGACCACAGCAACAATGCATGAGATGTCTGCAAATATCCAGAATGTTGCAAAGAACACGCAGGGTCAGGCGTCATCTGTGACAGAGACATCAGCCTCGATAGAGCAGATGGTAACCTCGATACAGAGAATCGCAGGTACATCGCAACAACTTGTTGAGCTTTCGAAGAAAACAAAGCAGGCTGTTGAACTTGGGCTGGAATCAGTGGATAAATCGGTAAAGGGTATAGAAGAGATAAGCCAGTCTATAACTCGCTCGGCAGATACAATTGCAGCCTTGGGCTCGAGAGCTGAGGATATCGGCAAGATAGTTGATGTAATAGATGATATTGCAGAGCAGACAAATCTTCTGGCCTTAAATGCCGCTATAGAGGCGGCAAGGGCAGGAGAGCAGGGTCTTGGTTTTGCTGTTGTTGCCGAGGAGGTCAGGAAACTTGCAGAGCGTTCTGCAAAGTCAACCAAGGAGATAGCTGAATTAATATCCGGAATACAGAAGGAATCTCAGGAGGCTGTAAAGCTTATGGATAAGTCTATCCAGATAGTTGAAAAGGGTGTTGAATCAAGCAGACAGGTTGGCGCTTCCCTGAAGGACATTGATGGCAATGTCATTGAAGTGGACCGGTATACAAAGGAAATAGGCGCTGCAACCCAGGAGCAATCGAGCGGCAGCACCCAGATTGCAAAGGCAACAGAAAATCTGAGAGAGATTACTCATGAGATAACATCCGCAACTGAGGAGCAGGCGACTGCTGCGGAACAGACAGCAAAAACTATGGAGAAGATGAGGGAGATGATACACCAGAATGCGTCCGGCACAGCAGAGCTTGCTTCATCCGCTGAACAACTGAACTCCCAGGCGGAAAGGTTCCAGCAGATTGTAAGCCGGTTCATGCTCAATGGCTCAGAAAAAACAGGCGCAGGTTTTCAGGAAAAGAAGAAACCTGCAAAATCTGAAAAGGGTAATGGAACTAACAGGAAAGCTACAGAGGACAAAGCATACGCAGAGGCGGCATGATGCTCACTAACGAGGAATTCAGGCTTTTCAGAAATCTCATATATGAAGAGTCTGGAATTTATCTAAAGGAGTCGAGAAAAGATTTTCTCGAAAACAGGCTTGCAAAGAGAATGAACGCCACCGGAGCGAGCAGCCCTTACTGGTATTACAGGCTTCTTACCGAGAAACGGAGAGCAGAGGAGCTGCTCCCACTTCTTGATCTGTTAACAGTTAATGAGACATCGTTTTTCAGGAACAGACCCCAAATGGAACTTTTTAAGAACGTGGCATTGCCTGATATAAAAAGGAAGAACTCTGCCGAGCCTCATAAGAACTTGAGAATATGGTCGGCAGGTTGTTCTACAGGAGAAGAACCTTATACTATCGCAATGATAGTACTTGATGCGATGAGTAACGCCCCCTATAACCCCCCTTCATCCCCCCTTAAATTAAGGGGGGAACAAAGGGGGGTTACAGTAGGGGGAAGGGGGAGTTATGACGGGGGATTTGACTGGGATATAAAGATTTATGCATCTGACCTCAGTATGGGAGTCCTTGAGACCGCAAATAGGGGAGAATATGCAAAGGATAAGGTCCTTGCGACCACAGATGGATATTACATAAACAAATATTTTGAGAAAGCGCCCCCGGAGGGGAACAACCCCCTGAATCCCCCTTTTCTAAGGGGGAATCACCACTACCGCGTCAAAGACATAATACGGAAAATGATTGTCTTTGATTTTCACAACCTGAAAAACGACAACGGCCTCAGAGATCTGGACGTCATCTTTTGCAGGAATGTCATGATTTATTTTGACGCCGATGAACAGAAAAGGCTTATCAATAAATTCTATGGCAGTCTAAAGCCCGGGGGCTATCTGTTTCTTGGTCATGCAGAGAGTCTTCAGGGCCTGGGAACCGGCTTCCAGTTCATATATGAAAATATGGGGACAGCCTATAAAAGACCAGTGGAGGAATTATGCACAAAATATTAATAGCAGAAGACGACAGAAAATTTAGCGCTGTGCTCAAGGACGACCTGGAAGATGAGGGATATGCCGTGGACCTCTGTGAAGATGGCGTAGAGGCTGTCTTGAATTTCATTGCCCATGGGAAGGACTATGATTTCGTACTCCTTGATATAAAGATGCCTAAACTTGACGGTATCAATGCGCTGAAGATAATAAAGAGATTAAACCCTAAGGTCCCTGCCATAACCTTTTCAGGAAATGCCGGCAGCGGTGAAATGGCTGAATCTGTAAAAGTCGGGGCTATAAGATGCCTTACAAAGCCCTTCGAACTTAATGATCTCAAAGAGGAAATAAAGAAGTATATATTGAGGCATTGCGGAGTTTAAATTATGACAAACAATTTTGAACATTTTAGCAGCACCGAGCTTGAAGAACTGAGGAAAGTTTTCTACTCGCAGGCATATGAGATTGTAGAGAATCTTCAGGAATCATTGTTGAAACTCGAAAACGATATTGAAGATGCAGCTGCGCTGAAGACTATAAAAAGGTATGTGCATACACTCAAAGGCGATTCCAATTCTTTCAGTCTTACTTCTATCGGGACACTCTGTCACAGTATGGAAGATATACTTTCGTTAATAATGGATAATTCTCAATCTGCAAACCATGAGGCTGTGGATCTCTTACTGAATTGTGTTGAGATAATCAACCGGCTTCTTCTGGAAAGCGAATCAGGCAGTAACGGAACGGGAATAGAAGAAATCACAGAGAAGATAGAGACCTTTAAAATGGGCAATTATGGGCGCCCGGAGGCTCATGATAAAGCGGCGAAAACCACACATACAGAATATCAAAGGCTCCAGATAGAGAACTCCCTGAAAAACGGCCTCAATGTTTTTAATGTGGAGATTGTATTCGATCCGGGCTGTGGAGAAAAAAATGTTGGTGCGCTTATGGCAGCACAAAGGCTTAACAGTATGGGCGAGGTAATTCAATCGCTGCCGGATATAGAGAGCGGAGATTTTGGTCAGGCAGAGAGGATGAATATCCTGTTTAGTACAAAACTTGCGGGAGAAGAAGTAAAAAGAGACGCCTTTATCGCAGGCATTACCTATGAGTTAAATATCAGTAATTTCAAAGAAAACTCCGGGATATCAGCGATTCCCTGTTTGGAACCGGAGACTCCGAACTCAAAAATGAAGAGTGAGATGCTGAGAATCGAAGTCTCAAAAGTGGACAGGATAATAAACCTCGTCGGAGAGCTTATAATCGGGCGTTCCATGATAGACCAGATAGCAAAAGATATTGAGAACGGCAATCTGACAAACGATATGACAGCAAGAATTTTTACGGCAAATTCCTATATGGAAAGAACCGTATCGGACCTTCAAAAAGGTGTTATGAAAATGCGCATGGTTCCGATAAATAATGTCTTCAGGCGGTTCCCTAAGGTTGTGCGAGACCTTTCCATGGAAAAGGGGAAGAAGGTGCGGCTGGATATCAGGGGAAGGGAGACAGAGCTTGATAAGGGGATAGTTGATGTGCTGGGCGAACCGCTTTCCCATATAATCAGAAATTCCATTGATCATGGGATAGAGGAATCTGCATCCAGAAAGTCCGCCGGAAAGCCTGAGGAAGCTACGATAACTATGAGGGCTTACCACGAAGCATCCCATATAGTAATCGAGGTAGAGGATGACGGCAGGGGTCTTGATGTCACAAGGATTAAGGAAAAGGCCGTCGAAAGAGGTTTTTTTACAGGTGATGAAGCGGATAAACTGTCTGATAAGGATGCCTTCAACCTGATATTCCTTTCAGGTCTCAGCACTTCTGAGACTATAAGCGAGACGTCTGGAAGGGGTGTAGGCATGGACGTCGTAAAATCGGCTATCGAGGGGATGAAAGGAACAGTTGAAGTGGAATCAACAGTCGGCAAAGGAACGAGATTTATATTGAGGCTGCCTCTTACGCTTGCTGTGATTAAGGCGCTGCTTTTTGAGGTCGGCGAAAAACTCTATGCAATCCCTATCTCAGTAATAGCAGAAGTAACAAGAGTTTTCAAGAAAGACCTTGTTACTGTTGACGGCAGAGACACGCTGATGCTGAGGGACAAGATAATATCCATGATCCATCTCAGGAAACTATTCGGAACAGGTCTAATAAAGAATGATTATGACAGCAAGAGATTTGCACTTACGTTCAATATTGGCGGAGGCAGTATCGGGCTTCTAATTGATAGGCTTGCAGGACAGCAAGAGCTTGTAATAAAGGCAGTTGATGAATGCTATGCACAGTCCGGTCTTGTTTCAGGGGCATCGATTCTTGGAGACGGGAGGGTTGTTCTTATACTTAATGCTCCTGCCATATATAAGAAGGCCGTAGAAGATGAGAGAAAAAGGATGGCAGCGGTATGAAGAAGATTAGAGTGCTGATCGTTGATGATTCAGCTCTTATGAGGAAGATGATCCCTCAGATACTCGGTTCTGATCCTGAAATAGAAGTGATAGCCACTGCGATGGATGGCCTCTTTGCATTGAAAAAGATAAGTGATTTAAAACCCGATGTCATAACCCTTGATATGAATATGCCGAATATGGACGGCATAGAAACTCTCAGACATATAGTAGAAACATACGGCATACCAACCATCATTGTCAGTTCACTTACAAGGAAAGATGCCGAATTGACTTTCAAGGCGCTTGAAATTGGTGCCTTTGATTTCATAACGAAACCACAGGATGCAATTTCCGTCCATATAATGGACATAAGCAATGAACTTATTGAAAAGGTCAAGGCCGCCTATAAAAATCCGATTGCAAGACTAAGGAAAAAAGTATCAGTTCCTTCAGCTAAAGGTAAAAGCGTAAAAACCGCGCTATCAAGAAGAGCTGCGGACAAGATACTTGCAATTGGCATATCAACAGGCGGCCCCAATGCATTGAGTTATCTTCTCCCCCAACTCCCGAAGGACTTTCCCGCCGGGATTTTAATAGTTCAGCACATGCCTCCGGGATTTACCGAGATGTTTGCATTACGACTCAATACATTATGTGAGCTAGAGGTTAAGGAGGCCGGCGACGGAGACCTTATATTACCGGGCAGGGCCTTAATTGCCAGGGGTGATAGACACCTCAAGGTAAAGAGGCTTCCTCTTGGTGACATTGCCGTTCTGAGCAATTCTCCGCATGTAAGCGGGCACAGGCCATCAGCAGATGTTCTTTTCCATTCAGTTGCCCATGAATATGGCAGTAATGCCTCAGGCTTGATAATGACCGGAATGGGAAGTGACGGGGCCGAAGGTATCGGCGAGATATTCAAAAGAGGAGGGTTAACTATCGCGCAGGATGAAGAAAGTTGTGTGGTTTTCGGCATGCCAAAGGCTGCCATAGAAAAAAAACATATAAAGAAGATTATTCCGCTTGAAGATTTGGGGGATTTTCTTATTAATAATTTCTGTAACAAGGAGGAGGAATATGGAACAGTTAAGTGTTAACAATGCCAGAGAGACATTTACATGTCTTATTGCCGACGATTCAGAATTTGCGCGAAAAAATATCGCAAAGATAGTTTCTGTAGTCGGGGGTGAAATAGTAGGCGAGGCAAAAACCGGCGAGGAAGCGCTCGAACTCTATTCGAGATTAAACCCTGATCTTGTGCTGCTTGATATCACCATGCCTGTGCTTGATGGTGTAGATACTCTGCGCAGGATTATGGAGACAAATAGAAATGCAAAGGTGATAATGGTTAGCTCGGTAGGGCACAAGGAAATGGTCTGGAGGGCCATATGCCTGGGCGCAAAGCATTTTGTCACAAAACCATACACCCCTGAATACGTTTCTACAATCATAAAGGCTGTTGTTGAACAAAAAGGAGGTGTGCAATGAGGTGTGAATATATTGGCCCGTTTGTTGATTCTACGATAAAAGTCCTCGACAAAACTATACAGTGTGATATCTCAAAGGGAAATATTTCACTGGTGAATGCTGATGAGATAGCTGGGGACATAGCGGTTATCGTAAAGGTTAAAAATGATTCGGAGGGAAGCATTATCCTTAGCATGGAAAATGGCACCGCATTGCGGATAAGTAAGGCAATGACAGGGGAAGCGTCCGAATTTGTGACCCTGGTTGAACTGGATTCTATATGTGAACTGGCCAATATGATATCAGGTAATGCCACGAGTGTTTTAAATGACATGGGGTATGATTTCAAGGTTTTTCCTCCGCTTGTTATTGAAAGGGAAAATATTTTAAAGAAAACCAATGGCCTGGAGATATTTCAGGTGCCTCTTTTTACTGAATACGGTGAAATATCGGTTAATGTTGCCCTGAGGACAAACTAATGGAAAACCCCGGCGGGAAAAAGGTCCTTGTAGTAGATGACTCAGCAACGATGAGAATGTTTCTTACGATGACAGTGAAGAAGACATTAGGGGTTTCTGTCTCGGAAGCTGTTAATGGCGCTGATGCACTTGCAAAACTACAGGGCAGTGATTTCGACCTCGTACTCACCGATATGGTAATGCCGGAAATGGATGGCGTGCAGCTGATAGAACATATAAGAGCATCATTGAGTAAAACAATGCCTATCGTGATGGTCACGACCAAGGGAGAAGAAAAAGATAGAGATAATGGGCTAGCACGCGGGGCAAATAGCTATATAACAAAACCTGTCAATGCTCATGAATTAAAAGAAACTATTTTAAAATTATTAAAAGGATAAGGGCTTCAATATGCTAACAGGCAAGCGTGTTCTTATCGTAGATGACGAAGCAAGGATTTTGGAGTTGTTTTCCGCCTCGCTTGAAGATTTTGGTTATTATGTAAAAACCGCTTCCGATGGATACGGTGCGCTGACGCTCGTATCCGATGAAACATTCGATATAGTATTTCTTGATCAATTGCTCGGCACAATAAAAGGACTCGACCTGATGCAGAAGATGTCAGAGATAAACCCTGAGTTATATTTCGTTATAATCACGGCAAACGGCAATACTGATCTTGCTGTTGAATCACTTAAAAGAGGCGCAGCTGATTTTATAAGTAAGCCCTTTTTTGCTACGGATTTAATAAAAAGCATAGAATATGTCAATAAAAAGCAAGAGCTTGATAAACAGAGAAAAGAGTTGTTAATAACACTTGAAATAAAAGTAGATGAGAAGACAAGGGAGTTGAAAGATATATATTTTTCAGTGCTTTCTACACTTGCCCAGGCAATGGAGAAAAAGGATATCGGGACATACGGCCATTGCAGGCGTGTTAGTTACTATTCGGGATTGATTGCCGCTTCTATTGACCTTAATGAAAGGGACAGCGAGGATATAAAGGCAGCTGCAATGCTTCACGATATAGGCAAAATAGGGATAAGTGATTTTATACTGGGCAAGCGCGATTCACTGGACAATGCTGAGATTGATACTGTCAGAAGCCATCCTCAAAAGGGTGTCGAGATACTTAAACCCCTTCGGCAGTTCGAGCACATTCTCCCTGCAATACTGCATCATCATGAAAACTATGATGGTTCAGGCTATCCTGCAGGATTGTCTGGTGAAAACATACCCCTTCTGGCCAGGATTATCGCTGTGGCCGATGCTTACGATGCAATACTTTCTAACAGGCCGTACCGTACAGGAAGGGAGCATGCCGAGGCTATGGATGAGATTCAACGTTTCTCAGGCAAACAGTTTGATAATAAGATAGTGGATGCTTTTTTTAAGGCCGACAAATTGTACAATGAGATGTCAAGGAATAGAACCTGAAATTTATTTTTAAACAAAAAAGGCTTGGAGGAATTCCCTAAACCCTTGATTTTATTTGGTGGCGGGGAGAGGATTTGAACCTCTGACCTTCGGGTTATGAGCCCG
>ERZ1292633.6071-Hain-H41-02um-R1-6071-length-10686-cov-6_pt1 | contig 10686 bp, 11 predicted proteins | sample MGYA00564406_ERZ1292633 | MGnify/ENA primary metagenome ERZ1292633 (study PRJEB36523, sample SAMEA6512639) | groundwater metagenome | collected 2019-01-08 | study: AquaDiva: Metagenomics assemblies of 32 groundwater samples
CGCGATCTGAGTCAAGCGCCACGCATCAACCCGATGGCGGGTAGTCAACTGGGGGGGGGGGGGGGGCGTCACGCTCGATCAACGTAACAAGGGGCAACGTCCCGGGGAAGCGTCTCCTGCCACTCTGCGAAGACGGATGCGTCCTCTCTCTCATCGTGCTCGCGCAGCCAAGGGTGGCCCACGAGCGTGACGGCATCCGGGCGGCGCCTGGGGTCCAGCGCCAGGCACGCTGCGATGAACGACAAAAATGACTCCGACGGCGTCCTCGATGAGGCCGAGTTCAGGTGATCCAGGACGAGACCGCGACAAGTGCCAGGCCACTGCTCGGGCGTGATCCCCTCACCGCGCTGCACCGCACTGTAGCACAACTTGACATTCGCATACGGGTCCGGCAGCATCGGCACGCCAAGCAACCCCAGCACGTGCCTCGCGACAGTCACGCCAAATAGCGGGACGCCGGCCCCCACTTCCACGAGCGTCAGTCCCAGCGCCCACACATCCCCGCGCCCGTCGTACACTGCCAACTGTGTTCGCTCCGGTGACATGTACGCGCCCGTGCCGATCACGGCGTGTGCCGCACCGCACACGACCACATCGCACGCACCGAAGTCGCACACGGCGACGACCGGGGTCGCGGGTGACGTGGTGCCGTCGACACCGTAGAGCACGTTCGCTGGCTTGAGGTCGTTGTGCACGATCCCGCAGGCGTGCAAGTGTGCCAGCCCCGCGAGCACGCTGCGCGCGATGAACCGCAACCCGCCCTCGCCGAGAGAGGCACTCCGCCGCCCCGCGATGTCGCTGGCGCCGAACGACCCGGCGAACGGTTTCATGTGAACCAGCACGCGGCTCTGGTCCTCGTGGTCGACGGCATACACTGGGACCAGGCCATCGAGGGACACGAGGGGGCGAGGGCGGTCCTCGTCGCAAGGAGCGTCTGCGTGCAAGAATGCTGCCGCGTCGCCGCGCAGGGCCTCGGTACGCTTGGCCAGCGCGAGGATCGCGCGCAGTTCGCGGCTGATCATGTCCAGCTGGTTGACATCGCCAACGATGGGCATGCACTTCACCGCCACGCGTTTCGTTTCCAGCGGTCCCCACTTAGTCAGGGAGATTCCGAGCGGCTCGTTAACGCCCTGCGGACCACCGGGCTGCTCCTCGCTGCCGCCCTCGGTGATCAGCAGACTCGGGGGCGCGAGGAAGCCGCACGGATGATCTGCGGGATACTCGAACGTTGGCAACAATACCTCTCCATGTGCCGATTCCATTGCAGGGGGCACCAACGGAGGAGGCACACGGTTGCAGATGGCACTGTCATTCGCCTGGCACGACGAACGACGAAACGTGACGTTCGGTGGTGGAACAACCTCGCCGTCGGACAAGCGCTTGCCCACCTGAGGTGGCCCCTTGATCCGAGGAGACCGTGAAAGAGAGAGGTCCAGTGGAACGGTGGGGTTGGTGCTGCAGGAATCCATCGTCGTCGAGGAGAGGGCCATCCAGTTGTTCGGGGATATGGAAATGGGAACCAGCGAGACGGTGCCGCAGGTGCCCTTGCCCATCCTCACCGAGGAGGACGCGTGCCGCGTGGCGTCGCCCTCGGTCGAGTCGGGCGTGACTTGATAGCCCCAGCGGCGCTTGCATGCCTCCGCTGGCGGTACTGTGCTGTTCGATGGGCGCAGATTTTCGATCTCTCGCGTGAGGGCCGATATCGTCGACAGCGACGTCGACGAGACATCTGCGGCAGCAGCACCGTCCCGTGAATCGCCGCCGCCGCCCCCGAACGACCTGTCGCAAAGCACCAAGAAGGTTCCTTTGGAAGTGGGCGAAAACGGCAGTAGAAACTGCGACGAGCAATTCTGATCGTCCGACATATCACTCCAGCAGGGCAACAAAATAACGTTAGCAATATGTAGTGTGTGTGTGTCCAACACACCACCAGTCCGCGTGAATGGCCAGCACATGAATGTCCAGCTGCACTCATTGCCAGCTGCACTCATTCCCCTAAAGTTGGGTGTATTCAACGAAGTGAAATCAAAAAAAATGCGACCGCGAGTCTAAAGCGGCCCTTTGGAAAGACGCCGCCCCCTCGTCCCGTTAACGACAATGACGGCATGGAAACAGAGTCGCGACTCCCGAATGGCGGCCGTCGCTTTGCCCTCGAACATGCTTGTCTCCAAATGATCGACGATCTGTGAATATCTCCAAACCATGCTAGTCTCCAAAACATGCTTGTCTCCAAAACGAATCGACGATCTGTGAATATCGTCGTCACCGCCGCCGCCGCAGAACAGTGAAGAATCCTTTCTGTTGGAATGTGGAGAGATGGTGCTGTGTCCCGTCAACTATCTTTGGGGAGACGCCGATTCGGCTCGCGCCACCGAGCCGCTTTGGCGCCAATTGGCCAACGAGCGCATCAACCCACGTGTCCACTGCTGCAGATTACGACTGTGCGCTTTCTTCGCGTAGCAAAGCCGGCGCACAGTCACGGCGATTTCGACGAAGCGTGTGCGACGCTGCTCAGCGGACATCGTCATCGTGGAAGCACCACCAGCCTCCGGCTCTGACGGCGAAGAGTTGTCGCACAGGGCAACTGAGGTGGTGGAAGGCGCTGTCTTCTTCGGCTTCGATGAAGGCGACGACGTTGCCAGTCGCCTCTTGCTGACCTGACGGCGCGCTGCCACAGCACCGCGATCCGTCGTGTCAGTCTCCATATCAACTGCGGTGGTGCGGGTAACCTCGAAGACGGTGAGCTGCTCGGCCTCCCGGAGCAACTCCTCTGTGCGATGGTCGAGCACCCGGAGCATTTCGAGGCTGCGCAGAATGCGACGGCGAGGAAACTCGGCCCAACCGGCCCACGCCGCCAGCGGAGTGATGCACTCCTCGGGACGCGGCTGTGAAGCTAAATCAAAACTGTCGTACCGGTCGATTTGCATCGGATCGGACGGTGCTACTGGGGAGAGGGAGCATACTTTGTAATCGCACAACTCTTGCCAAGGCGACAAGATATTTTGGTAGGGGTGTTCAAGTCCGTTGAATGCCCTCGCTGGATGCTATCGCGGGTTTTCCCACCCAAGACTTCGCTTCACAATTTGCCGCCGTTGTACGGCACAAAAGCGTCCCCAACCACACACACAGTCGTCCTCCCTGACTGTTGTCGAACCAAAGAGAGTACGAAGCGGTGAAACGACGTCTACGAGAGAACTCAACGAAACGCGACGACGGTCTCGATCCAACGCGATTCGGATATAAAAACTCTATTTTCTTCCTTCCTCCTTAGCAATGTCGAGAGAAAAGCGTGCGCCTATCACCGCCAGCCTAGGAAATAGGCACTATTTCAGTTCATTTCGGTTTGTTGTTTCGCGAGATTTGTTTGGGCTTTTACCGAAAGATGTCACGGCAAACGTTCCCTCCCTACACACAAAGACGCTCCCCAAACGTCCGAACAAATGAGAAACTGTTCCTGAGATACTCAAAATGGCGGCTGCGGCAGCGCGACGTACACGGCGATGCTATCGGCGCCGGCGAAGACCAGCCCCATCTCTTGAGGACACCACCGGCGAATCTCCAAGCGAGAAAAGCCATAGCCGCAAGCGAGAGGCGTCGTCGTCGTGGGTGTGACACCTTTGTCCGTGACAGCACTGCCGTCGTGGACAGTTGACGGCAGCTTGAGGGGCGCGAACCGTTGATTCAGGAGCACGTGAAACGCGGGGTCGCCAGTGGACGCGACGTCCCCCACATAGATCAAATACTTTCCTCCTAAGCTTAAAAAATTGAGTGTGGCATCCGCCGCCATTCGAACGTCGGGCACAGAAGGGCCGCCAAAAGGTGGCCAGCACAGTAAAAGGCACGCGTCGGCCAGCGACGGCCCCAACGTCGACAAGGTGGCAGGCTTACCCGTGGACACGATGCAGCTGAACCGGGCGAGGCGCGTGACCACTGTCTCATCGATGGCGAAGACCGAGACGTGCGCGATCGATGCATCCCGGCGGTCCCACAAGGGTGACGGGTGCGTGGAATTTGGGGTTGGCTTTCGTGCCGCCACCGACGGGGATGACACTGATGATGATGCTGCTTCGGTCGTCGTCGTCGCCGTTGGAGAAAGTCGGAGTCGATCGCGAACGATGGTTTCCGCGAATAAGTGCTCCACGTAGCCAGTGCCGCTTCCAAGACTCACGAGCCGCCGAACGGTGCCTCCGCTGGCCCGAACGGCGGCACGCAAGCTCATTTCGCACTCCAATGAGCTCACCAGCGACCAAGCGTAGACCATGGTGCCGAGCCGGTGGGCTTCGTAGGTGAAAAAGCAACGCAGCCTGGGAGGAAGGCAGCGGCGAATCGCGTCGCAGAGCAACTTGTACCCCAGATAGGGATCCCGCACGCGAAACGTCAGATCGGTGACCACCGCGTAGACTGCGTTGAGGGCGCGATAGGCCACGCCCAGCCTCGGCGCGTGAAGACCCGTTCCCTCGACTAAATACTGGCGAGCGAGATGCAGCGCTTCTTGGTCACGGCGTTGACTTTCGGAACATTTCGTGACTTCCGGCTCGAGGCCCCCGAAGTAAGGCGGGATGACTTGATAATCATTCGCGTCCATGGCGTCGGCCTGGGCCAACAACCAGTCCGGTATCAAAGACTGCTGCGTGGTTGCAGGAGGGGGGGCATCGCCAGCGAGGCTGCCGCTGCTGATGTCACCACTGTGGTGGTCTATCGTCGTCGGCGATGTCGGCACAGGAAGGGGGCGAACAGAGTCGCAGCACCACCCATCCGAGTGCGCGACCGACGAACGCACGCGATATTTGGGATGCTCGGTGGCTCGCAGCGCGGCCTCCACAAGCTGTTGCACGGCCGGATGGCAAAAGATCACTTTACACAGCGGACACAACGGGTAGGACGAGGTTTCGCCGACTTGCGACAGTGCAAAGGGAGGTTGCGACCATTCTCCAGGCGGCTGGCAGAGACCGCAGTGAAATCGACCCTCCTCGTGATCGTCGGACATAGTTCGGCAGTGGAGCAGCCAGCGGCGCAGATTGCTCCCTTCCACACGATCAGTGCTCGCGGCATCGGCTGCGTTCGGCAGCGGCGCTCCAGCCCCCACGGTGGGGCTCTCCCCGCCGCTACTGGGGCGGTGAAGCATGGGGCACGCCACACCACTGATGCAGAACTGAAGCGCGTCATAGAGGGGGCATGGCGTCACCACGGTGGTCGCCGCGTGCCCGTTGTAGTGCATGTGCATGCGATTGGCGTGCATCTGGTGAGCGGCAGACAGGTGAGCGCTTCGATGGTGGAGCAGAGCGACCTCGTCGTCATGGCGAGCGCCTTGTGAAAGAGCTGCTTGACTGGAGCAACTGGGGCCGGCGGGATCGAGCGGCGGTGGTGCCGAATTCCAGGAACTGGCCGCCGTGAAATGCCCGGAGGAAAATATCGCTTGCTGGCCACCAGCGGCTGTCGTGACAGGTAATGATACTTCCTGGATATACTGCGCGCGACCCGCGTCGGCGCCGCGCCCCCCGGATATCATTCTCAACGGGGGAGAGGTCGAGCGGCGTATTAAAAAAGGGAGGGGCAAGTCGCGTGACTACCCCACTCCGAAATGCGCTGACTGGCGACCAAACGGAGAAAAACAGCCCGCAGCATTGAAGAAAGCTGTTGTGTGAATAAACAAAAACGAGGTGTGACACGTGTCGGAGGGGAGTACATACACAAAGATGAGAGGAAGTGAGAGAAAGGGGGCGGTGGACTCTCTCCGTTAACAGGGGAGGATGGGAACAGTAGGGGCATTTCCCACCAACGAAAACAGAAAATTGGCGCGTCCGCATTGCCCCAATCCTTCCGCTGTCTTTCTGACGATCCTCGTTACAGTTGGAAAAATTTGGCTGTGCAAGACCCCACCTCCCCGACCGAACAACATACGTGGCCTCCTCCTTCCTTCCTTCCCCCCGCGCTCATGTTGTTCCTCGACCACATGATTTGGGTGTCGTTAGCTCATCTCCTCACGATGACCGATGACGATCGGTCGGCGCGATGGAGAAGTGCGTGTGAGGCAAGGTGTGTTCGGACTAGGGGAACCAGGGGACCACCCGAGCAAACGTGTAGAATCGAAAAAAAAAGACGAAGGGGAAGAATTGATGGGGGGCGTTGCGCGTTCTCCTTCCACATTCCTTCCCCGCGGAGGACCACCGCCCCCAGTGACGCGATTAGTAGTCGTCACGGTCGCCGCGGCCGTTCCCGTCGTCCCGGGAGCCACCTCGTCCACGGCCACCGCGGTAGTTACCACCGCCCCCGCCGCCGTATGAGCCGCGACCGCGGCCTCGGAAGCCGCCGCCTCCGCCGCGGAAGTTGTTGTCGCCAGGGGGAGGCCGCGGTCCCGAGGGAAGAGGTGCTCCGTTCGGCCCGGTGACCTGGTCAGCCTTGGTGCGACCGTCTTGCGACGTCACTTCGAACTCGACTTCTTGACCGACGGCGAGGCCCTTGTAACCTCCCGGCTCAATTTGCAGCGCGCTGAAGTGGACGAAGTGCTGCTTCTTGTCCGAGTCGTCCTCGATGAATCCGAAGCCTCGTCCCGCGATCCAAGAGGTGACTTTGCCCTTGGCGGGCATCAGCATCGCGGCCGTTGAGGCGAAAGCCGCACGACTAGCCGCGAGAGACCGCGTGGAAAAGGCAAACATGCTGTGTGTACGAAGATCCGAGAGGATGACGCTGAACCGGTCTCGCACAAAAATGGAAGAAGAAAAGCAAATGTCTCGAGGTCACGGGACCACAGGTTACCCGATTCGATTCGGTCAAGGATCGAACTTCATTGTTTTCAACACACAAACAGCGCGATCGACGCGTTCCCGACCACTGCAGATTGACTCCCCCCCTTTTCCATGTTGGCCCTCCGGAGGTGCTTTAAGCACCTCGATGGGTCTCTCTCTCTATTTCAGCACAAAGGTATGCGTTGCCATGGGAGTCGAGTTCTCTCTTTGCGTACCGATTGGCGAGGTAAACACGACCACTCCAGCACACGTATGTTTTTGCACTGCACGTTTTTTTTTCTCTTCCCAAAAATTAAAAGTCATCGTTGCCACGTTGGCCGCCACCACCGCGTCCACCATAGCCGCCATCTCCATTGTCACGGAAGCCTCCGCGGCCGCGGCCACCGCGGTAGTTACCACCGCCACCGCCGCCGAAGGAGCCACGACCGCGGCTGCCTCCGCCGCGGAAGTTGTTGTCGCCAGGGGGAGGCCGCGGTCCCGAGGGAAGAGGTGCTCCGTTCGGCCCGGTGACCTGGTCAGCCTTGGTGCGACCGTCTTGCGACGTCACTTCGAACTCGACTTCTTGACCGACGGCGAGGCCCTTGTAACCTCCCGGCTCAATTTGCAGCGCGCTGAAGTGGACGAAGTGCTGCTTCTTGTCCGAATCGTCCTCGATGAAGCCGAAACCACGCCCGGCAATCCAAGACACGACCTTGCCCTTGGCGGGCATCAACATCGCTGCCGTTGAGGCAAAGGCCGCACGACTAGCCGCGAGAGACCGCGACGTGAGGGCGAACATGTTTGGGTGTGTGTGCTGTCACGCCGTGATATGAGGAGAGAATTCTGGACGTTCGGTGGGGACCAAAATGAGAACGACAGCAAATCGACACGGGTCACAAAACCCCAGGCGCCCTTTTCCCCGTTGCGGCGTGTTCACACATCCATCCCTCGCACCCGTTGTCAAGGTCACCCACGATTGAAGAACAAAATCCTGCTCCAGGGCTGTTGCCGATGCACCGACGATTGTTGTGTAGTTTTTTTTACGAACGGGAAAGGAGAGGAGGGTGAGAGGGGCTCCGCCGGAGGAATGGATCGAACACCGGGGGGGATGGCTGCTGCCTGTATGCTGTTGCTACTGAGATATCGGTCAAGAACTTTCTGTGTGTCTCTCTCCGATGCCGTTCGCACTGTTGGAATTAAAAGTCATCGTTGTTGTTGTTTCCACCTCGGTTGTAGTTGCCGCCGTCGTTATCGCCGCGATTGCCACGGTAACCGCCACCGCCACCGCCGCGATTGCCTCGGTAACCGTCCCCGCCGCCGCCGCCGCGGTTTCCGCCGCGGAAGCCGCCTTGTCCGCCCTCCTGACCCGGGGGGCGAGTACCTCCAGGCAGCGGCGCGCCCCCGATCGCTGTCACGTTGTCCGCACGCAGCTTTCCGTCCTGCTGCACTACTTCGAACTCGACCTCCTGGCCCACGTCCAGTGCCTTGTAAGCGCCCGGAACGACTTTCACGGCGCTAAAGTGGACGAAGTGCTGCTTCTTGTCGGTGTTGTCTTCCACGAAGCCGAAGCCCTTGTTGCCCATCCAGGACACGCACTTGCCGGTCAAGGGGGCGAGGAGGGCGACGGACGGCGCGAACATGCGTGCCGACAAGGAGCGGAACGTCGGGGCGAACATGCGGACAGAAAAGGTTGAAAGAAAGAAGTCTTTTTGAAGTGTAAAACTGAAAGGAGGGGGAAAAAAACAAAAAGAGTCGACTGATCAGAAATCGTTGTGCTTGACGACTATGTCGCGCTTCAGGGGCCTTCTCGCGTCGTTTCCCGTTTACACGGGCGTGGGTGTGTGAATCGGTGGTATTGTGCGCGGATCTTCCCCCCGAACCAGTCGAAGGAGTCGCTCCATCGCGCGCTGCGTCGCGGGGTGCGTGGGATTGCGCCCAGCGGCCCGGACTGTTTCCCAGTCCACTTTAACGACGTCGGTCCGGGACGCCGTCAGGGACGTGGGCGAGCCATCGGGACGGGTCAAGTATTGAGGCGCTTGCTCCCGATACCGGGCGCGCTTGGCATGACGGGCGTCCACGAGAGACGGATTCACGAAATAGAAGGCCCCTTCAGCATCAAAGTTCATGGATGATGCCCGCAAGCGATTCGTCAACGAAGCATGGACGGGACTGAGCCCCTTGTGGATCGCCCCCCCCCTTGACGCGGATGCCATCACACCCGAAATGCCGGACGGCGTCGCGGCGGTTGGGCTCCTGGCGCATTCAGCTAAAATTGACTCATCGACGGGCTCTCTCGCTCCGTCAGGCTGCCGCCGCCCCTCCTGACGGTTTAAAGAGCGGTCGTTCCCGTCCGCCGGGGCACTCACGTGGTCGTTCTGATTATCCCTTCTCGAGGTCCCCTCCTCCACCGAGGTCGGGGCATCCAGCTCCGGTGCGAGCTGGGAGGCCGCGCCTTCCCGCAGCGCATCGTCAAGAGACTCCGGGTCGTCGAGCAGACGCTGCCTCAAAAAGGGCAGTTGATCGACGACTGACGAGCGGTTCCAAGGCCCCGCGGAAGACCCACTAGGAGATGCCGAGGGAGGACGGCGACGATCCGCGACGCCTGCGCGACCGCCATCAGCATCGTTCTGGGCTGGACGGCCGACCTCAGCTCGAGTGGGAAGTGAGATGTGGTGGGCGGGACGAACGTCGTCGGCAGACGGTGCGCCGCCGGAACGAGCTGTCGGATGCGCCTCGTGCGCTACGTCCTCGTCGCCTCGATCCTTGCCGTCGCTCGATGTTGGGGACACGCCGTCGGCTCGGCCGATGAGCTTTTGCTGTCCAAGCCGAGAACGAATGGCTTGCACGGAGTCGGGAATGATGTGCGCGTGCACCGTCGCCAGAGCTTCGGCAGCGGCCTGCTCGGCCTCGGGGGAGTCGGTAGCCCGACGGCAACGGGCCGCCGCTCCTAGTACTTCCCTGACCCAAACACAAAACTCGGCGTGTCGTTGGCGGCAAATGCGGTGAAGCCCCGGGGTGTATCGTTGACCCGCTCCGGCGTCTTTCAGTAAGTCACTCACAAACAACGTCATGACCTTTAGCGCCTTGCGTCTTTCTTCTGGGGACGCAATCGTCTCGTGCCAGTCGTGATAGCGACCCAGCCGACGCTGCGCCTCATCCATGTAGGTCACTCGCGGCGACGGTCCCCAGCTATGCTCGGCCCCCGGAAACAAGGTGGTCGTCTTCGTCACGCGAAGCCACGGGACGTCCATCACTTGACCTGCTTGTGATAACGCGACGCGGCTGTATTTCTGCATGTTGCGGAAACGCCGGCCTCCCACATCGTGTGAGGAACGGCACAGCAAATGCTTCATGGGCACACGGTACATTTTCGCTAACGTGTGCGTGTCGTCCGCGGCCAGTCCGCGTGCGACAAGAACGGAGTACGGCACGGGCCGAACCGATAGTCGGTGAAACGACGTTGGGCCGTCGTGAGACGCAGCAGCTGCCCGACGATGGGTGGATCCGGCGCCTTCCAAGGCGACGTGGTGTTGCCCTGAGGGTGGCGCCACATCATCAGAATGGCCCCGTTGCGTGAAGCAGATGGTACCGCTGGGCCACCAACCAGACGGTGATGGCAGGCTCGGCACCACGGGTAGTATCCGCCTCCGACTGACCATGCTTGCGCCGGTTTCGCGTTGTCCTTTGTCTGGGAGGATGATTCAAGGGAGAGTGAGGGGGATCAAACGAAGGGGGTTGCCCTCGGACATTTCCTCGAGGGGTAGCAAGGAAGGAAGTCCGCCACACGAGTGCTCATTGTCGAGTATGCTAACCTCAGCTTGCTGACTGCTGCAACACACCGCCAAGATAAAAGCACAGGGAAGTAGTGACAGGTCCTGTCAGGAGGGGAATAAAGAAAAAAAGGACCGGCAAAGGGGGGGGGGGGGGTGGGACAAAATGAAAAGGGGGAAAGGGGGTATAA
>ERZ1292633.6073-Hain-H41-02um-R1-6073-length-10683-cov-6_pt1 | contig 10683 bp, 4 predicted proteins | sample MGYA00564406_ERZ1292633 | MGnify/ENA primary metagenome ERZ1292633 (study PRJEB36523, sample SAMEA6512639) | groundwater metagenome | collected 2019-01-08 | study: AquaDiva: Metagenomics assemblies of 32 groundwater samples
GGAAAACGACGAAGCACGCGGAGAAGTCGAGGCGGATCGCGAAGGTCAGTCGGCTCATCGCGCCAGCCATGGCGGGGAGTGGCGGGTGATGCGATTGTGTACCCACATGCGGCAAGCAGGGAGTTCATTGGGCGGGAGTCATTTCTTCGGGCGCTTGGGGTGGCGCGACGAATTACACCAAGCAGCCTTCCGGAACATAGTCGACGATGCGCGGACTGTTCACACATTCATTTCTTCATCAATGCACATGCAAAACCGGAATCGAGGCTGCTTTGTTTACCCTCCACCTTCGTCGCTATTTACAGCATCCCCCCGCCTCCCGGGGATCGATAGCCGGGTGACCACTCAAAGCAAACGCTTCTTTCAATGAGCCGTCGTAAAATGGAAGTCGGTCTTCGGTGTGCCCTAGTTATCATGGGGTTTGGCCTGTTGCTGAGAGCGTCCTTCGTGCTGGCTCAATGTTCGGAACCCATCCCGGCGGTCGCGGTGTCGACAGACACGAAGGACTGGAAAGCGGCGGCCTTTCAACTCGACCGCGGCGTCATCGACACGATTGAGGACTGCACGATGATGAGATACCCGGTCAGTAGGAGCGCCTCGACTCTATTGCTCGGCAAAGCCGGTGAGTGTTTGTCTCAGAGTGCGGTGCCGTCATCCATAATTGATCAGGCTGGGGTGGCTTCCTTTTCGTCCGCAGTCACGGACATCGTTCTGCCGAAGCGCCTGGCGACGATGTTTGTCGCTGACTATGGTACCATTCGCTTCACGAAGGTCGACTCGTTAGTCATTTCACATCTTGCGGGGCAGTGGTTGAACACCGCGGACATCGGACTTGACGGTACCAACCCAACGTTTTCAAAAATGATCTTTTTCGCGAAAGCGACGACTGACAACAATGACGCGCAGCGAGGCGACCCGCTCGTCGTCGTGGACCCGGATTGGTTATGCGTGCGTGAAGTCAACGTGACGACCGGTGCGACCACCACCACCGTTGGCACCTGCGGATTGCCGCCTCGATCCCCAACTCAGCAAATTTCCAACACGAACAATCTCAAGGCCGTTTCTTTCAATCTGCTGGTAGCTGCCGTTGTGAGTCGCACGGAGGGTGGCGCCGCACGGAGGGTGTACTACATTTTGGAGTCTTCAGCCATTTGGCGGATTCAGCCCGATGCACCTTCATCAGCGGCTTTTGTGATCTACAATGCTGCCGTGGGTTCGGAATTCGACCCGACGGCCGCCATGACGACGGTCGTCAGTTATCGCACCGATGACTCCCTCCGTACGGCAACCACCACCACCACCGACGCCCTCCTCATCGTCTTTACTCGTTGCAATGTGCTGCGACTGGAACCCACGGCGGCGGCGAACGGTACGTCGCTTTCCAATGCCTCCTCACCCGCTGATATGACTCTAACCGGTTCGATCGTCCCTCGAACGGGGGGTGTCTCGTGTCAGAAAGGCCTGCCCATCCTGGGAGTAGCCGTCGGCGACCCAAATGCGACGATGTTGTACGTCGCGGTGGGCAACAGCGGGGGGTCGTCGTCGTCGCCCGTCACGCGATCCGTTTGCACCGCCGCCTTCGCAAGTACCACCAGCAGCAGCTCCGTTAACGACAACGCTTCACCGGCGGCGCCTCCCAACCCCACGACGGCCACCACCACCGACGGGACCGCGGAGAGCACGAGGGTCGCCCTCGTGACGGTCGGAACGATTGCGGGTGTCGTCGTGATCACGGCCGTGGCTGTGGCGACCGTTGTCATTGTTCGGCGACGTCGAGACCGCAGCGGCGGCTCCGCCATATCTGCCGACACCGACCCACAGCCGCCGCTTTTCACTTCCATCGCGAGAAGACCATCCACCACAGCGCTGTACGAGGGGGAGCAAGACGGGCCGTCGTCATCCCGCAGCGGCGCTGCAGTAGACGCCTCGGTGTTTGAAACCATTCATTCGGCCTACGCCGTCAGTTCGGGAGAAGAAATGCATTCAGTCAACACCACAGAGAGAGGTGCAGCAGATGGCAATGCCGCCGTCCCAGCACCGACGCGCGCCGCTCCCGATCCTGAGCCGAAAACCGATGCGGGGGGTAGTAGTGTATGGTCTGAATTCGTCGCATCGCCATCCGACGCCTCTACTACGAACGCCGTCTCCTTCCAGCTCCACCAGGCACGATGCGAACAAGTCCGCCGCGGCCATTATCAGCGGGGTCGCCTGTTGGGACGCGGCGCGATGGGCGCGGTGTACGCATGCATGCTCCGTGACGGCACCATGGTCGCGATGAAGAGCATTGGTCTCGCGGGGGACGATGACGCCATGAACGAACAGGCGAAGCTGGTGATGCGAGAGGTCGAGCTGCAAACTACCGTCCTCCATCCCAATGTCGTGCAAGTGTATGGCGTCTGCGTCGACAAGCAGCGGGAGCGGGAGATTCACATTTTCATGGAGCACCTCACGGGAGGGTCGCTCGCCGACCTTGTGCGCCAGCTGGACGCAAGGCTGAACGAGACCGTCGCGAGGAAGTACGTCGCGCAAATCGTCGACGCGCTCATTTTACTCCACAGCCGTCGCATCGTCCACCGCGACCTGAAGTGCGATAACGTGCTGGTCGATGCCACATCGGGCCGTATTAAATTGGCCGACTTTGGCACGGCGAGAACGGTGGGTCATTCCAACCATTCGCTGGCGAGCACGATCATTGGCACGCCGTACTTCATGGCGCCAGAGGTGATTGCGGGCGCGGAAGATGAAAACGCCGTGGCTGGCTATGGTGTCGAAGCGGACATCTGGTCCTTGGGCATCCTCGTGGCGGAGCTCCTGGACCGCGGAAAACATCCCTGGCCTAGTTTCAAGAACGCATCGTTGCTCTTTATGCACATTTATGGACCGACGGGCATTCCGATCATTCCGGAGGGCATTTCGCCCGCAGCGGCGGATTTCATCGCGCGGTGCACGGCTCGAGACCCCACGTTAAGGCCAACGGCCGTGGATTTGAAGCGACACAACTGGATTGCGCATCCTAGTCAGCGAACGGCTGTCTGACCCTCAATCGGGGACATCTTGAGCCGCAGCAGTGTGTTATTGCCGGCATTCCCCCTGCGGTCACCCTTTTCGTCAAACGCACACATCCCCAAGTTTACAGCTCCACAACAAGCACAAAGGACAAAAAATACCACAACAGGAGAACGGTTTCCTCTGAATCGAGATAACAATGTACGTCTCCATTTCGATCAAGTGGTGAATGGGGGGAAAAAAACGCAAAGCCACACGTTGTGCCGTGTACCCAATTTGCAAACAAATTGTTGACGACGATGTTGTAACTAACTTGTGTGTGGATGTCAGTGTCAGTGTCCGCCTCATCTCAGCCGATGGACTGTGGCCCGTCCAAAAAGGTGGCAGTCTTTTCGTTCGAGAGAACTCGTTTTCGCGAGTGCTGCGATTTCTCGCCTCTTTGTTTTTATCTCTCCCTCCTCTCACTCACTCACTCACTGTTTCACGGTCTCCCCCTCTCTCTTCGCTCGCGTGATGTTTGATCCTCTCTGTTTGTCGACTTTGTCGTTGTCGCAACGCAACACACGCTGCCGTTGCCCTCATCGCTCGGCACTTTGGGGACCTTCCTTGTGCAGAGAGGTGGCGCGAAGGCAACGAAAATTGGGGAGGGCGGGAGGGGGGAAAAAAAACATCATGTACTGCGAGGATTACTGCGCGATGTTGGTCGTTGCCGCCGCGATCGTCACCGTCATGATGGTGCATCAAGGCTGCTGCTCGTCACCGTGGTGCCTCTCCGCGTACGTCGCCGCTGCCGCGATTTGGTGTTGGCTGCTCCGTTTTTGCGGTAGCGGCTTTCGCTACGGACGGTACCCAACCTTCAAGGGCACGGAATTAAAGGGCAAGACCGTTTTCATTACGGGTGCCAATACTGGCATCGGCTTCGAAGCCGCCTTCTTGCTCGCACAGTGCGGTTGTCGGCACATTGTTATCTCGTGCCGCGATCGAGAGAAGGCGGACGAGGCGCTTCGAAAGCTACAGCGCCGCATCGTCGCAGCCGGCCTGATGGTTCCGCAGCTGACGGCCTTGACGCTCGAACTGGCGTCGACCACCTCCATCGATGACTGTGTGAGGCAGTATCGTGCCCTGAAGTTGCCGTGGCTGGACGTGCTGATCAACAACGCGGGGGGTATGTACATCCCGCAGAGCAGCACGGGCCCGCTCATGCGGACCCAAGAAGGGCAAGAAGCGCACTTGGGATGCAATTTCGTGGGCCCCGTGCGCTTGACGGAGGCGCTGCTGCCCGACCTTGCGGCCGCACCCGACGGCGGCCGCGTCGTCATCGTCGCGTCCCGGGCACACGAAACGGTGACGTCTGCGCGGCAGCTTGCGACACTGATGAGGGAGCACCCCGATCTGCCCAGTGTTCCGCGAACGTACCGAGGGGCATTGCTGCTCTACGCGGTTTCGAAGCTGGGCAACATCTACCACGCCGCGGACTTGGCGCGACGGTGCGAAGCCGCGAAGCTGCGAGTGACGTGTCTGTCGCTACACCCAGGAATTGTCGCGTCGGATTTCTTACGCTATTTCCCCATTGTGTCGGCTGATAATTTGTTCAGTCGAGCGCTGAAGCGTGTGATCTCGTGTGGACAGAAGACATCCTTCGAGGCAGCGTTGACGTTGATCCATGGGGCGACGGCGAAGGATGTTGTCAACGGGGCCTACTACGCGGACGAGCGGCGACGCGCCCCGACGGCGTTGGGGCAGGACCGGTCGGCCGCAGACTTGATGCTGCGGACGCTTTGTTCTGGCGCCGTTTCATCCGCGACGTCATCAAAATGGACACATTAGAGAATTCGGGTTTTCCGGTAAACGAAAGAAACGCCGAAGCAATGATGTCCTGAAAGCCACACCAGAGAACGGTGTGCTATTGTTGTGATTATTATGGTCCGGCATCATCAAATGCCAAAAGGGAGGGGTCGAAAACAAAAGGGAGAGAAAATCAGAGGGGAGCAACGGGGGTGGACGCATTTCGTCGCGGTCACACGCACATGGCCACAATGGTGCACACCACGCCGTCGCCCCCGACACCGCTGGCGCGACAGCAACACGAGGTGCCTAGCGCAGCAGGCAACAGTGGCGCTGGCCATCGGCCTCCCACCGCAGGCAAGGACCATCTTTCCATCTCCGCGGGGCAGCCCAAAGCAAGTTCCGCCTCCTCGTCCCGCCCTAATAGCAGTCGGCGCGGTCTCGCTGCCTCGTCGTGGTCGAGCAGTGAAGGGCTGGGCCCCATCGTGACCGTCGAAGCCAGTCCTCAGTACCTCCAAACGAAAGCCGAGGCGATACGCCAGGAACAGTCTAACGACGAGGTCACCTGCCCGACGGCATTCTCAGCGCTTCCTCTGCACGTCCAAGGCAGCTTGCAGCAGCTGCAGGTCAACCTCGCACTTCTTAGCGACTTCGGCGTTGAGATGCCAAGGTTGACTCCCACCGAGTATCACGCCGCGGTCGGCCGGTTGCGCTCGTTGGTCAAAGCCCAGGAAAGCTCGATTCGCGATGTGGTCGAATGCGTGACGAAAGAGCTCCGTTTTGTCAAAGAACGCCTCGCCGATACCTCTGCCGCGCTACTCGAAGCGAGGAGAAGGGGGTCGCGGGGGGAGGAGTACGACGATGGAGGTGATGCTCCACCGGAGCTATCCGCTGCGTCGACAATGCGCGGTTCGGAACATGACGAACCTTCCGGTTCTCGTGTCCCTGCCACGGTGTCGTCCGTCGAATCAAAAGCGGTCGACGTTTCTCATATCCCTTCTACTTCGACACCGTTCTCCCGCTTCGTTGCCACGCATCGTGGTGGTGGAGGGGGCACCACCTCTCAGAATAAGGACGGAGGCGCCCCCGGTCACCACACGGCCGCCGCGGGGACCTCGCCGTCATCCATCGTGAATGCCCCGGCGATGGCCCCCGCGGCAGTCGCCCACGAGGCCTATCGCGTAGCCTATGCCGCGTTGGATGCCGCGGCCGCGCTCACGAATGCCACGAACGCCTATCTGCTGGTGCGCCGGGGTGACGTCGGCTCGCTCAAGCACAAGCAGGCGAATGCGGCGGTGGTCGGTCACGCGAATGGCGATCCGTTTCTACGCCTCATCGGTGAAGACGAAACCGGCGCCGCTATCGTTCGTCTTGTTGGGGGTCATGGAGGGCGTCCGCCGCCGTCGCGGCAGCCCGTTCCTCCCCCTCCTCAACAAAGCCTCGGCTCAAGCACGTCGCCCGGAGGCGCTTCGGAAGACCTGCTCCTGATGGCACACTCGTCCTTGGATGTTTTTTCGGGTGCCCCATTGCGCGGCTCCGCCGGGCGACCTCGTTGGAGCGCGAAGGACGACGACGACGGCGACGACGGCGAGGCCCGGCGACCCACTGCCAGCGCGGGGATGCCGAAAGACGTCTTCGACGTGTGTCGGGCGGTCATGAGGACCCGTTGTGCGGTGAATTTGGCCCCGAAGGTGATCACGCCATCGACGTCGTTCGGAGCGCTGATCGCCGTGCCTATGCAAGCGGCATCGGGGAGCGGTCTGGTGACGCGCAGCGTGGCCGGCGTGCTTTGCGTCACGCGGCCCCTCGGGATGATTCCGAGGGGTCACATGGCCCCTGTGCCGCTGGGCGCGCATGAAGTCTTTGGCCGAGACGATGAGTACCGCGCCCACTGCTGCGGAGAGGTGCTCGCCGAGGTGCTTCTCAAGCACCCCTTGCATGTCAACGCGGCGGGGGCGGTCCTTCTGACGCCGCAGTCGTATCAAGCTGAAGCAGCTCGGCGAGGAGGGGCGGACTCGGTGAGGTCGACACTCATTTCCGCCAGCGTTCCACCAGGAGACATCGGCAACAGCCGACCCGCGACAGCTGCAACCAGCGGAAGTGCTCAAAAAAAAGTGCTTCCTGCGCCACAAAACAGCCGCCCTCACACGTTCATCTTTCGTAGTGACATGAGTGGAGCGGCACTCAACGACCCCAACCTCGGCTTGCGGTACCGCAATGTGGTCACCCCGCAGGGCGTGCTTTGCGATGTCGTGGACCGCTGCGCCGATTTGGACACCAAGTTGAAAAGCGCGCAACACGCGGCAGAACGAGAGGCGGAGAGAGCGCGGGAGTTGGAATATGACGTCCGAGCGCTGCGCGCAGAGCTAATGACGCTTCATGGAAACGAAATCGCGCTCAAGAATGCGACGGAGCGTGCACTGAAAGCCCGATTCTTGCTTCCCTCCGCGGTAACGGAGCCGACGTCGGCGTCCAGTCAATCAGCCGAGGCGACGACGTCAGGACCCCGGCCCCGTGACGACGGCCAGGGAGTCCTAACGTTGCCCAGCTCGTGCCTTGCCATATTTTCGGCGGCGGCAGGTTCACCGAACGTTGGTGAAGAGGACGAAGCGACGGATCCTTCACGGACGACAACGAGCCACCGCGGCGGCGCTGGTTCGACCGCCACAGCGATTCCCCGATGGACGGCGCAGCAGCAAAGACAGCAGGATGAGCGGTCGCGAACGCAAGCATCGTCTCTGTACGCGACGCGGAGGATGCGATCGCAGGCGGTGTCGCGTCACGCGGGTGCGGAGATGATGCTGTTTTGAGTCGACGGCACGACGTGATTTTTTTTGTAGATCGACAAAAGAAGGAAGGAAGTTGTGTCAGGATTTAACGCGCTAGCGACCGTCCATTCCCGTGCTAGCAGGTTTTGACAAATTTGTTCCTTTTTTTCCACACAGAACAAGAAGGTTGGGGGAAAAAAAGAAAACGAAATGCTGCGGCAACGTTTCAAAAAGGCCGATTCGCCGGGTCGGCCGTCGTCGCCAACAGCACCCGCGCCAAGTCCGCGGAGCACCACCACGTTCGCGGCGGGTGTTTCGTCGAATCCGTTGGTGCGCGATATGATGTTGATGAGCCATAACGGCGGCAGCAGCGCCTCCTCCTCTTCGGCGGTGCGACTCTTTAGAGCAACCCATCGTGAAGGCGGTGCTAGTATTGGTGGAGCTCCGCAGCAATCATTGGCTGGCCACGACGCGACGGGCAGCGGCGCGTCGAATCACCCGCCGCTGCATCACGTGGAAGACGATGGGATGACAGCGGGGGGAGGTCACCAACACGTCAACGCGGCACGTAGTGGCAGTGCGGCACCTGGAGAGGATGTTGCCTGGAGCCGGCGGGCGTCGCTCGCGCCAGGAGAATCTGATGTCCCTCACCAGCAGAGAACAAATGGTGGTGCGCTCGCCGCCACGACGCAACGACCCTCAACGGTGCCCACATCGCTTTCGTCGCGCAAAACAACAACCGGCGTCGATTTACCGACCGTAGCGGCGAGCCTCGATGTCGGCGGCGACGGCGAAGGGGCGTCCTTCTCTTCGCTCGCACCTTTCAAACCCGGAGGAGGGGAGGGAAACCGCCGCATCCGCGGCTTCTTGTGGAAAGCCTTCGTCAAGTATGCCTTCACGGGGTTGTCGCCTCAGAGCGGCAGCGTGACGGACTCCGGCTTGAGAACGAAACGTATTTCGTGGCCTGGATTTTTAGACGCGGCAGCCGAGTTGGTGCAGCTTCGAGTGTGTTGGCCCCTGAAGGACGACGATTTGCAGCTCTTATGGGATGCCATGAAAGTGTCAGATGATCATCACTATGTGCCTCCCGCATCGCGCTCCGGCGGCGGCGAACCGATTCCGGTGACATCGTCGTCGTCGGTATCGTCGTACGCCACGTGGACCAGCTTTGCGTCGATCTTGATGCAGCATGCGGTGATTCACGATGACGAAGCCCGGCAAGCGCTGTGCACCCTCAGCGACGACGCCCTTCGCGCAATCGTCGGAAGTCCGGTCAGGCATTTACAGAAGCCTTTTCTAATTCCAGAAGACACGGCGGCTCCTCACGGGGCGGCGTCATCGTCTTCACGTCTCGTCTCCGGTGGTGGCAATCACCAATACGCGCTCCGCGATCGCACCAATCAGAATCCGGCGGCTGGACGACCATCAGCAACCAGAAGCATCCTGGATACCGAGTACGGGTCGTCAAAACCCGAGCCGCCGACGCGCTCACCGCTGTACAACGACGAACTGATGTTCGTCGCATCCCCGCCAACACAGCCCGTCATCCCGCAGCCACAGCGGTTGCGCCCCGCCGACTATCCACGGCACTTGGGCTCTTTCAGTGCGTATAAGGAAGAGGGGCTCGCTGGCTCGTGGCACGATGACCGACTTGAAGGTGCAATGGGTGGACGCTATGTCCCGCCGCCTCCCCCGAATTACTACTATCCTTCAAGCTCGTCGGAGTCGATGACGTTGACGGGTCAGAACCCTCAAATGGTGGGAGGCAACGACTACCAGAGTGATTCGCACCGCCAGAGGTACGACCCTGCGGTCACTTCTTATCCCATGAGGTCGTCGCTACCCACGTCTCACGCGTCGCTCTTAACCACACCAGCGCACCATGCCGCTGGGCAGCAGCCCGCCCTTGCGCGGCCGTATTCTGCGTCCATTGACTTTTCCGTGACGCCGCCCCCGCGGCCGACTCAAACGGCTGGGCCCCCACCGCCGCCTCCGATATGGTCCCACCCATTAGCGCCACACCACCACCACGTCCTACTGCCCGCTTCTGCCGAATCGTCGTCTGTCGACGTCGTGCCCCCTTGGGCGACGGGGCCGCACGGCGGCGGGCCGAACTGCCCTGGCGAGTGGCGACCACGGCCGAACCATCAGCAGCAGCAGTCCCGAGCGGCGCACTCGCCTCATCGATCTGGATGGGCCCGACAACTAGAATACGACGCAATGCACCCTGGCCACTCGGACCCATCGTTGTCGGCACATAGTGCGCGGCCTCACCCGCCGCCCCCATCGGCCGCCGCCCTCGGGTCCTCCCCGACGGGCTATGGCTTCGCCGGTGGCTATGGGGCGTCGCCTCCTCGCATGAGTCGATACGTCGCCCCGCCCAGCGCGGCGGGACTGGATCCAACATCATCGTCGTCGGGGACGTTCTACGGGCACATGATTCCACCTCTGTTTAACGCGGCGGCCAAGCACTCGTCCCCGCCGCCACGTCCGGGGCGATCTGCCTCTCCCGTGGCCGGAGGCCGCGGGCATGCTGCTCAGGCGGCACCATCGCGGTTGGCCCTGCGTCTGGGCGCGGGCACGAGTGACCCTCACGCAGGCATGCTCACGGACGCCGCGCCGCAAACACCCAATTTGCAAGCGACGACTCCTGCTAAGCTGGCGAGCAATAACACCAGCGGCGCCAACAGTCGCAGCGGCACCGTCGGGCCGACGACCGGTGGCGGCGGCGTCGGTGCGCGCGCCAGTCAGCCCCCATCACGCAGTCCCAGTTTTGGTCAGTCGCTACACCCGATGCCCTTCCGACCGCCAGGAGGGGGCACCGCCTTGGCGGGCGGCATTCAAGAGCGTCCGCCTTCTCCTCCTCTCACGCGCGGCAGCGTGCCGCACATGTCCGATCAACTGAGTCAGTTTGATCTGTCGGATGCTGCGATGCGGCCGAGCCGTCACCCCTCGCATGGCAAGCAGTCGTCGCCAACGCAGCGCCAGGATCGCCACGCCGAGCCGCCATACTCCCCGACGTCTCCAAACCGTTACCGCTCCGCTCCTCCTCCACCACCACCCCCTGCTCCGATGGTCGTCATGGATCGACAGCACCGGCCGTCATCCGCAGGCGGTGGCAGCC
>ERZ1292633.6075-Hain-H41-02um-R1-6075-length-10680-cov-36_pt1 | contig 10680 bp, 6 predicted proteins | sample MGYA00564406_ERZ1292633 | MGnify/ENA primary metagenome ERZ1292633 (study PRJEB36523, sample SAMEA6512639) | groundwater metagenome | collected 2019-01-08 | study: AquaDiva: Metagenomics assemblies of 32 groundwater samples
TGCAAATCTAGCCGCTGCTTAAACACATGGACTCCATTTTTGACAGCACATATCAGTTTGAGGTATGCTGATTCTCAAGGAATCTGAAGTTTCATAAAATGGAGGATGAGGATGGAATTACCCCGCACACAATATAGTCAGGAATTTCGTGAGTAATCAGTTAAGTTTTTAAAGAAAGCGGATTAACTTTGGTTGAGGCAGCAAAACGGCTGTCTTTACCGAAGGGATTCACTTTTCTAATATCCCATGGTCTTGCCACGGGATTTTTATTGCGAAATAGAATAAGAAGTTAATCGAGATTAGCGAAATTAATCAGTTTGCCAGAATCTCTGTTCCGACTTCGATCTGATTGGTGTCTGGATCAGAATCAATTTCTTGGGCCGTGGTTTCAACGAAGGTCGTCATTCCACCATCTCCTATGTATTGAACGATAACTTGCGCGTTGACAGAAATACCGGGGGCTAAATTTCCCAAATTACATGTCACCATCTGCGCGGAGAAGCTGCAGCTTCCTTGACTCGATTGGATAGAATTCAGAATAATTGAATTTTGAAAAGTCTGCGTCAATACTACACCGCTTGCCTGCGCAGTTCCCTGATTGACAACAGTCAAATTGTAAGTTACCAAGGCATTGATCGGTGCAGGATCCGGAGAGTCAACGGCTGTAACAACAAGATCAACCGTTCCTGGGGCACCACCATTGCCACCACCTCCTTGATTTCCATCTGTTACTATAGCACTCGTGCTCGCACTATTATTGGTCAAGTCGCGATCAGGCTCGTTTGCTTTGACTTGGGCGCCCATAATCAGCATTCCACCCTGGATCGGGATCACTGTTACTTGGATGGTGGCATTCGCATTCGACTCAAGGGTTTCGAGACTGCACCCCAGGCTGGTTCCCGTAAAGCTGCAATTGCCTTGGCTGGATATCGCAGAAACAAAAGTAAAATGCGTAAGATCCGGCATGCTGAATGATACATTTACATTTTTGGCCCGATAAGGACCGTTGTTGGTGATTCCTATCGAATAGATGAGGTTTTCACCCACTGCAACGGGATCCGGTGCATGACTGATGCTAACTGCTAAATCGACACTGCCCAATTTGGCTACCCATCCACCGCTATAAACGCCAGCTATGCCGCTTGTGGAACCAGCTGCGTAATGAGTTCCATCAATACCAACCCTCAATTGATTTATTGCATTCCCTATATTTCCCGGTACGCTGGTAAGAACCTCTCCCTCGATCAGACTAAGTGAGTCGCTATTCAAATGAACAAGGAATGGATAGGAGGAATAGGTTTTGAATGGAGCAAAGAAATCACCAGAATCAGTTCCGCCACCTACCAACACGCTGGAGCTGTCTCTGATCAGCAGTGCATGGACACTGTCTGAGCCCACTCCTCCGATATAAGTCGCTGCTTTCAGTGTAGTCAGGTTTTCATCCAGTTTTGCGAGGAAACCATCTTTTCGCGCTATTGTATTGACGTTCGATCCCGTCGCAACGGTTTGAAAAGCACCAGGAGTTGTAGGGAAATTATTGGAATCCGTTCCACCACCGACAACTACATCTCCAAAACGATCCAAATCAATCGTAATCCCTTTCTCCGTACCTGATCCACCCAATAAAGTCGAAGCTTTGAGTGTTGATAGCATGGGATCCAGCCTAGCAATAAAGGCATCTCCTCTTGGGTCAATGAGGTTCCCTGAGTATCCTCCCGCACCACCATTGTAAGTCGCATCATAGGTACCCACGGTAACCGGAAAATTGGATGATGTGGTATTACCTGTCACATAAATATCTCCATCAATACCGATTGCCAGCGCGTTAGCAGCTTCTGATCCTGTTCCATCCAGGAAAGTGCTAGCCTTGAGTTGGCTAAGATTACTATCAAATCGGCTAATAAATGCAGCCGTTGGACAAACCGTTTTTCTAAACAAACTGCGACAGGTACCCGAGAAAGTTCTATCAAAAGCTTCCAGCGTGGTCGGAAAGTCGGTGCTGGCAGATTTTCCTGCATAACCAATAGACCCAACCATTCCAGCAATGATGACATCGCCTGAGAATTCCTCCACCACAATGGCAGATCCTGAGTCGTATGAGGTTCCTCCTAAAAATGTCGAAGCCAACAAGGTTTCAAGATCAGGGGTAAATTTCGCTACAAATACGTCCGAGCCATTATGGCTTCGATCATAAGCGGTCGCAGTAATGGGTAGATCGGATGAAGCAGTATGACCTACAACATACACATTTCCTTGAGCATCAAGGGTTAGGTCGTTGATACTATCATCGTGACTTCCACCAAAATAAGTCACCACCTGTGGCATAGTTAGATCAGGATCAAATTTCATGACATAACTATCAGAGCGAGCATACCCACCATTAAAGGTAGTATCGTACCCGGTATAAGGGATAGGATAAGCTAAAAGCGAAGCACTATATGTTGTTCCTGCAATATATACATTTCCTTGAGCATCAACGGCGAGTCCATTGGCATAGGAAACGCCAGCGCCACCAGTGCCAGATTGCTCCAACACCGGATCTATGATTAGATCTCGGGTTTTATCATAATTCCCCAAGCTGAATCCATAGTCATTTTTACCGTCAAGACGATAGGCTACGGTTATTTCCCGGCGTTGTCCCGCAATCTCTTGATAGGCTACCGGTCGTGAGAAAATTACTTGACCTGTTGCAACCTCTATCTTCAGCTCTCCTTGGTCATTTATTTCAAGCTTACGCCCACCGGTCATCTGCAGACGAATATTATCAGGATTTCCCTCAGGCGATACTTTAAAAATCTTTTCGACGTTGCCACCGGAAGCTTGCAGGTTTAACTCAATTCCAGGATACACGCTAACAAACTGTACCTGCTCATAGGCTGACAAAGGTTGAATCACTCCATCTTTTTTCACGAAATTTACTTTAGTAGAAGAAATATTCCGACCATGTATCTCTTTTACTTCACCTCCAACTAGTGATTCACTTAAAAAAGTTGAACCGGTTGAAGAGCATGTTCGGGAATCGATAAATTTCGGCGATTCTTCTTCTGATGTTCTGCAGCCAGGAATAAAATACCCAATTTCCCCTTTTCGATTTATCGTGGCTGTTCCCCAAAAAGTCTGGGCAGAAAATATTGTATGACTTTGCGTATCTTTATGAAATACGAAGGGAACTCTAATCTGAGATATTCCATGCCGAATTCCCGACTTAATTCTGGCGATTGAATCTTTCTGCTCAGGAGAAACTATCTCTAATGACCCCTTTTCAGCTACTGCCCAAGCAAAGTCAACTGTCATGAGAATACAAAGGATAGTCAAGAACAATTTATCAGATCCTTTTCTCAATAATATGGAATAAAAAACGACTGTTTTATTTTTCATAACTTCTCCCTTAACTTTAGATGGAGTGATCTTGGGAACTGTGGTTTAGAGTGAACTCATTCGCTCAACCTGGTAATTCCCACCTTGAATTTGTTAGCAACTGGTTATCTGGAGTTGCCAACATCTTTTTGAGAGGATGTAAACATGCACAAAAACAAAAGGATACGCTTAGTACCACTGAATCGTCAAGAGATCAATGAGATAGAACCCAGGAATGGGCCATCATTGCTAGTACAACGTCATTGACGTGTGCCAGAAAACAGGAATTTGTACCGAAAAAAGTCAATTAACAATTTTTTTGCTACAGGATCCTTTTAACACCATTATTTTTATAGTCATGATTCTATGTCTTCAGATAGCCAAGCTTTGAAGAGTGATTGATAAGGCATGCTTGGTTTGCTACGAATGTTATGGGTAAATAGTGGTAAGACATAATTGATTTCTTTGATTTGCAGTGTGATTTCGAGTGATGGCAAAGCGGACACATCCGCAGCTGGGAAGCCTGATACATGGACAGTGGCTTTTGACCACGAGTGGGCGATAAGGCCCCAGCAACGAATTTCCATCAAGGTTGGGGATATACCATTAACAGATCCCATTACAGGCCGGATATACGAGTGCAAGTGCTTCAGCTAAAGCCAGATCAAAAAATCTCACACAAAGTGGAGGAATCCATATACATCCATGTAAGTCTTTTGTATGACTGTTAATTCTTACTCACTGATTCTAGAGAATTTATTAATAGAGCTCTCAAAATAAACGGTGTTTCCAATTGTGCAGCAAGACGAATACAGTCAACATTAATGCAGAGTAGTTGAGTAAATTTAAGTGGCATGTTAGGAGTAGATATTCTCGTTACGCTCAAGTACCAAACAACGCGGTTTTTTTAAACCAATATGCTCGTGGTATTTCTTGATAAATATCAAGGTTTAGGCTTAATTCTGATATTCCTATCAAAATTAAGCTTAAACTATAAAAAAGCTTTTTATCTTTAAAGTGGTACTCGGATCGTTGTAATTTTTAAGGTGATTTTCAGAGGTTTTTTATCATGAAAACTGTAAGGCAATTACTGCAAGTTAAAGGTTATGAGACTGCAAGCATCGAATCAAATAAGTCATTATATGATGCCATGCAATTAATGGCTGATAAGAATATCGGTGCACTATTAGTAGTAGAATCAGAAAGACTAATCGGTATCATTACTGAAAGAGATTGTTCGCGGAAGATACACTTACTCGACAAACTTCCGCGGAATATTCTGGTAAAAGAAATTATGACTAACCAGGTGGCATACGTAAGTCCTGATTATACTACTGAGGATTGCATGGCATTGGTTACAGAGATGCGGGTACGTCACTTGCCGGTATTAGAAAATGATCAAGTAATCGGTATCGTTTCTATTGGTGATTTGGTTAAAGACGCTATTTCAGACCGAGAGTTTGTTATTAGTCAGTTAGAGCGATATATGTATGGGATTCGATGATTGCATCAATGATGACTGATATCATAAGAAAACTGATTCTTATAAATCAGAACTTCAAAACGAAATATTATCGTATTTTGTCCTGAAAGTTCCGCTCTACATACTTGACATTTCATCGAAATTTCTGTAGGTTACGCCGCATTTACTTTAGGTGCCTTCCTGGTTTTTCTTTGAAGGTTAAACGGGAAGCTGGTGCGTACTGATTATTCAGACAATGCCAGCACTGCCCCCGCAACGGTAATTGAGTTAAATCTGCATTATGCCACTGTGTGCTGACATGGGAAGATGTCAATGGCGGCCTGATTTGAAAAAAATACACCCCACTTTTTTATGCTCTCGTGCCATTGTCTGTCATCAGAAGCCAATCTTGAAGCTCAGTGCAAACCAGTTCTCCTCATCCATTTCGAGCTCACCACGCCGTTCCAGAGAACCGAGTCTGAGCATCGCACGCAGCGATTCCTGCATGGTGATTTCCGAGGCATAGCGACCAAGACATTTATGCCGTCCATAGCCGTGTTGCAGATAAATCAGGCTTTGGGGAGCCTCCCTGGCACGTTCTTGATCGCACAAGTAAGGCATTAACCGCTCATCTCGCGTGACATCAAAGGCCGTTGGATTCGGCACCACTTCCGGATCCAGCATGGCTGCGGCATAGGCTGCAAAAACAACAGTTCCTTTACCGAGAGGGACACCGCCAAGGACATCATTGTCTTTTGCGCACATTCGCAGTAAAACCTCACCTTGCGGCTCGAGACGCAAGGCTTCCAGGGCGTATTTACGGAGCCCTTCGAGACTTTCCGCATAATCTGGCTCATCCAGCTCCACACCGGCCCAATGTAATGCCTGTTCGAAGCTGGAACCGTTCAGCACCTCGTATTTACCCTCCTTCAAACGAAGCATGGAATCCAGAATACGCGCCGTCGCTTCCTGGGGATTGACTACCGCACCGACAGCCGTACCGAACACATTCGATCGAATCATTGAATCCGAGAGACGTCGCGCTAGTTCACCTTGCGGGAGAGGTGCACCCAGTAGCATAGCAAATTCCTCTTCCAGCTTGCCAGCATTTTGCTCTAGTTCAAGCTGCATGCGCAGCAGTCTCGTCAGCATGGTATCAGGCACTGCTTCACCCTGCTGCAATCGTGCTTTATAGTGCTGAAGTAAAGCGTATACGTAAGCGCTGAGATATTCGGTCGCAATAATGCCGCGCTCACGGTATTCAGCAAATTTAGGGTAAGTCGGATCAATATTATTGAAAATATTACGGAAGGCATCTTTTACCCAGTTAAATAGATCATCCCCGGTAGGTACAATGCCTTCTTTTATCTTAGTAAAGGTAAAAAATTTCCGCAGATTTTCGTCGAGGGTAAAATGATCCCCCCCACGTAACCCAGGTAATGCTGAGGGCGTTCCTGCTTCGCAATAGTGGACACCCAGATAATCGCCAACGATACGCAGCGGTACAAATTTGGCGATCGTTGCAACCACATCGATTTCACCTGTACCTTCGGCTTGTGCCTGACGTGTCCAGCGTTCAGCCTCCTCGCGGGTCAAGCATATGAGCGTGTCTTTGTCGCTACGTAACACGGCGCGTCGCAATATTACGTCATCAAGCTGGTAAAGATCATCGCGATCGGTACCAAGCATGAAATGTGTGTAAGCATCGGGATGCTTGGTTTTGTCATCCGTGGCACGCGCCATCTCAGCTGCATACAGATCCACAGTGAAGAGATCAGGGCGTTCCAGACATCGAATGACTTCTGGATGACGCATAACCACCACGGGACCAATAGCTGGTTTGAAGATCGGCATGGTGCTTCTTGGTTGCGCCAGGAGTTCCTGGAACATCGCATAAGGTGAAGTGGCCAACCATTTGGTGATCACCTGCGCAACCGCAGCACCGCGTACTTGCGCGGCTGCGGTGAAGACTGCGGCCGCAGCTTCTGCCGCCTGTTTGTCCCTGCGATAGGCTTCAGGATCGTTGGCGTACTTAGGGTCATCCGGATTGGGCGGATCAGGTGGCAGAGGAGGTAAAGGTGAGCTTACCTCGACATTCGCAATATCGCTTAGAAAGCTTACAACCCGTGGTTGAGGTGGTAGAGAATTGGGCACCGCCTCTTCGCCCTGCGATGGGTCGTCCTGCTTCTTTCCCAATGCTATTTTGATCAGCTTGATGAAATCGCAAGCCATGCCATAAAGCTGATCCTTTATCGTCGTGCCATTCTGTTTGGCCATATCGCCTCCCGTTTCTACAACGTTTTCATGTATTCAATGACTGCCCGAACCTGATCGTCCGTCCATTCACTGCCGTAGGTATGACCGGCATTCGAGTTACCGCGCAACGTTATATCATGCTCGGCAAAGTGCACGGCATCGCCAGGGCCGTATTCATCAAGCGCAGGAGCCTTGTCCCAAACAAAGCCAACTTTTTCTTCATCATACTTGATATTGCCGCGGATAAATTTCGCCGGCCGTTCAGCAGGTCGCAAGAGATGCCACAAAGTCGGCACTGAACCGTTATGAAGATAAGGTGCCTGGGCCCAAATACCATGGAGAACATCCGGCTTGTAACCCGCTTCTTCGCCACGCGGCGTGATGAAATACGCCTCATCATCGGCTGCGCGGCTACCCCGTTTGGGTTGGCACCAATCACTGCCACCTCGCTCCACGTAAAGCTCACAAGCCTCACGGACCAATTCAAGCAATCCCAGACGTGCCGTCTTTGTGATCTGCGTCGCTCTATTCATATCAGTGCCGATGTTATAGACCTTTTTGTTCTGAGAATAATGACATGCAGAAGCGCACTGCTGCTCGAAAAGAGGTTTGCCTTTGGTTGCCAGATCAAGATCAACTGAAAAGAGGTAAGGAGGAGGTGGCAAGTCGTTGATAAATGGATTCATTGCTTCATGGATGCGGACATCCACCTTAGACGGATCACCTCCCGAGGAAACTCCCGAGGCGAGTACTCGTGCCTCGGCTGCCTGGTTCGAATCCCAATTGGCTAAGCCATGGTCACGCGAATACCACAAACCCTTAATATCTGAGGTGCCTCGGCGATGAGACATCCATTCATTTGCAGTTATGAACAATCGCTCGCCGGCCTTTTTGTACCGTTCTTCCTGTGGCAGCTTTTCTAATCCTGCAAAGAAAGGATGGTCATCAGGCAAGCGCGCCAAGTAGCTGCCACGCAGGGCATGCACCGCGACCAATCCGGTAGCGACCCCAAACGCATCCATGCGCCCGGGAGTTGGACCAAATGCACTTGATGCTTTTTGTCCATCTTTATCCGTAGACATCAGATTCGAGGCCGCGGCAAGATACATGAGCTCCGTCGTCTTGGCCAAACCAATCAGAAACTTGACAACTTCTTCGATGTTACCTAATACGCGCACGACCTGAACCTTGGCGTGCTCAGCATTGGCTAACCGCTCCTCTGGCGTCCTGCCGCCGTAAAACCACGCAGGATCAGTCTCGATTCTGCTTTTGAGGAATGTGGCAATCTTAGTAACCTGATCAAAATCAACCTGTATTTTGCTTGGGTCAGGACTATCAATCTTAATGAGCTTCTTACCGGTATCATAGAGCAGGCCAACGTATCCCGACGACTCGATTTCGGTATTAGGCGCACCGATCAAGTGGCGGATGCGATCTTTAACGTAAACCCGGCCGGTATGGCAAGCGCCGCAAGAGAAAAAGACGTTGTCTGTGCGTTTGTCCTCCGGAACCGCCGGATCCTGTACCGTGAAAAGCCCGTAAGGCAGAGGAAGGCGCTGCTCTGGCGGAAGCAGCTTGCCCGACTCGGGATCATAGTCGCCCGGATGGGGGCCAAACCCTAGGTTACCCAGCGAGCCCTGTCCTTTCCATATCTCAGGATAAACTTCGATCACGGCGCGCAGCAGCACATAAGGCATACCGTTGAAAGCGAGCGGATAGGTGTTAAACCATTCGTAGCCCAACTGATTGCTGTACCAAGGTGCCCGAGCTTCGTTGTCGGTCTCGATTCGTTTGATGGTAGTATCGTTTAAATAGGCAGCCTGCTGCCGTTCACGCTGCGCACGCTCCTTCTCCCAGCTACGAACCTGCTGCTCGGATGGCTGACCATCTCCTTGCTGGGAATCTTTGCACGAAATGAATGCTGCGAGGATGAATAGGGTCACTCCGCAGCGAATCATGGCGGAAGTGAAAAAGCTCGGATTCTTCATTGAAGCCCCCTTCCGGATAATTGGTGGAAAGTTATTCTACCGCACCTTTTTCCATAATGACAATGTCAATTAAATAGTCTGCCCTAAACAATTCTATTTTCAGGCATATGCGACGGTAAGACGATGGCTGGCTCCGTCATCATTCGCTGGCGGCCATCGTTTTTCATGTGCCCGAGCCGGTTCGATGTCGTATGACTTCGGTCTTGTACAAGCCATTGATGGTTTCGGCTAGCGCGTTGTCATAAGAATCTCCGATGCTGCCGACGGAGGCGTCAATATTTGCCTGCGCCAAACGTTCCGTATAGCGAATCGACAAATATTGGCAACCGTGGTCGCTATGATGAATCAATCCTGCGGTTTCCCGCCGTGCCCATAGCGCCTGTTCCAATGCATCCAGTACCAGATCCGTTCGCAATGAACGACTCACTCGCCAGCCAACGATGTATCTTGCAAATACATCGGTAATAAAAGCCACATAAACAAAGCCAATCCACGTCGCCACAAATGTAATATCTGCCACCCACAGTTGATTGGGCCGGGCAGCTACAAATTGCCGGTTAACCTTGTCCGTTGGCCGATAGAACGAGTCATCCGCAACTGTCGTCCGGCACTTCCTGCCGCGCCGGACACCTTGCATCCCAAGCTTCTTCATCAACCGTTCGACCGTACAGCGAGCAACACTAATGCCTTCTCGTAACAACTGCCACCATACTTTGCGAACTCCATAAACCCGGAAATTGTCTTTCCAAACCCGTTGTATATCAAGTTCTAGTCTCATGTCTCGCTTGATGCGATCAGGCAATCGATCGGGATCTCGCTCGCGCGCTTTATGTTCGTAGTAGCTCGACGGGGCAATCTGTATTTGTCTGCAGATTGGCTCGACCCCGTATTCCGCTTTGTTGCTATCGACAAATGTCACCATCATTTCGGTCGGCGGTCGAGCTCCGCCTGCGCGAAATAGGCCGATGCCTTACGTAATATCTCGTTGGCTCGCTTTAATTCCCGATTCTCCTGTTCCAATTCCTTGAGTCTCTCACGATCCGCAGTCGACATATCTCCTCGAATTCCCTGATCCGTCTCCGCTCTTCTTACCCATGTCCGCAACGTTTCAGCTGTACAGCCAATCTTCGATGCGATCGATTTGATCGCCGACCATTGCGATTCATGCTCCTTTTGCTGCTCGAATACCAATCTTACCGCTCGTTCTCGTACTTCCGGTGAATAACTGATTTGGTTTTTCATCTCTTCCTCCTCTCAAACCATTTTATCTCCGCAAATACCGGGGCGATTCAAAACCCATAGCATCGCAAAATCGCTCTTCAATGGCATTCAGATCAGAAAGAGATAAACGCTCTCCTTCAGGAAAACTCAATACAAGATGGCAGGTTTTGTCTGATCTGGCGCGCGTGTTCATTTCCTGTGTGTTTTGTATCTCTAACAATGCAGCTATCTGATCGTCTGAATGACAGTTTGATACCTTAATCTGACTGATACGCTCACTCTTGTCTTGAGGATCAGTTAAGTACTGTATCAGCGCAGAATAGCTGCTTTTGCGCACCGACTTGATGGGTATGATTTTAGCGATCATCGTATTTAAGCTGCTTAAGTCAAAAAGGA
>ERZ1292633.6076-Hain-H41-02um-R1-6076-length-10680-cov-9_pt1 | contig 10680 bp, 9 predicted proteins | sample MGYA00564406_ERZ1292633 | MGnify/ENA primary metagenome ERZ1292633 (study PRJEB36523, sample SAMEA6512639) | groundwater metagenome | collected 2019-01-08 | study: AquaDiva: Metagenomics assemblies of 32 groundwater samples
AATGTCTTTGCAAGAGCTAACAGAGTACTGCATGAGGAGGAGGGAGGGGGCATGGGGGTATGATAATTGACTTTAGAGTTTTTATAAACAGTCTAGATGCAAGAACGGAGATTCACATGGAATCTCCGTTCTTCTTATACCGCCGGTTTTTCTTGCTTTGTGGCCAATTTTGCTTTGCGTTTTCCGCTTATGCCGATTGTACGACGTTTGTCACCTTCGATGAGTTTTAGGTCAACGAGCATATTGTGCACGCTGTCAGTCGGATCTGCTCCTTGTGAGAGCCAGTGCTTGATCCGATCTTCCTTCAACACAGTCTGCTTTGTTTTCGGATCTTTCCAGCCGAGGTTCTCAAGCACCTTGCCCCATGGATCACGGCCACGCTCTGTCACGATGAGGCGAAAGACAGGCTGTTTTTTCTTGCCGACCTTAGTAAATTTGATGCGCAACATAGTTTCGGCAGTGTACGAAAACCCACCTGAAACGTCAAGTGGGTTTCTCGCCTCTTTTACTTTGCGGCCTGTTGCTCTTCGTTGCCTTCCTCTGCGTTATCAGGAACGTCCATAAATTCTTTTCCAAGAATTTCTCCTACCTTTTTTTCATTTGGGGCGTTTAGACGGGCTTTTTCAGCCGCATCTGCCGTGGCTTGCTCTTCGAGTGTTTTGCCTCCTGTGAAGAATTGACGTTCTGCATTTTCGGTTCCATCATGTGAGCCTCGTTCCATAGAAAAATATGATGATTAAGATTTATAGAATAGCAAATTTTTCATGTTTTGTCAATGTATGCAAAATTTGAACCCCTCCATTTGTGAAGGGAGGGGTATCGTGGGAGAGAAGAAGGTTCAATCAGTATGTCGCGCCGTTAATCAGACTCGGGACTATAGCCAGCGATGTGCGCGAGCGAGAGCCAGAGCATTGATCCGCCCACGGCGACCATGAATTGGATGAAGTGAGTCCATAGCTCATTCATGTTCGGTGACCACATCATGTAGGCCATCCCGATTGACAAGCCAGCGCCACTTGCCACGAGCGAGTGATACAACCACCGAGCATGGGTTTCGTCATTGTGGGGATTCATGCGTCCGTCAACGTACCCGATTGTAGACAGGATCACGCAGACCAACGTTATACGAAGATTCGACGGTGGACCGCCAGTAGGTTCTCCCATCGGCGACAGGAGCGGCACGGTGTTTATGACGTTCAACATCAAAGGACAGAGCGCCATGCACACGGAAAAGAGGATCAGGCAGTAAAGGATACGCATTTTGGCTCCCGATGTTTAATGACACTACATTCGGTTTTGCGCGTTGTCAATTGAGCGGTTAGTGGTATGATTGCGACATAAGCATTTTTATGCCACAAGAGGGAATTAGCGAGTCAGCTTTGATACATCACGCGGAGGCGGTGAATTTTCATGAGAAGTATCGTAGCCAATCTCCAAAAGAAGTTTTTGAGAGATATAAGAAAGTGATGGACATGATTAGTATAAGACAGATGGAGCTTATCAGCTTGCAATCAAGAGCCGAGGTGCTTAGAGCAGAGGTTGATCCGTACGTTGATAAGATGAATGCGATTAAGGATGAAAGAGAAGCGGACGCCTATTACAAATCTGTCCCAAAAAGTATCTTTCATTCCATTGATCTTCTAGACGCGACAGAGGATACAATTCCGAGGTTAAAAGAGACGATAGAGGCTCTGACCAATCTAAGTGAAGAGTTAGATAGAGCCTACGAACAGATGCGTGCGGAAGAAGATGAAACAGCGCCTAGTGTCTTGCCGTTCCGTTTTTTTCGACCTCCGAAAGATTGACCGAAATCAAATTAGAAACACCATCGTCTCCCATGGTTACTCCATAGAGGATGTCGGATTTTTCCATTGTCGCACGATTGTGTGTGATGACAATGAACTGTGTGAACTTACGCAGTTCATCGAGGATCGCGGCAAAGCGTACTGTGTTTGATTCGTCGAGCGCCGCATCAACCTCATCAAGTACGACAAAGGGGCTTGGGTTCGTTGACATGATTGCAGAAAGCAATGCGATCGCTGTGAGTGCGCGTTCACCACCAGAGAGCAAATTGAGCGCCTTGAGTTTTTTACCTGGTGGCGTCGCCTGAATCTCCACACCTTCATGATGGTGTACTCCGTGGGCTTCTTGATATTCCGTCATTCCCGTCGCATCTGTCCCTTCTTCCATTTCTGTCATCTCCGCACCCTTCACCTTGACCAGAGAACAACTTCCACCGCCAAACAACACCTTAAAATAACGCTGGAACTCTTTGTTAATCTCCGAAAACGCTTTTTCTGATTGCTTTGCAATTTTTTTGTCGAGTTCGTCAACCACTTTTTCGATTCCTGCGATCGCCTTTCGTAGATCACTCACTTGTGTATCAAGGAATTCAAACCGTTCCTTTGTTTCGTTGTATTCTTTGATCGTCTCCTCATCAATACCGCCAATTAGCTCAAGTTTATATTTGAGCCGTTGAATTTCTGGATAAGTCTGTTCCGTGTTATATGACTTTTTTGTTCTGACGATTTTATCTGATTTGAGAGCGATCGAACGTTCCTTTAGTTCAGTATCAATTTCACGCGAGAGATTTGCTTTGCGCTCTTCCAGACGCGCAAGTTCAATCCGTGATGCGTTGCATCTTTGTTCAAGTTCATAAAGCAGAGTTTGGTGTGCGCGCAACTCTTTTTGGATTTCAAACAATGCCGTGCGTTCTTTTTGAGAGTTCTTTGAATGATCATCAATCTCTTTCTCAACCTCTTTCAGTGCGCGATCGAGCGCCTTGATATCTTTTCTGATTTCGTTTAGCTCCTTGAGAAGTTTGGTGTCAGGTTTGATCTCTTCTGGCGATGGTCGCTCAAGTTTTTTCAAAATTCCGCGCACGGCTTCGTAAAGTTTTTTTAGGTCTTTTTCTATTAGCAGAGATTTGAGCATCTCCACAATGCTTGATAATGGCAGTGGAATCCAACTTGACTGCACGCGCACTTTTGCAAGCTCGATCTCTTTTTGTGTGGTGAATTCCTTATTACACAACTCGGTACGTTCGCGCTGTAGTTTACGGTAGCGGTTTTGCAGTTCTATGGCAGAATCATCTTGGACCTCCGTTTTCGCGAGCGCTTCAAGTCGGTTTTCTAAAACGCTCATCATTGATCGGCGATCGTTGATCTGTGTTTCTATTTTTTTTAATGGCTCTTGAACGGTGGTTTCTCCATCAAGCAGTTCAAGCCAGAGTGCGGAATAATAATTCCACTGCAGTTCGCGGAGTTCTTTCTCAACCTCTTCGCGTTGTTCAAGACGATTGACCTGTCGTTTGAGCGTGCGCAGTCGCGGTTCGATTTCGTTCAAAATCATTTCAACCTCACTGAGATTTTCGTATGTGCGTTTGAGTTTCAGCACGGCTTGATGGCGTTTGATCTGAAATTGCTTTACGCCAGTCGCATCATCAAAAAAATCCTTGCGTTCCTCTGGTGAGGCCACCAGCACGTGATCAATCATCCCTTGCGCGATAACCGAGTACGAACGTTGTCCAACATTTGCTTGTGCGAGCAGAAGTTGGATATCTTGGAGTCTTGCTGTTGAGCCGTTAAGTAGATATTCACTCGTGCCGTCGCGGTACAGACGGCGCGTGATCGTTACTTCTGAAAACTCAATCGGCATTGCATGGTCTTCGTTGTTGAATGTGAGTGAAACTTCTGCGAATCCTGAACGCGCCTTGCCTTCGGCGCCTGCGAAAATTACATCTTCTGCAAACTTGCCGCGTAGCAATTTCAAAGATTGCTCGCCAAGCGCCCAACGGATAGCGTCTGCGAGGTTGGATTTGCCAGAGCCGTTTGGTCCGACGATCGTTGTGAGGGCGTGATCGCCGTTTTTTGGGCCGTGAAAGGCTAGAGTAGTTTTTTTTGCAAACGTCTTAAAGCCTTGAATGTCGAGTTTTTGGAGAAACATAGGTTTGGTAGCCACAGGCTTTAGCCTGCGTCACGACGCCAAAAGTATAGCAGATCGTCTTGATAAATGGCGATTTTGTCCAACCTTGCCAGGCAGAATTATTTTAGGCCACAAACACGTTTCAGAATTTTGAGCGCACTCAGGGCGAGGATTCGTTTTATTGACGTGTTGGGCTTGCTTGGTATAATTCATTTGTATGGAGATGGAGAAAATTGATCAAATATTATCTGTTGTGCTTGATAATCAAGCAGGTTTTGGTGACTTACGTCAGCGAGTTGGTCACCTTGAGTCGATCGTCGAGCAAACATTTAACAAACTCGATACGTTTATTGGACATCTCAGTAATCATTAGGCTGAGTTGGCCGCTTTGAATTCAGCAGTGTCTCGTTTGGAAGTACGACTAGAAAAATTAGAGATGCGACGGACGTAGTTTTTATCTTATCCCACAAACACGTTTCAGAATATTCGCTCCCTCCAGAGCGAGTTTTTTGTTTAAGATAAGCGGTGGAGAGAAAAAGAGAGTCTTCGCATCCGTGAATGCAATAAGCAGTCCGGCGCGGTAGCATCTTAAAGCCATAAGTGGCGCAATAGGCATGGTGAACTCAATCGCAAAGACCATGCCAACACCGCGTACCTCTCTTACTTTTTTCAACGACTCAAGTGGCTTTAAGAGATCGAGCAAGTACGATCCAACTTCAGATGCGTTTTTATCGAGTTTGTCTTGTAGAATAATTTCAACGTTCTTGCGCGTTGCCGCCAGGTCTTGTTGCAACCAACCAAATGTGGAGTACGCAGGAATACCACGACTTTTTTTGAAAATGTTTTCTGTGATGAGCGTTGCGCCCATTGTCGCATAGCCTCCGGTGAGCGATTTTCCAAGACAAATAATGTCTGGCGTGAGGTTCCACAACGTACTCGCAAACATTCTGCCACAGCGACCCATTCCAGTAGCGACTTCGTCCATCACAAACAGAACATCGTGCTTTCGGCAGAGTCTTTCGATCGTTTGATAAAAATTCGGCGATGGAATAAAGCAACCCGCATTGGTCCAAACAGGCTCGCTCATGAATGCGGCGATGTCATTTTGAGATTTCAAAAGCCTCTCGAATGCGGAAATTGTTTTTGCTTCCTCACTGTGGCGACGCGGTAGTGGAATTTTTAGAAAGCCATCGAGCGCTGGTCCCATCGTCCCGCGTTGTGCCGCCTCACCAACAGATGCCGCACCGTATGTGTGGCCGTGGTACACCTCATCAATCGAGATGATGCACGGTTTGTCAGTTGCGGCGCGAGCGCACTTGATCGCAAACTCAACAGCTTCTGATCCGCTCGTACATCGAATCGCTCGCGTTAGTTTTCCGGGAGCCAACGAACACAACAGGCTCGCAAACTCCTCCTGTTTTGGATCACGAAATAACGGCGGAATGCTCACGCCTTCTTTGGCTTGCGCGCTGATCGCTTCGGCCATCTCCTTGTTGCGCCAACCGACAGTGCCAGTACACCAGCTTGCAATAAAATCGAGGTAGCGCTTTCCGTTTTTGTTGATGAGATAACAGCCGTCGCCTTTTGTAAACGTAATCGGCGTTGAGGTATAGTCGGCAAGATGCTTTACCATAGAAATAAATTATGGGTCTGTCGCCAATGTGCTTTTGAAGCGAAACTTCAGCTGTTCGAGACAGAATTGCTGAATAAACTTTGAGGTTTAACTGTGGTTAAGCCGAAAAGTTTTGAGGCAATTATGGACGGACAGATGAAGTTGCAACTAAAATGACATTTGGCGACAGGTCCATTATACCTCACTTTTGTCGCGATCGTCATAAGAGTGAGGTGTGGGTTAATTGGCGTCCTTTGAAAAGTGGTGTGCAAAAGATGAGATACACAGTGTTGACGCCTATGATTTAGTAGGATAGTCTCTCCAATTCCTATGACCCTTGAACAAACCAACAAAAAAATCTTTGAAATGATCACTGGCGCTCAGCGCATCCTGCTTTTGACTGACGAGCGCATTGATGGCGACACCACTGGCTCAACGCTAGCGATGTATCACTGGCTTAATGGTCTAGGTAAGGATGTGCGCGTCTTTAGTCCAAAGCCGTGGACAGAAAGTTATCTCACACTTCCCGGTTCCGAGAATGTCATTTTTGATTCCGAGTCCTCCAAACAACCAGCCGACATCGTCATGATTTTCGACTGCGCTGACGGCAAATATCTACGTGAATTGTCTTTCACGACCCCTTCGGCTCTCGACCCTTCGGCTCAACCACCTCTCATCGTTTTCGATCATCACGCGACAAATCCGCATTACGGCACAATCAATCAGATTGTTGTTGAGGCGAGCTCGACAGGTGAAGTCGTTTGGCAGTTCTTTAAACACAATCGTGTGACGATCACCAAAGATATGGCAACGTGTTTGCTCACAGCGATCTGCACAGACACGACACTATTTACGAATCTGGCGACAAACCATATTTGTATGGAGGCGGCCGCCGAGCTTGGACTTGCTGGAGCGAAGATGCAGGATATTGTGCGAATATTTTACATGAATAGGTCTGTGGATGCGTTACGACTTTGGGGCACCGCGCTTGAGCGCCTGCAGGAGCTTCCGCAACGTCTCATCTATACTTGTCTTACACAAAAAGATATTTCTGATATGCGCGTGCAAGAGGATCAGGTTGAGGGGATCAGTAACTTTCTCATCGGCATGATAATGGACGCGCAGATCGTCTGCGTTCTGCGTGAAAAAACAGATGGCTCTGTGAAGGGAAGCTTGCGAACACTGACTGGTAACGTTGCCCAGATTGCCCAGCGCCTTGGTGGCGGAGGGCATATCAAAGCGGCAGGCTTCACGATTGAGAAGGCACGCCTACAAGAACAAGATGGCGTCTGGTCTGTGCGTTGGGACTCTGGTGAGATTCGTACAGTTGAACGACTTCTACAATCGTGATAACTTGTTCTCACTATGAAATCTGAACCCCGCTCTCAATACCTGATTCCAACCGTGATCGAAAAAACGTCGTATGGCGAACGTGCCTACGATATTTATTCGCGCCTCTTGAAAGATCGCATCATTTTTCTTGGGACAGAGATTGATGATGGAGTTGCCAACACAGTGATCGCCCAGATGTTGTTTTTGGAGTCGCAGGACAAGACGCGCGATATCAAACTTTATATCAACTCGCCCGGAGGCTCTGTCACCGCAGGCCTCGCGATTTACGACGCGATGCAGTATGTGAAGCCGGACGTCTCAACGATTTGTATTGGCATGGCTGCATCAATGGGGGCGGTGCTTCTGACAGCCGGCGCCAAAGGCAAGCGTTTTGCTTTGCCGAACAGCGAGATTATGATTCATCAGGTCCTTGGTGGATTTCAGGGGCAGGCGACTGACATCAAGATTCACGCAGAGAGGATTCTTAAAATCAAAGATCGTCTAAACGAGATTCTTGCCAAGCATAGCGGTAAGAAGAAGTCAGTTGTTGAAGAGCACACAGAGCGCGACTATTTTATGGATCCAGAAGAGGCTCTGAAGTATGGACTCATTGATAAGGTGATTTCTTAAAAACAAAAACCGCTCACGGAGCTGCAGGCAAGAAGATTCAAAGATGGATAGGACGAGTCGCATGGACCCGTACGTCCACGCTTGAAGCCCCATGCTTGTCGTGCCTGCAGTTCCCTAGGCGGCTTAAAAGGACATATAATGATACCAAAGACTTTGACTAGTGTCAAGCGTTCGACCACCTCCCATTATTAAAATAATTAAAACTTTACTTTTTTATGAATTACACAACAAAAATACGTACTGCTTTTATCAGTTGCCTGTTATTTATAGGGCTTTTGATCGTCGCTCGCGGTGTATATGCGACAGGATGGATTGACGCGACGTCACCGACGACGAGCAGTTTGTACGGACTCGACTGTTCTGCGCTGACAGTATGCATTGGCGTCGGGGACGGCGGGTCGGTAATTTACAACACGGATCGCGTTAGTTGGTTTAACGGTAACTCTGGCGTGAGTATTATCTTGCACAATGTTGATGTTTACTCCTCAAGCCTTGCATTTGCGGTTGGCGAAAATGCGACGATTTTGAAATCTACCGACGACGGTATGACATGGAGTAATGTTTATTCCACAGGCCTTGATCCGCTTTATGATGTACAGATGGTAACAACAAAAGTTGGCTGGGCGGTCGGTGAGGATACGCTGATTTTGAAAACCACTGACGGCGGTAGTTCGTGGACGGACGTCTCGACGTTAAGCATTGACGCGCGTTCTGTTGACGCGACGTCAACATCCGTTGTTTGGGTTGCTGGCACAAACGGTAGAATTCAACTCTCGACAGACGGTGGCACGACGTGGTCCGATGTGCCGTATGCTACGACGAACGACTTTTATACAATTGATGCGATCAGTTCCTCAACAGCGTATGTTGGCGGTGAAAATGGGCTTTTGCTTAAAACAACGGACAGTGGCGCGACATGGACGCAAATCACACTTTCGGATTTTGGTCTATTTGAAACTGTAACCGATATCGTAATGATCACTTCAACCGTCGGCACCGTTGTTGGTGACGGAGGCACTGTTGCGAGCACATCAGATGGTACGACATTTACAGAAGATACGATGGCCAGTACTTTGAGCGGTGTAAACGATGTCGCGGCGGTGGCCGCTGGCGCGAGGTTTGTTGTTGGTGCCAGTGGCGGTATATTAGTGTACGATAATTACGGACCGGACGCGCCGGAGAATTTTGTCATGGACGACGGCGACTACACAAACGATACGACTCCGTCGTTTACGTGGGATACGGCGGTAGATGACGAAGGTGCGGAAATCGTTTCGTATGAAATAAAAATTGATAGTGGTTCGTGGGAAGCCTTACCGCTTGTGACATCATTTACATCTACATCAACACTTGCCGAGGGCCAGCACACCGTCTACGTTCATGCTATTGACGAGGTTTTAAACACTGGTGACGATGCCGATGTTACCTTTACGATTGATCTTACCGATCCAGTCGTTAGCGTACTAACGCCGACCACTGCAAAAACAGGAAGCTCTACGCAGTTTGTCGTCGAGACAGGTGATGCATCGTCAGGCGTCGCGTCCTGCTCGCTCTACTTAAACGCGAGTGTTGTTGGCGCCATGTCGTACGATAGCGTTTCCGGCGACTATTATTACGCCCATACGTTTTCCGCTTCTGGCAGTTATAGCGCATACGCTCAATGTTACGATAACGCCGGGAATGACAATACTGGCACATCGGTCACAGTGGCGGTTACCGGCACAAAAACGACAACGGCAACGGACACCACCGCGCCAAGTGTTGGTGGAGTGACGCCAACGAGCGCGACGCAATTAACAGCCACGACGCTTTCCGCCAGCTATTCAGATGCGGTCGGGGTTTCAAGTTGTACGTTGTATGTAGAAGGGGCGAGCGATGGGAGCATGACGCTTGCAGGAGGCGTTGCAAGTAAGAGCTATACATTTGACTCAACTGGAACGCACAGCGTTTACGTTAAATGTAGTGACGCCACAGGGAACACAGGGACTGGCAGTACAACAACCGTGAATGTAAGCGCGGCGAGCACAACCTCGACGTCAGAAGATGATGAGGCCACGGAGACGCTAACACAAAATTCGCTCATCAAAATGGCGTGTAGCGGTGGTGAGGATGTGAATGATTCCTGTCGGGCGGTTTATTATTATGGTGAAGATGGTAAACGTCACGCCTTCCCGAATGAGAAAGTGTATTTTACTTGGTTCGATGATTTCGATGATGTGAATATTGTCACAGACGCCACAATGGCATCAGCTTCTCTTGGGCAGAATGTGACATATCATCCGGGGAAAAAGATGGTGAAGTTTGTAACTGTGCGAACGGTCTATGCGGTTGGGAGTGACGGAGAACTTCGCGCTATTGATAGCGAGGAAACCGCCGAAGCGCTATACGGTGAGAATTGGAATCAAAACGTAGATGATATAGCAGATACGTTCTACGGTAATTATTCGTTCGGAGTAGATATTGATGACGAAAGCGATTTTGATGTGGATGAAACTATTGATGATACAGACGGTATTGATGATGTGATCTAAATGATCGCTGTTTCCTCACCCCCCATGACCCCTCCCTCCTCCTCATGCAGTACTCTGTTAGCTCTTGCAAAGACATTGCAAGAGAAGGTTAAGATCGTAAAGGAGATTAAAGATAGATATGTCATAGAAGGTAAAGATGATCTTCTTAAGGATTTCAAAATAGCGATGAAGGAAGCTAAATCAGCAAAGATCGCATATAAGACAGAGACAGACAGGATAATCACATATCGTGACAAACAGGCTCGTTCCATTGAAGTAACATTCCTTGAGGCAATGGATAATGAACTAACAAACGCTGTTGGATTTGACGTTGACTCAAAAGGGAAGATCTCGTTTATTAATGTCTCTTCAGACGAAGCTCCTCCACAAACACTTCTCACTGCTCTACGCTTTATTCCATTCATGAGAGGTTTGAAGGGGCTCAACTGCATTAACAACACCCTCACCTCTCTCCCAGAGCTTCCAGATGGTTTGAAGTGGCTCTACTGCAGTAACAACACCCTCACCTCTCTCCCAGAGCTTCCAGATGGTTTAGAGAGGCTCTACTGCTATAACAACACCCTCACCTCTCTCCCAGAGCTTCCAGATGGTTTAGTGTGGCTCTACTGCAGTAACAACACCCTCACCTCTCTCCCAGAGCTTCCAGATGGT
>ERZ1292633.6077-Hain-H41-02um-R1-6077-length-10676-cov-5_pt1 | contig 10676 bp, 10 predicted proteins | sample MGYA00564406_ERZ1292633 | MGnify/ENA primary metagenome ERZ1292633 (study PRJEB36523, sample SAMEA6512639) | groundwater metagenome | collected 2019-01-08 | study: AquaDiva: Metagenomics assemblies of 32 groundwater samples
CTTTTTTCACCTACAGGGCTATCACCTTCTTTGGCGGAGCGTTCCAGCTCCTTCCGTTAAAAGAGACACTTTCTCATCATCCTACGTCAGTTGGATACAAAACAACTTACTACACCATGGTGGCAACGGCTGACGCCTTTCATACACCTCTCATTCATTGCTGAACTAAAGATACATTTCACCATCATGGTTTGGGCTGTTCCCTTTTCGTTCGCCACTACTAAGGGAATACTCGTCTTGCGACGCTTTTTTTCTTTTCCACCAGCTACTGAGATGTTTCACTTCGCTGGGTGCCCTCCCGGTCCCTATGTATTCAGGACAAGGTTATACGGCATTCCCCGTATAAGGTTTCCCCATTCGGACATCTCCGGGTCAAAGGTTGCTTGCCACCTCCCCGGAGCTTATCGCAGGCTGCTACGTCCTTCATCGGCACATTCTGTCGAGCCATCCTCCGCATGCTCTTATGCTCTCCAACCACGAAACGATTAATCGTTTCATTAGTTAGTTCTCTATTTTTTCTCGTGGATTTTTAAATTGTGAAATAACGCTACTGACACTCTTTGTGCCAGGGATGAGAGCTCGACATCGTCGATTCCTCGTCTCTGAAACAAAACGCCCGCGGGCTTCGCGGGTTTTGACACAACAAAACGTGTCTTCACCCAAGAAGCGTATGATTGATCTTAAAGAGGTTTTGCATAGTGTCCCTTTCTTTCAATCACACTCTTCCCTCCATCCCATCAGACCTCCAGCAGATGATTCTTGGGACAAAGAAGGGTGCGAATTAAATTGTCTTTCGTGGCAGAAGTTTACTAAATGGCTCATATCCTGTCAAGGAGCGGCCAGCCGACCTTATCCCTAGGCCATACACAGCAAAAAATAGGGCTTTTGGAACGCCTTCTACCCGGAGGGCAGTGCCGTCTCAACATCCGAGGAAGAAGAGGACGCCATCTGGCGTGGCACGGTGCGCGCCGCCATCGCCAAAGCCGGTCTCGGCGCCCAGGTTCCCGGGATCACGGAGAAGCACCAGATCACAGTGGTCTTCGGCGAGCCTCACGTGTCCGAGGAAATCGACGAGTTCGAGAACCCGGAGATGGCGGTCATCTTCATCAACGGTTTCTACGTCACTCCAGAGCGCACGCACGAGATCCGTCAGCGGTTCGCAACCGCCGTCGGACTCGCGTTCCATGAGCTTCTGCCTTCGGGTTGGTCGGTCGAAATACTGCCTTCGCGCTACGATGCGAACGCCGAGGGCGCGGTGACCATCGACACCGACGGCACCATCACCGCCTTCGTTCCAAAGTAGTTCGCGCCTCCGACGCTTCCATCAACTCCCACTCAGGAGTCGCTCGATGGAGGCGGCTTCTGATTTTATTGTGCAAATCCATTTGACATTTCACTCAAATCATGATAGTCTTTATATACTTTTGGGATACATTCCCTTCGATCCCCACTTCGGTGGGGTGATGATTTTAAGAAAGCTCGAGCAGTACCTCGAGTTTTTCTTTTACACGTTGAAAGTCCGTACCGTCCAGTTGACCCAACTTACGTTGGAAGCGCTTTTTGTGAAGCGCGCGAATTTGATACAGCATTACCCATCTCGTTTCTCCATGAAGTGTGATGTCCACAAACCACGTCCCTAGCTTTGACTTTGATGTCAGAGGCAAAACAACACACAAATCACTGGAAAGTTTTCTCAATACTAAAACAGGCCGACGAAACTCTGGACCTTTGCCGAGTACCTCGCTTCCAAGATTCAACCCAATGGAACACCACCAGACATCTCCTGGCTTGAAATAAATCGCCGTGAAGCGCCTGTCATCTTCCAAAGATTGCTTTTTGCTATTCCAACTGTTGTATCGTCCGATCTTTTCTTCGTTCATAAACTAAATTCTCGGCTGATTTATTTTCACAAAAAGCCCCCGAGATCATTCTTGAAAATGATTCTCGAGGGCCTTCCTGTGCACCCTTACTTTATTGATGACATTACATCACAAAATTATGCTTTTGTCAAATCTATTTCAACTCTATCTTACCAATATTTTGATCAAGCCAGGTGACAAAGACGGCGGAAGTGGCGGAGTCAGTGGAGGCCACCAGTTTGCCGGATTTTATTTGCGGATCAACGACGCTAGTCAGCCACGCCGACCACGCGACCAGCTCGATTTCGTCGTCAACCGGGTCGCCAAAATCGCTTGGCGAAGTCAGCAAACGAAAGACGTTGATTTTGTCGGCCGAGGCCACAGTCATGCTGGCATAAAGCGCTTTGGTGGCATGAGTAAATCCATCACTCGTAAACGGCGCGATCACGTCATGACACGCCGTGGGATACACGCCGCTGGGGAGATAAACCACTGAACCGAATGGATCAAAGGTTTGCATGGCAGTGAGGTCGCCGCTTCCGCCCGGCGTCCAAGGATTGACCACGGTCATTCCATCCGGAACCGTGCCATCGGGACTAACCCAATCAACGTTGGTAGTCAATCCCAATTCTTCGGCGACCTCATAAATCTGGCCGTTGGTGTTGCCCCCGTTCCAACTGGTGACAGAGCACTGACAAAGTTTTTGCAAGTCATCCAAACTCTCATGCATGGCAAGAAGCCAACTGCCGTACGGAGCGTCCGGCGCGAGGTCGTCAAAAGCCATCGCCACTTCGTGTCCAGCCTTAGCCCAAGCGGCGATTTCTGTTGTGCCGCGCGCCAGCGCCGTTGTCACAAAGGCCGAAGATAGTTGCAAAGTTGTTTTCAGACGATGTTTGCTCGCCAAGTCGACCAGCTGTCCGAGCCGCTTGAGATCGAGATCAAAAGTTTCAGGACTGACTTCGTCGCCAGCAACGGAGATGACAAAATCAACGTACATTTTTTCCGCGCCGACGGGCTTTTCAGATTCCACGCTCGGCGCGTCGCCCAACGGACACTCCTCGGGCGAGGAAACGTAATAATCGGTAACAGTCACCGGAGTTACCACGGACGTGTAGGAAAAAAACGACGCCGTCACGGGATTGGATGACGTCATCACTTCCTCGGCCGGATCAAACGATCGCCCAATGACCACGTAACCAACAATCGCCGCGGCGGCGCTGGCAAACAAGACGCACAGCGCCACCACCCACCACTGCGGCCCAGCCTTCGGCGGGACGACTACTTCGGCGACAGGCACGGGCATCGTCGGCAAAGAAACAATCGAGCGAGGAACTCTAGCAACAACAATCGCGGCCGGCAATTTCGGCTGGATCGTTTTACGCAACAGCGGTTTCTTGCGTTGTGTGGTAGACTTTTTTGGTCTTTCCTCCTTCGGTGGCATACGCTTACTTTTATTATACCACTATTGAGCCCCTAATCCTTCTCTAACTTCCCCGCCACTTCAGTGGCGCCCGTATGCAATTAGTCATCGTCCGACACGGTAAGTATGGCATGGGAGATCATCTTTCCGAAGAAGGACGCGACGATATTGCCGCCGTCGGAGCGAAACTCAAGGCGATGTTAAACGGCATCCCGGAAATCCACGCCTCGCCGGTAACACGAGCCAAAGAGTCTAGCCAGGTATTGCAGTCAATCTTGGGCGGAGACTTGATTGAAGACGCCGCGCTGACCGCCAACTATCTGCGAGACATTGATTTTCTCTCGCCAGAAAAAGCCAAAGCGTATCTCGCCGCCCTACCGACTGACCGCCCGATCATCCTCGTCACCCACGTCGACATCTGCGCCTTGCTCTTGGGCCTCTTCGGTTCGTCGATTGCTCTCGATCGCGGCGAAGCGGCGATCATCCAAGACGAAAACCCGCCGGAGCGGGTTTAGGCGTAATGGGGTCAGGGTGACCCCATCAGGGGATGTCGGCGTAACGATTGGAAAGGGAGTGACCCGGTTCAATCGGCGGCAAGGGCTCGAACTTTTTCAAAATGGTTTGCAAGAGAATCGGATATTCGCTTTCCATAAAGTGATCGCACCCTGTGGTTTCGACCAACTCCGCGTTCAACATCTTTTGATATTTTTCAGCGTGATCAAACGGCACCAGCTTGTCTTCCTTGTCGTGGACAATAACAAACTCTTTGGCTTTCCAAGCCACGACGTCATAATCAAATTCTGAGAGAAAAATAGCTTTGACTTTTTCACTCTTGGTCTGCCACGGCGCGCCAACCAAAATGACGGCCCGAGGCGTCGAGACCGCCTCGGCGGCTTCAAGATAACGCAAGGCCAGCACTGCCCCAAGACTGTGGCCCAAAATAATCGTCTTTTCGTCCAGCCGCCCCACCGCCTTAACCAAAGCGTCAATACAAACTAAAGCCTCCGGCTCTCCTTCAAGCGGGAGTTTCGGGGCAATGACTTCAAAACCTTTGTCCTTAAGCTGGGCGGCAAGCCAAGGATGAAAATTTTGATCCGGTCCTGAATTATAGCCGTGAATGAGAACAACGCGCATAAAGTGAAGTGAGCTTACCGACGAACAAGTGAAACGTCAATCTATGCACAACAAAAGTTGGTGCCGAGGGAGAGATTCGAACTCTCACGGGTTGCCCCACTGGCTCCTAAGGCCAGCGTGTCTACCATTTCACCACCTCGGCAGGTGCAGTGATCCTATCGAAAAAAACCATTTCTGAAAAGGGTGCATTTCTCGTCAACTCTTCATCCACATTTTGCTGTCAGAAGTTTTTGACAAATGACATTTTGACGACGGCGGCGGAAAAATGGGTTGACAAACGCGCTTTTTTGCGATACGATAGGCAGTACATCAAAAATGTTTTTATACAAAAGATGTACACACAAATCCCAATACGTGATTACCGAAAGAAATTACGCGCACCGCGTCGAGGCGACGCTCAAGTGCGTGAGAATCAGACGGAAAAAATTAAATCGCTCGCAATTTCGCGAGCGGTTTTATTTTTGTCAGCAATTGCTAACAGTCGAGGACCGCCTCATCGGATAACGGGCATGGCGTGCCCTGCCCCTACGAATTAATTCTTGGCCTATGAAAAGAAAACTGATCATTGGATGGATCGTCGCTCTGTTGTTTGGACTTCCTTTGCGAGCGGCGGCGGAAACTTCGCCTCCGCGCATCATCGTGAGCGAAGTCAACTGGGCGGGGTCGGCGACGTCGAACGCTGATGAATGGCTGGAACTCACCAACCTCGAGGAGGAGGCGATTGACCTTAGCGGCTGGTCGATCGAAGGTGCGGCAACGAGCAACACGGCGCTCACACTTCCAAGCGGCGCCATCATTCAACCACAGGCGACTTATCTCATCAGCAATTATGCCGAAGATCAATCCACCCTTGCCCGAACCCCAGACTTTGTCACCACCGCCGTTGCTCTTTCCAATTCAGGACTTCGCTTGGTCCTCCGTAACAACACTTCTGCCGAAGTCGACACTGTCGGCGATGGAAGCCTGCCGCCTGCGGGAAATTCTTTGGCAATTGGAAACACGAGCGTGGCTTCAATGATTCGCTCAGGCGACGAGTGGGTCAGCGCGACGACGTCGGTTAACTTCGACGACGGGGTGACGCAGTTGGGAACGCCGGGTATCGTCGACGTGATGGTGCCGGAGCCAGCCGTTGAAATTGTTGAGCCGATCGTTGAACCAGTGGTCGAGGACGAGCCCGTAATTGCGCCGGAGGTGGTCGAGCCCGAAGCGATCGAACCAGAGACGATCGTCGACGAGCAGGTCATCGAACCCGACGAAGAACAAAACGCCGTGGCCCCGCCGACCTATTCGCTTGGAGAGTTGATCCTGAACGAAATCGTCAGCGATCCGAACGAAGGCAACGAGTGGGTGGAGATCTACAATCCGTTCGACAACGTCATTCCTCTTGAAGGCTGGAGCATCCGCGAGGCTGGCGGGAGCTCCGTGTCCTTGGGAGGACTCTTGGGTGAACAGCAGTACGGAAGCGTGGAATTCAGCAACCGACTTAACAACGACGGCGACACGATTCTGCTTCTTGATCCAAGCGGCAACGTCGTCGACCAGGTCACCTTGCCGAAAATCGGCAAAGGCAATTCCCTCGCTCGTGACGTCGAGGATCTCTTCGTCATCACCATCATCCCGACACGCGACGAAGAAAATCTCATCGTCGAGCCTGTGGTGGAAGTCAAGAAGGCGGAAAAAAACATAGAGGAAAAAAAGGGGCGGGAAGTTTGCGCGGCCGCTGATTTGCGTCTGATCAAACTCTTTCCCGATCCTACCGACGATGAAGACAACGAATCGGTGACGATTGAAAATGCGGGCGACACGATTGCCTGTCTCGACAATTGGATCGTCCGCGATGCTTCGAAGTCTTACAAACTAAGCGGCACGCTCGGCGCCCATCTGCGTCTGGAATTACCGCGAACAGTAACCAAAATCGCTCTTAATAACACTTCCGCCGAAACTGTCGAGCTAGTCGACCCAAACGGCGAAGTAGTTGATCAAACTTCTTATGACCAGGCAATCGAAGGGGCTATCTATGCTAAAACTGACGCGGGATGGGCGTGGCCGGAGCTACCTGCGCCACTTGAACAAACAGATGTTCAATGCCCTGAGTTTGAAAATGGATCTTCAACAAACACTGAAACAACCGGTGCTAGTGCGACAAGCGTAGCCAATACAACGAGCAAGAAAAAAATCAACACCAAAAGTCAGCAATCAATCGAAGGCGTGGTCATTGCCACCCCGGGGACGTTTGGCGAGCAGATCATGTACATCGACGGCTTGCAACTTTATCAATACAGCGGAGACTTCCCCGTCCTTGAAGTTGGCGACGTGGTGAAAGCGAGCGGCGTCCCCAGCAAATCCCACGGCGAGTCCAGATTAAAGTTGGCCTCGGCAGACACCGTAGTCATCATCGGATCGGCTGTTGTCGAAGCCGCCACGATCACCATCGACGCGGCGGGAGACTACGTCGGCCACTTGGTGCAAACGCGAGGGATCGTCAGTCGACGCAACGGCGATCGATTGACCATCGAGGCGGAAGGAGCATCGCTCACCGTCATCGCCAAAAGCGGAACCGATCTTTCCTTCACCGCCATCCCCATCGGCGCCACGCTCAGCGTCGTGGGAGTGATCTCGCTCTACGATCAATCTGTGCGCCTGCTCCCTCGTGGAGAGACCGACATCGAAGTCGTCGAAGCCGCGGTCAATGGTGCCATCACCTCATCCATGATCGACGAGCCGCGTGGTTTAGACGGACGAACCGTTGGACTAGGGCTGGCCGGGGCGACAACCACCGCGGTCGGGGCGCGGGCCTGGTGGTGGCGCCGCAAGAAGAAAAAATCATCTTAATCACTTTTTATGGACACAATCAAAGACCCTAAAAACCAAAGCTGGTACTCCGCCTTGTTGGGCAACATCACCACCATGGCTGACCAACTGGAACTCGAAAGCGAACAACGACAATCCTTACGCGACTTCATTGTGGAAGTGGCCAAAGCCCAATACTGCGCCGGCAACAAAGCAGGCATCCACTGGCTCCGAGTGCAGATGGCCAAAGGCGGACAACAAGGCGCGGCGGCTTAATTTGAGCTGAAGCTAATATGAGGATGGGACGCAATCGCCAACAAACAGACCGGTTGCGTCCCTCCTCCTGGCTGGTATAATTTTTAACAACCCCTTGCCAGACAAAATCAGCGGTGCTATATTTTCGCCACTGAAATGCGGCAGTAGTTCAGTGGTAGAACGTCTCCTTGCCAAGGAGAAGGTCGCCGGTTCAATCCCGGTCTGCCGCTCCAGCCAGTAAACACATCTGACTTGTTCAGGTGTTTTTGCTAAGATAGGATCTACAGACATCACACTATGGGCCGGTGGCGGAATTGGTATACGCGGGACGCTTAAACCGTCCTTCCCGTAAGGGATCGTGGGTTCGAGTCCCACCCGGCCCACCAATCCAAAGAGCAGTCGAAATCGGCTGGTCTTTTCGTTTCAAATCGGGCACAATAGGGTCAGTATGATTGAAGAAGACTCCCCAACGGCTGAGCGGATCGTCACCGCCGACGCCCCGGAAGCCGAACGGCGGTTTGAGGCCAACTTGCGCCCGCGAATGCTGGCTGATTTTGTTGGCCAATCGACTCTCAAAGAAAACCTGCACGTTTTTTTGGACGCGGCCAAACGGCGAAAAGAGCCGCTTGAACACGTACTCTTTTACGGTAACCCCGGGCTTGGTAAAACCACTTTGGCCCATGTGCTGGCTAATGAAATGGGCGCCCAAATCCGCGTCACCAGCGGCCCGGCCTTAGAACGGGTTGGCGACTTGGCGGCGATTCTCTCCAATCTTGGCCAAGGCGACATTTTGTTTATCGACGAAATCCACCGCATGAACCGCACCATCGAAGAAGTTCTTTACCCGGCAATGGAAGACTTTGCCTTAGACATCATCGTTGGCAAAGGGCCGACCGCCCGCACTTTGCGTCTCAACTTGGAACGCTTCACGATCATCGGTGCCACCACGCGGCTGTCACTTCTTTCCTCTCCCTTGCGCGACCGTTTTGGCATGGTCCAGCAAATCGATTTTTACAGTGACGAAGAAATCGGACAGATCCTTGGGCGTAACGCCCAACAACTTTTGATCGACCTTGATGATGAAGCTAAAGGCGAAATTGCTCGTCGAGCCAGACGCACTCCGCGCATTGCCAATCGCCTACTGCGCCGAGTGCGTGATTTTGCTGAAGTCAAAGCCGACGGCAACCTCACCCTGCCCGTGACTCGCCAAGCCCTTTCCATGATGCACATCGACGAAGCCGGCCTCGACGCGGCCGATCGCTCAGTCCTGGCTGTCATCATAGAAAAATTCCAAGGCGGCCCCGTAGGCCTTAACACCATCTCCGCCGCCACCGCCCAAGAACTGGAGACAATCGAAGAAGTCATCGAGCCGTTCCTCTTGCAACTCGGCTTTTTACAGCGCACTCCCCGCGGGCGTCTAGCCACTCCCAAAGCTTATCAACATCTTGGATTATGATCTCCATTCCCATCGCCATCTTTTTTGTTCCTTACGGCTTGTTCTTGCTGATCTATTTATTTTTTCTCTTCTTTAATGTTTACCACATCCGCATTTACGCGGTGCATGGTTTTTTTTCCCACGCCGTGGCCACTGTTTTTTTGCTTGGCACCGTTCTGATTCTAGGAGCGACCTGGATCATTCTCGCGCCATACGATTGGGGTACGTCGCTTGACCTCGAAGGATTGACTGCCCCATTCACCGACACCAACATCTTCAAACCAATATGATTGATCTGAACGCCCTCCCCAATCGTAAAGACGGCGAGCAGACGATTTACCTTCTGCGTCGTCATTGGATTGTGCCGCTAAAAATCTTCGGCACTTTGCTCATCGGCTTCGCTCTACCTATTGGAGCCTACTTCATTATTCGTTCCCAATTTCCCGAGCTCCTGCACCACTCCACCATGACCCCCATCCTCGCCATCTTTGCCGGTTTTTTTGTCCTGGCGGTATGGTTGTTTGTGATGCAAGAATTTGTCGACTACTACCTAGACATGTGGATCGTCACCGACGAACGCATCATCGACATCTCTCAACATGGATTGTTCAAACGCACTTCGGCTGAATTACATTTGGAAAATATCGTAGACGTTACCGCTCAAGTTATCGGGGTTCTGCCAACGATGCTCAACTACGGCGACGTGTTGATTCAGACGCCTGGAGAAGTCGTCCGTTTCCATTTCAAACAAATTCCGCGCCCAGAAGAGGTGCGGCAAATGGTGCTCAAATTAGTTGACGAAGACCGCGGGCGTCATGAGCGTCAATATTCAAACGTCTCCCAAACCCACTGAGCCAAAGCTTCGGCGTCGCGGAATGAATCGGCGCGAGAGGCGGCGCCAAAAATAACGATCAACAATTCTTTTTGGCTTTCTGTCGCTCCTGGGCGCAAGCGTTCCACCAAATTCCAACCAGACTCGTCCAAGTAGCCAGTCTTGCCCGAAGTCACATAAACGTCATCATACTCGGGATAGTAAAGCATCCAGTTAGTGGTTTTCATTTTATGCCAGGCGCCGGTCGTCACAGCCAAAATGTTTTTGCTGATCGTGGTGGTGTTTTTACGGATGGCATCAAAGGTAAAGGCTTCTTCGGCCAGCAAAGCGACTTCCCGCGCCGTGGAAACATTTTGCGGATCAATGCCCGAGGCGTCGACAAAACGGGTCTTATTCAAATGCATTGCTCGCGCCTTTTCGTTCATCAAATCAATGAAGTCACTGCCGACGGTGCGGGCGATGGCATTGGCCGCGTTGTTAGCCGAGCCGATCAGCGTGGCCGAGAGCAGGTCGCCAAGGCTGAAAGTTGTACCGTCGCTGACGTAGAGCTTGGCGCCGCCAACGTCGTCAATTGTTTTGACCGCGGCCGTGGCTTCCAAATCAACACCTCGAATCAAAGCCACTTGGGAAGTCATCAATTTTGTCAGTGAGGCAATGGGCCACACCTCATCGGCGCCTTGGGCGGCCAAAATCTGTCCGCTCGTTTCGTCGATGACGATATAGTCGCGAGCAGTCAACGTTGGCGCGGTTGTCTCCCCCGCTTTGGGCGGTAATGATGTCGGAGCATAAGCAGACAACTCCGCCGGATGCTCTTGCCAGCCATATTGCTCGGCCCAATCGTTGAGGTCAACCAAAAATCCAGCTTTGCTTGAAATAGCTAAGCCGGTTTTAGAATCAAAGATTGCTTTAAGATCGGATCGGCTCTGATAGATGTCGGAAAGAGGGTCGGTT
>ERZ1292633.6081-Hain-H41-02um-R1-6081-length-10672-cov-17_pt1 | contig 10672 bp, 10 predicted proteins | sample MGYA00564406_ERZ1292633 | MGnify/ENA primary metagenome ERZ1292633 (study PRJEB36523, sample SAMEA6512639) | groundwater metagenome | collected 2019-01-08 | study: AquaDiva: Metagenomics assemblies of 32 groundwater samples
ATGCGCTTCCGTTATCATCTCGATAAATAATTCTTATATTCCCCTTGCGGATGCGAAAGATATCTTTTCTTGCTTTGAGCTTTTTTATCTCAAGCCCTCGCGTATCTTTCTGTAAAATCTTTTCCAAGATTTCTCGGACTCTTGCGCGCTCCTTAGTTGAAAGCTTTGAAAGTTCTTTTTCTATCTTATCCATGCTTACAGGCGTGATAATAGATCGTTAATGGCAACGCCGCCTTTTTTGATGCGCGTAAAATCGATCACCGACTCCCACTGACCATTGTCCTCTTCAGGAGAAGACAACTTAAATACCGGCTGTGAACGGCGCACGACAATAAAAGATTTCCCTTTTTGTACTTGGGAAATATAGCTCTCGATGTTTTCACGCAATTCTTTAAGCCCGACGATGGATGTTTTCATATATAAAGTTTATCTTAAGATAAACTTTAGGTCAATACACAGACAGCTCTTTCCTTCGTAGTTTGTACACGCAAGAGCATATTTGCTACTATGAGATAATGGACATTAAAGAGATAGCTATTACGAGCGCGGAATATCCCGAAGGTCTGCGGCATATCGCCGTGCCGCCCCAGAAGCTGTATATACGAGGCGAACTGCTTGCGAGCGATGCGAACGCGGTGGCCATTGTCGGCTCGCGCAAGTGCACGCACTACGGCAAACAGGTCGCCTACGACCTCGCCAATGCGCTCGCCCGTCGCGGTATTACAATAGTATCTGGCATGGCGCTTGGCATTGATGCGGAGGCGCACAAAGGAGCGCTGGACGCGGGAGGGAGAACCATCGCGGTGCTTGGCACGGGGGTTGACGACGCTTCAATATACCCGCATACTCACAAACCATTGGCGGAACGTATCGCAGAGATGGGTGCTGTGCTCTCTGAATTTGAGCCGGGCACGCCCGCCTACCCGGGCAATTTCCCCCAGCGCAACCGCATTATTGCGGGCATCGCTTACGGCGCGGTAATCGTGGAAGCCGACGAGCGGAGCGGGTCGCTTATCACCGCGCGCTTCGCGCTTGACCAAGGGAAAGAAGTGTTTGCGGTGCCCGGGCAAATTTACTCGCGCACCACGCGCGGCGTGCACCGCCTTATACAAGAAGGCGCGAAGCTCATCACTTCGGTTGAAGATATTTTAGAAGAGTTGCCCCAGCTTGCGGCAACCGCCGTGGCACAGCAAGACACGACGCTTACCGAGGATGAAGCGCGCATCATTGAGCTTATCGCGCGCGAACCCGCGCAAGTCGATTATCTTATTGAACAGCTCGCGCTCCCCTCGCATGCAACCATCGGCCTCCTTGCTATGTTAGAATTAAAAGATAAGATACAACATATCGGTAACAACACTTATGCCATCAAAGAGTAAAACTAAAAAAGACATTAAGGTCGTTATTGTTGAATCGCCCACTAAAGCGAAGACGATATCAAAATTCTTGGACAGCTCTTACCACGTGACGTCTTCGTTTGGCCATATCCGCGATCTGCCGAAATCAAAGATCGGCGTGGATGTCGAGCACGATTTCGAACCACATTACATCATCCCGCGCCTCGCAAAACCGCGCGTGAAAGCGCTCAAGGAACTGGCAAAAAAAGCTTCCGAAATTATCCTCGCGACTGACGAGGACCGCGAAGGCGAAGCGATCGCGTGGCACATCGCCCAGATCTTGGACCCTGAAGCTCAAGTAGTGAAACCTAAAACACGCACCTTGAAATCCACGCAAGATCCGAGCTCTCTCCCTACGGGAGATATCCCAAAGGAAGACAAGATTCGGGATGCGGGGTTGAAAATTCCCGTTTCAAGTATGAAGCGCATCACCTTTCACGAGATCACTAAGCAAGCTATCGAAGAAGCGCTCACGCGCCCGCGCGCGCTTGATATGAACCTCGTGAATGCACAGCAGGCGCGGCGCATTCTCGACCGCCTTGTGGGCTACGAGCTCTCCCCTTTTCTATGGAAAAAACTCGTGCGCGGGCTTTCTGCGGGCCGGGTGCAATCGGCGGCGCTTCGCATCATCGTGGAACGCGAAGAGGAGATCAAGAAATTCATTCCGCAATCATATTGGACGGTGGAGGCACAGCTCAAAACTAAGGCGAAGCAAGAAGAATTCCCCGCATCCCTAATTTCTATCGACGGGAAAAAACTGGAGAAATTTGATATCAAAAACACGGAGGAAGCCGACGCGATGGTGCGCGCGCTTGAACGCGCCGCGTGGCATGTTTCTCATATCACGAAAAAGGAGTTCAAAAAAACGCCTCCTCCCCCGTTCACGACCAGCACCCTCCAGCAGGAAGCGGGGAAAAAGATACGCTTTTCGGCAAAGCAAACCATGATGGCGGCACAACAGCTGTACGAAGGCGTGGAACTTCCCGGAGAAGGAAGTGTCGGTCTTATTACTTATATGCGTACCGATTCGGTGCAGTGTTCCGAAAATGCCATTACCGAAGCGCGCGCGGTCATTACCCATACTTTCGGCAAAAATTTTGTGCTTGCAGAACCGCGAAAATTCAAAACAAAATCAAAAGGCGCGCAGGAGGCGCATGAAGCGATACGCCCGACCGACCCGAAACGCCACCCCGACAGCATGAAAGAACAGCTTTCCGCGATGCAGTGGAAACTCTACAACCTCATCTGGAGGCGGTTTGTCGCCTCACAAATGGAACAGGCGATCTTTGACACCACCGCTATTGATGTCGCGGCGACAGAAACCGCCGACAAACGTTCGTACATATTCCGCGCGAACGGCGTCACCAAGAAATTCGCCGGCTTTCTTGAGGCGTATCCAATGAAATTCGAAGACACCATCCTGCCTGATATGGCGGAACATGACGCGGTTGACGCATCTGCGGTCAGCGCGGAAGCGCACGCAACCCAGCCGCCGCCGCGCTATTCGGAAGCGTCGCTCGTGAAAGCACTCGAAGAGCACGGCATCGGAAGGCCGTCGACGTATGCTCCGACCATCAGTACCATTCAGGCGCGCGGGTATGTTGAAAAAAACAAGGATCGCCGCCTCGCTCCGACGGAAATGGGGGTGAAGGTAAACGCGATGCTCGTGGAACACTTCCCGCAGATCGTAGATATCGCGTTCACCGCAAAGATGGAAGAAGAGCTTGACGATGTCGCGGAAGGAAAGGTGGTGTGGCAAAAAATCATCCGGGAATTTTACGAGCCGTTCCATAAAAATCTCGTGCTTAAATATGAAGAAGTGAAAAAAGAAGTGCTGGATGAAAAAACGGACGAGATATGCGAAAAATGCGGCGGCCCAATGATCATAAAAATGGGGCGATTCGGCAAATTCCTCGCGTGCTCAAAATTCCCCGAATGCAAAAACACAAAAACGATCAAAAAAACAATCGGTCTTCGCTGTCCTTTGTGCAATGAAGGAGATGTCGTTGAAAAAAGAACAAAGAAAAAAAGGACATTCTGGGGCTGTTCGCGCTACCCCGACTGTGCCTATGCCTCATGGGAAAATCCTCTTAATAAGAAAAAAGAGGATCCCGCACCCACGGAACCCGAAGAAGAAGAATCGTCCGCGACCGAAGAATAATCCTGCGCTTGCTTATCGTCGGCTACTATCGGTAACTCTTTCTTTAATCCTCTCACGCCCTTTATATGTATAATAATTATTGAAGGGCTGCGCTTCCGTTAAGATAAAAGAAAGGGTTACCGATAGTAGCCGTGAGCGAGGGTCTGCATAAAATTTGATTTCATAATTCGAAAATATTATGGAAGCGCGCGACATAACTGAAAAACTGAAAAACAGAAGCGCCGAAGAGATCGATCTCATCGAAAAGGCGTTTCATTTTGCGCAGGAAAAACACGAAAACGAGGTCCGCTATTCAGGCGAGCCGTATTTTACGCACCCCTACTCCGTCGCCAAAACGCTTGCTGAGATGCACTTAGACACCAACACCATCGTCGCCGGCCTGTTGCACGATGTGTGTGAGTCCGCTCTGGAAGAAGAAAAAGAAGCGCGCAAAAAAGAGATCGAAAAGAAATTCGGGAAAGATGTCGCATTCCTTGTGGAGGGCGTTACGAAGCTCGGCAAACTCCGCGCGCACGGCGAAGAGCGGTATCTTGAGAACATGCGCAAGATGTTTCTTTCCATCGCGCAAGATGTTCGCGTCGTGCTCATCCGCTTAGCCGACCGCCTCCATAATATGCAAACGCTCAGCGCGGTGCCGCCGCACAAGCAAAAACGGATCGCCGATGAAACGCTTGAGATCTACGCGCCGCTTGCCGGTCGTCTCAGCATGGGAAAGCTGAGGGGCGAGCTTGAGGACCTCGCATTCCCTTATTCCTACCCGAAGGAATACAATGCTCTTATCGGCAAAATCGAGGCGCGCCGTGAGCGTAAAGAAGTGTACCTCGCGAAAGTAAAATATAAACTCTCCGAAGAATTAAAAGAAGCGAAGATCCCCGTACTATCAATAGATGCACGCGTAAAACATGCTTTCAGCTTGTACCGGAAACTGCAAAAACACGACAATAATCTGGATACGATCTATGACATCGTGGCGCTCCGCGTCATCGTAAAAAATATCGAGGACTGTTACGCGGCGCTTGGCATCATCCACAAGCTTTGGCGCCCGCTTCCCGGAAAGATAAAAGATTACATCGCCCTTCCAAAGCCGAATGGTTATCAAAGTATCCACACAACGGTATTTTGCCTTGATGGCGAGATCACCGAATTCCAAATCAGAACGGAAAAAATGCATGACGAAGCGGAGCACGGCATTGCGGCGCACTGGGCCTACGCGCACCAAGGGAAACCGACAGCAGGAGGTGTTGTGAGTAAAAACTTGAAATGGGTCGCGCAGATCAGGGAGTGGCAAAAAGAGACGGAAGGCACAAAAGAATTTTTGGAAAATCTGAAGATCGACGTGTTCAAAAACAGGATATTCGTCTTTACCCCCACCGGCGATGTCATCGACCTGCCGGATGGCGCAACGCCGGTCGATTTCGCCTACCTTGTCCATTCCGAGATCGGCAACCATTGCGCCGGCGCAAAAATAAACGACAAAATGACATCATTGGATCACCCGCTTAAAAACGGCGACAAGTGCGAAATTCTCGTTCAAAAAAATAAAAAGCCGTCGCAGTCATGGCTTGCATTCGTTAAAACAAACTACGCGAAAAGCAAAATCAAAGCAGCACTTGAGAAAAAATAACTCCTACTCCCCCGCGATCTTTCTTACAATCGCGCGCAGATCTTCGTTCGAAAAGTATTTGATGACGACTTTCCCGCCGTCGCTCACGTGCTTGCCCGGCTCGATCGTTACCTTCGTGCCAAGATGCGCCTCGAGCTTCACCACCATATCTTTGGTCAGCGCATCGAGCGTCAGCGCCGATTTACTCGGCGTACTTTTGTATTTGCGCGCCGCGACTTCCGCATGACGCGCGGAAAGCTTTAATTCTTTGATTTCTTTCCATAGTTTCAGCCGCAGCTCGTCGGTCGGAAGCGCGAGAATCGCGCGCGCGTGATTTTCCGAAAGCACCTCATTTTTAATATCTTCCTGGATCGGCTGAGGAAGCGTAAGCAACCGCATCGTATTCCCTACCGACTGCCTGCTTTTGCCAATCTTTCGGCCTATATTTTCCTGCTCCATGCCGTATTCGTCTACCAGCCGCCGATATGCCTGCGCAAGCTCGATCGGGTTGAGATTTTCCCGCTGGATATTTTCAAGCACCGCGAGCCGGAGGTTTTCCTGATCGCTCGGAAGGTCGCGGATAAGCGCGGGAATCTCTTTCATGCCGGCTATTTTTGACGCGCGCCACCGCCGTTCGCCTGTGAGGATCTGAAAGCGCGGCGTATTCCCGTCGTTGTGCACGCGCGATACGATAATTGGCTGTAGCACGCCGCTTTCTTGTATCGATGTGGCAAGCTCCTGCAGAGCTTCATCGTCAAAACTCTTGCGCGGCTGTAAGGGATTGGGTTGGATCTGATTTACGGGAAGATAAAACACCGTGTCCCGGTGCTCCGAGGTCGCCGCGGGGATCATTTTTTCTTTTGATGCTCCCAACGCCGGCTGTTTTGGTTGAATAAGCGAAGAAAGTCCTCTCCCAAGTGCCATATGAAAAAATAATTATTGTTTAAATGCTAAGATCTCTTTTGCAAAATTTTTGTACGCGAGCCCGCCCTGCGACCACCATTTGTATTCCATGATCGTCTTACCGTAGCTTGGAGCTTCCGCGAGCGATACGGAACGCGGGATCACCGATTCAAACACATGCGACGGAAAATTCTTTCGTACCTCATTGGCTACCTCTTGGGAAAGCTTGTTGCGTTTATCGTACATAGTGAGCACCGCGCCCATCACGGAAATAGTGGGGCTAATGTGCTCGCGCACCAGCTCGATCGTATGCAACAACTGCGAAAGCCCTTCAAGCGCGTAGTACTCGCATTGTACCGGAATAACCACTTGCTGTGCCGCGACCAACCCGTTGATCGTTAAGATTCCGACAGACGGCGGACAATCAATGAGCACGAAATCATAGTCCGGCGCGATCATTTGTACCACTTCAAAGAGTTTGAACTCGCGGGAAGGCATGCTGATGAGCTCAACTGCCGCGCCCGCAAGATCGATCGATGAAGGTAAAATATCAAGGTTCTCGATCTTGGTATGTAAGATCGCTTCTTTCGGGTTCAGCCCTTCCGCGATGCAGTGGTATAGGCTCATTGTAGCATGCCCGTGCGGGAAACCAAGCCCCGACGTGGCGTTTGCCTGCGGATCGAGGTCGATCATGAGTACCTTCTGCCCGAGTGACGCAAGATACGCCCCCGTATTTACGGCGGTGGTGGTCTTCCCCACCCCTCCTTTTTGATTGCAAAACGCGATCGTGAGAGCCATGTTGTATTCACTATACCGTGAACGAGTATGCGTTGACAACACGTCTGCAAATCAGTAATCTAAAGGAAGTTTTGCAGAACTTTTTTTATTGAAAATAGACCTCCTACTCAGTAATGTTCGTAGCGAAATCTTTAGGTTTTGAGCGAGGCAAAGTAAAAATTGTGAAGCGTATGTCATTATACGCTGAGAAATTTTTACAAAGCCGCAGCCAAAAGATAAGGATTGCAGTAGAAAAATTACTGAGCAGGAGGTCTAATATGCGCCCGGGTGGTGGAATGGCAGACACGCACGACTCAAAATCGTGTGCCGCAAGGCATGAGAGTTCGACTCTCTCTCCGGGCACCACGTAGGAAAAAGAATTTGTAGAAAAACATCGGCTCGAATCACATTTTGTAAAAGAAAATTTTTTCATATCGTTTATTGTAGAAATTCTTTGGAATTTCTGTTTTTGTTTTTACCTTGCTTTTTCCCTTACTTTGATGTAATTTATTCCAATAGGGTTTATATTTGCTCGTTGAAAATCTATTGAGGAAGAAAAGGAGGAAGCCAATGTCTCGAAAAAACTGTTTAATTAAAATATCAGGCGATGTGCTTAACGATGACGTACTTCACTGGATTAAAAAATTAAGTCAAGAGTATTTTGTCGTGGTGTGTGTCGGGGGCGGTACACAAATCAATGAAGCATTTGTAGCGGCTGACTTGCCTGTCAGAGAGTTTGGCCCATTAGGTCGTGAAACCGAAAGCCTGGAAGAAAAACAATTAGCAAGGGATATATTGGAAAAAAATCAGGCAGAGATTCAAGATCGCTTGGCCGATTTAGGTGTTCATGCAAGCGTGGTTATCCCAGTGCTAGAGATCGGTACGGTGCTTTGTCATGTCAACGGCGACCAATTTATCCTTACTGTTTATCATGGCTTTGATGTCCTATGGGTCGTTACGACCAAAGACAGAGTCGAAAAGAAAAAATCCATTTTCGCACCCTACAAAAAAATTCAGGTAATAGGATTTTGATGTAGGGAACCGTTCATCAGTCCCTTGCGCAAGAATAATACGCAAGGGACTTTTCTTTTACAAAAAGATTTTGCCGCCAAAAACTTGAAATTGTCAGCGGTACGGCTCCGCCGCAGGCGGCGAAATGCGTTTGAACTATTTTAAGAATAAAGCACCCCATAAGAAAAAGGTGACCCGTTGGGCCACCTTTTTTCATGCTTTTATTTTGATTTGTTTTTTCTCAAGATTGCTCTAACATTTCAACATGATTTTCTTCAAGCTTCAAAAGGCCATACTTTTCTACCCGTTCAAGAAATACCTCAAAATCTCCGTGATGCCTTTGAAGGACGACCTGGTCCTTCAAAGGAGAAAGAGAAGTCCTGTGTTTAATCTCTTGTATCGCCTCTCTCCACTCTGATGCGTCCAACACAAAGCCCTCTATATGAGTGAGACTCCGTGTCATAAAAAAAAGGTCCCGTGTACGATTAAGCACATCGTTGTGCGGGTTTTTCCGCACATACTCACCGATTATTTCTCCGATAGCATTAAGCCGCATATCGGTTGAGGTAAAACATACGTCCCTTACCGCCTGCGCAAAAATCAACGCAAGACGTTCACCGTCCCCCTGCTGATAATCCACTTTCCCCTGTGCTAGCATACACCCCTCCTTTTTTATGTGTGAAATATTTTTATATGCAAAGAACTTCAAACACCATAAAGAAAAGAGGGGAAAAAGTCAATTACATCAGACCTGTCAAATAATAATATTGATAAGCCGATCGGGTACGAATATTTTTTTCCTTATCTCTTTTCCTTCAATGAATTTTTTTACTTTTTCGCTTGCGCACGCGAGCGCTTCAGCTTCTGCTTGGCTGGTCCCTTTGGGTGCGCGTATCACGGCGCGTACCTTGCCGCTCACCTGCACAACCAGATCAAACGCATCTTCCACTATCAGTTTTTTATCATATCCCGGCCACTTCTCTGCGTGCACGGACGCTTCCCCGCCAAGCATCTGCCACATCTCTTCGGCAAGATGCGGTGCAAACGGCGCAAGCAGTTTAACAAACAGACGGCAACTATCGCCCGATACCTGACTTTGTCTTTCCATTTCGTTGAGCAATATCATCATCGCGCTGATCGCGGTGTTGAAACGAAAGCTCTCGATATCCTCCGTTACCTTCTTTATCGTTTTGTGCAGCAATGTCTCAAATTGAGAATTTTTTAATCGTTTAGAAATTAGAAATTCTGATTTAGAAATTAAACGGTATGTCCGCTCCAAAAACCGCCGGATACCCGCAATACCGCTCGTGTCCCATGGTTTGGCATCTTCAAGCGGCCCCATGAACATCTCATACATCCGCAGTACGTCCGCGCCAAGCTGTGCCACGGTTTCAAGAGGATTCACGACATTCCCGCGCGACTTGGACATCTTTTGCTTGTCGGGCCCCAAAATGAGCCCCTGGTTGATGAGCTTACGAAACGGTTCTTTTGAGGAAACCACGCCGATGTCGTATAAAAACTTGTGCCAGAATCGCGCGTACAATAAATGCAGTACCGCGTGCTCCGCTCCGCCCACATACACATCAACCGGCATCCACTGTTTTTCCTTCTTTTTATCAACAAGCGCTTTTGTATTATGCGGGTCAATAAAGCGTAAATAATACCAGCATGACCCGGCCCACTGGGGCATCGTGTTGGTCTCGCGCCGCGCCGCGCCCCCACACCGCGGGCATTTTGTTTTCACCCACTTCTCTATGTTTGCAAGCGGCGACTCGCCGGTGCCCGACGGCTCGTAACTTTTCACATTCGGCAATTTCAATGGCATATCTTTTTCTTTCATCGCGATCCACCCGGGATTGAGTAATTCACCTTTTGAAAATTGGCTTTTTTGTTTAGAATTTTTAGTTTTTAGTTCCGCTTGTTTTTTGCACTCGTTGCAAAACACAAGCGGGATCGGCTCCCCCCAATACCGCTGGCGTGAAAATACCCAATCGCGCAATTTGTATTTCACCATCGTGCGCCCGCCCGCGTCTTTGGTGATCGCCGCACGCGCTTCCACTGATGTCATGCCGCTGAACTTTCCGGAATTGACAAGCACGCCGTCGTCCGTAAATGCTTGTGAAAGATTTTCTGGCTCATGTGATGAAGCGCCGTCCTGCGCGACCACTTCTTCGATCGGCAAGTCGTGTGCTTTCGCAAACGCGAAATCGCGCTCGTCATGCGCTGGCACCGCCATCACCGCACCCGTACCGTACCCCCCGAGTACATAGTCGGCGACATACACGGGAATAGCCCGCCCGTTCGCGGGGTTTTTCGCTTTCACGCCCAGAAGCCGTACGCCGGTTTTTCCTTTTACTTCCGCGGTGCGCTCAAGATCGCTTTTATTTTTCGCGGCGGCGATATACGCGCTCACTTCGCTATAATTTTCAATGCCTAAAATATTTTTCTGCACCAGCGGGTGCTCGGGCGCAAGCACCACATACGTCGCGCCGCATAGGGTGTCTGCGCGCGTCGTAAACACTGATATCGCGCTCGGGAAAACCCTTCCTGTCTTTACCGCATCTTTCACGCCTTGAAACATCTCTGCAAACGCGTCGTGCCCGTATTCTTTCGGCATCTCGTCTACGCTTTGCCATTTCATTTCATGTCCGGTATTGGCCGCGGGCTTCGCATTTTTTTTCTTCATGCGAAACACCAATAAAGGAATATTTTCTTTTCCTGCGGGGTGAAAATACCCTAAAAATCCTAGATACTCAATGTCTTTTGCGCCAAACCCCGTCTCTTCCCGTATCTCCCGCATCGCTGAGCGTACCATATCCG
>ERZ1292633.6083-Hain-H41-02um-R1-6083-length-10667-cov-6_pt1 | contig 10667 bp, 6 predicted proteins | sample MGYA00564406_ERZ1292633 | MGnify/ENA primary metagenome ERZ1292633 (study PRJEB36523, sample SAMEA6512639) | groundwater metagenome | collected 2019-01-08 | study: AquaDiva: Metagenomics assemblies of 32 groundwater samples
TGGCGGAAGGTCGCGACGCGAGGAGAGCGCCCACCGCCTGGTCGGCGGGGCTCTCGACGTTCGCCAACCCACGCTCGCGAGCAAGGGACACCAGGAGCTCCTCGGCGAGGAACTGGTCGAAAAGGCGAGAAAGAGCGTCGCTCGCCAGCGCTCCGACCGACTCGCCCACCCCGACATCACCTCCAGCCGGCCCTCCCCCGCCGACGTTGCGCTCGAGGTACTGCTCGAAGTTCGAAGACTCGAGCGTTCGCTCTCCCACTTTGGCGATGGCGTGCGGAGGCGGCAGCCGCGACTCGCGAGCGCAACCCGTGATCATGACGGCGACGACGCTCCAGATCGCCGCGCCACCGCCCCACTCGATCGCTCCAGCGCTCGTCCTCACGCCGCGAGCTCCGCGAGCACTGCCCGCGCCAGCTCCACCACGCCGACCCCGGCCGAGAGCTCGACCGTCAGAACTCCGGAGGGCGAGAAGGCGGCTCCGGGCCGGCTCGATACGAAGCGGATCAAGCGATCGATGTCGACGCGCGTGTCGCGCCGCAGCCGGAAGGTGAGTCGCCCCTCGGCGGCGGCGATCGACTGCACGCGCAGCGTCTCGGCGGCACGCTTCAAGTCGACGACGTCAAGCAGCGCCTCGACCGGCCTGGGCGGACGTCCGAAACGGTCAGTGAGCTCGGCCAGCAGCTCCTCGCGCGGCAGATCCGCGGCCGCAAGCTTGCGGTAGATCTCCATGCGCAGATTCTCGTCGGCGACGTACTCCTTGGGAATGGTCATGGCGAGCGGCAGGTCGAGCGCCACAGACGGCCCCTCCTCCACCGCCTCGCCCTTGAGCTCGCGCACGGTCTCTTCGAGCATCTTGAGGTAAGTCTCGATGCCGAGCTCCGCGATGTGGCCGCTTTGCTCGGCGCCCAGAAGATTTCCCGCCCCGCGGATCTCCAGGTCGCGGCCCGCGATGCGGAATCCGGCGCCGAGCTCGGTGAACTCGCGCAGCGCCTCGAGTCGCCGGCGCGCCTCGTCCGTGAGGGGGGCATCGGACGGAACGAGCAAGTAACAGTAACCAAGCTCTCGGCTGCGGCCGACCCTTCCACGCAGCTGATAGAGCTGCGCCAGGCCGAAGCGGTCGGCGCGGTGCACGAGCATCGTGTTCACGGTCGGGATATCGATGCCGTTCTCGATGATCGTCGTCGCCAGGAGGACGTCGAACTCGCGCGCCGTGAAGGCATGCATCCGACGATAGAGCTCGCGCTCGTCCATCTGGCCGTGTCCCACCACGACCCGCAGACCGGGAACCAGCTCGCGCAGCGACTCCGCCATCCGATCGATCGACTCGACCCGGTTGTAGACGTAGAAGACCTGCCCTCCGCGGCCGAGCTCGTACTCGATCGCTTCGCGCACCAGCTCATCCGAGTACGGCAGCACCGCCGTCTCGATCGCCATACGGTCTTTCGGCGGCGTCTCGATCATCGCCATGTCACGCACGCCGGCGAGGGAGAGTTGAAGCGTCCTCGGCAACGGTGTCGCCGACATCGCCAACACGTGCACGTTCTTCTTGAGCTGCTTGAGCCTCTCCTTCTGCGCGACGCCGAAGCGCTGCTCCTCGTCGACGATCACGAGGCCAAGGCGCTGGAACTCGACATCCTTGGACAGCACGCGGTGGGTCCCGATCACGATGTCGACCGAGCCCCCGGCGATCCGCGCCTTGAGCTCTTTCAAGTCCTTTCCCACCCGTATCCGGGAGACGCGCTCGATGGTCACCGCGAAGCCCTCGAAACGCCGCTCGAAGACCTCGAGATGCTGGTCGGCGAGGATCGTCGTCGGGGCGAGCACGGCGACCTGGAAGCCAGCGTCCACCGCGCGAAAAGCGGCGCGCATCGCCACCTCGGTCTTGCCGAAACCGACGTCGCCGCAGAGCAGACGATCCATCGGCTTCGACTGGGTCAGATCCTCGAGCACCGTGACGATGGCATCTCCCTGGTCCGGGGTTTCTTCGTACGGAAAGGCGGCGACGAACTGGCGCTCGAGATCGGTGTCGCCGGCGAGGATCGGCGCCCGCGCCAGCTGACGCTCGGCGTAGAGCTTGAGCAACTCCTCCGCCATGTCGCGCAGCCCCTTCTTGACCTTCGCCTTGGTCTTGTTCCACGAAGTGCCGCCGAGCTGGTCGAGCCGCGGCGCGATCCCTTCGATGCCGCCGTATTTCTGCACCAGGTCGAGGCGCGAGAGCGGCACGAGCAGGCGCCGCCCGGCGGCATAGGCGATCTCCATCACCTCACTCTCGGCGGCCTGCGGCGCCGCGAGCTCTCTGAGCGGCGACGGCAGCCGCGCCGCCTCGGCGCCGGATCCGACGGAGCGCAGTGCCACGAACTGGCCGATGCCGTGATCGGCGTGGACGACGAACTCGCCGACTCTGAGATCGCGAAGTGTGGCGAGAAACGGCCCGAACCGACCTCGCCCCTTCCTGGCCGTCCGAGCCACGAGCCTCGGTAGCAGCTGCGTTTCGCCGAAGACGACCACTCCCGCCGCGGGCAAGCGGAAGCCGCGTTCGAGCTCGCCCGGCACGAGCTCTACCCCCCCGGCGCCCAGAGCGACCTCGCGTCCCTCGAGAAGTTCGCCAAGGGCGGCGTGCCGCTCCCGAGGCGCCACCAGCAGGACCCTCTCCCGCCGCGACCGGCTCGCCGCGACTTCGTGCGGAAAACGCGGCAACTGACCGTGAAACAGATCGGTGACCTGACTCGCGAAATCGATCGCGGCCTCCGACCCGAAGAGCGGCGCGATCGTCGCGCTCGCGCCGCCCATGAGCGCGCCCACGGCGGTCAGCGGGTGTTCGAGAAGCTCCGGTTCCAGCGCGAATCGACGGTGCTCGCGCCGCGCCTCGTACTCGCTCGCGAGTCGGGCCGCGTGATGCTCCACCTCGCGCTGGAGCGCCGGCGGATCGAGGCTCACCCAGCGCGCCTCCGGCAGGAGCTCGGCGAGCGTCAAGGTGCGGGGCGCGAGAAGCGGCAGCAGGTTTTCCCAGCCCGGAAAGCCGTGGCCGCCGGAGAGCACGGCCAGGTGATCGATCGTTTCGCGACCGGGCTCATCGCCGGCGAGAACGCCGACGAGTTCGCCGAGCCGCCGGGCCATGTCGGATCCTTCCGCGAACAGGGCGAGCGGCAGGATCGAAGCGCGCTCGAGCTCGGAGTGCGAGCGCTGCGTTTCGACGTTGAAACGCCGCAAGCTCTCGACCTCATCGCTGAAGAGATCGAGCCGCAGCGGTTCGTCGTCGCCCGCCGGAAAGAGATCGAAGACACCGCCGCGCACCGCGTAGTCGCCGACTTCGCCCACGAGGTCGACCCGGCGATAGCCAAGGCCGGTGAGCCGCGCGCCGAGGGCCTCCAGATCGACCCTCTCCCCGGGAACGATCTCGATCGGACGGAGCGCCGCCGCCTCGGGAAGCCGCCGGTAGAGCGCGCGCGGCGTCACGAGCAGCGCGCGCAACCTGCCGGCGAGCGCGTCAGCGAGCGCGGTCACCTCCTGCGCGCGGACGGTGAGCGAAGCTTCGGCCTCCTGGTAAGGAGAGAGCGATGGAGCGGCGAAGCAGGCGCCGACCTCCTCGCCGGCGACGAGTCGCAGCGACTCGAGCCAGGCCAACGCGTCGGCCTCGTGCGGCACGACGACGATCTGAAGCTTGCCCGTGCGCTCCGCGAGCAGATCGAAGACCCAGGCCGCGCTGCTCGGAGACAGGCGTGCGGCCTCCGCCCGACCCGTGGCGAGCCCGCGTTCCAGCTCGAGGAACGGGGGGCTTTGGGCGAGACCGACGGAGAGATCGTGCCAGGGCGCGGGGCGCCTCATCTCGGCAAGTCTAGCCGGGTCGAGGCGGGATCGACGCGCGAGGCGCGGGTGTGCGGGGAAACGGACAACGAAACGATCGGATGCTCCATACGTTAGGCTGCGCCGGTTGGAAACCGAACGAGGAGAGAGCACATGAACGCTGTTGATCTCTGGTCGATGCTGTTCGTCTTCATGCTGGCGACGTTTCTCGGTTTCGAGGTCATCCGGAACGTCTCGCGGCTGCTGCACACGCCGCTCATGTCGCTCACCAACGCGATCTCGGCGATCGCCGTCGTGGGCTCGATCCTCCTCGCCGGCGAGCGCCACGACCCGCTCACCACCGTCCTCGGCACGATCGCCGTCGCGGCGTCGATGACCAACATCGTCTCGGGCTTCCTCATCACCGACCGGATGCTGAAGATGTTCAAGAAGAAGGAGTCCCCCAGGACCGGCAGGGCGGAGCAGAAGCCATGATCCCCGCGCTCGTCGAGCACCTGATCCAGGCCGCCTATCTCCTCGCGACCGGCCTGTTCGTCCTGTCGCTCAAGTGGCTGTCGCATCCGTCGACCGCGCGCCGCGGCGTTTTCGCCGGAGTCTTCGGCATGGGGGCGGCCATCGTGGGAACGCTTCTATTCCCCGAGATCGTCGACTACACCTGGATTCTGGTTGCGTTCGTAATCGGCACGATCATCGGCGTGCCGCTGTCGCGCGTCCCGTTGACCGCCGTGCCACAGCGCACCGCCCTCTCGCACGCCTTCGGCGGTCTCGCCGTCGGCCTGGTTGGCACCGCGAAATACATCCTCTGGCTGCACCAGCCGGGCGAGCTCACCCGCTTCCGCGTGGTCGCCATCGTCCTCGAGGTGCTGCTGGGCTTCCTCACCTTTACCGGCTCCCTGATGGCCGCGGGCAAGTTACAGGAAATTCTGCCGACGCGGCCGATCACCTATCGCAATCAGAATCTCGTGAGTCTCCTGCTGCTGGCGATCGCGCTGATCGCCGGCGGCCTGCTCGTGCGCGACCCCACGGCCTGGCAGTTCTTTCCGGTGATCGTGGTGCTCTCGCTCCTCTTCGGCGTGATGCTGGTCCTGCCGATCGGTGGCGCCGACATGCCGACCGTGATCTCGCTCTTGAACGGCTACGCCGGTCTGGCCGCGGTCGCGATGGGGTTCGTGCTCGAGAACAAGCTGCTGATTACCGCCGGCGCCCTCGATGGCTCGTCGGGAGTCATCCTCTCGATCATCATGTGCAAGGCGATGAACCGCTCGTTCACCAACGTGCTGTTCGGAGCCTTCGGTCAGGTCCAGACCGCCGCGGCGGCCGGCGAGCAGGGAACGTACAAGGGGGCGACTCCGGAAGACGCGGCGCTCATCCTCGAGAGCGCGGCGAAGGTCGTCATCGTTCCCGGTTACGGCATGGCCGTCTCCCAGGCGCAGCATCGAGTCCGCGAGATTTACGACCTCCTGACGCAGAAGGGAGTGGACGTGAAGTTCGCGATCCATCCGGTCGCCGGACGGATGCCAGGCCACATGAACGTGCTGCTGGCCGAGGCCGACGTGCCCTACGACCGCCTGGTGGAAATGGACGAGATCAATTCCGACATGCCGCAAGTGGACGTGGTCCTGGTGATCGGCGCCAACGACGTCGTCAACCCGGCGGCGCGCAGCGACCAGAACTCACCGATCTACGGCATGCCGATCATCGACGCCGACAAGGCCAAGGCCTGCCTGGCGATCAAGCGCTCGAAGAATCCCGGCTTCGCCGGCATCGACAATCAGCTCTACTTCCTCGACAACACGCTGATGGTTTTCGGCGACGCCAAGCAGGTCTGCCAGGGAATCGTCGGCGCGCTCAAAGGGGAGGGCGGAGGGATGCACTGATCGGCGCCGGGAGAGCCCTGCTAGCCTCCGATTCTTGACGACCACGCCTCACCTCCGCGAAGCGCCAGACGCGACGCTGCTGATCCGCTTCGGCCGCGCCTTGCACGAAGCGGGGACGGCCGCGCCGCAGCTCGAATCGGCGCTAGCCCGGCTCGCCCGCCGCCTCGCGGTCCAGGCGCAGTTCTTTTCGACTCCCACCTCGCTTTTCATCGCCTTTGGCGACGGCATCGACCAACGGACGCACCTCGAACGGGTCTCACCGGGAGAGATCGATCTCGGCCGGCTCGCCGATCTCGAAAATCTGTTGGAGCGGCTCACTTCCGGCGAGCTCTCCTCCGCGGCGGCGAACGCGGAGCTCGATGCCCTGGAGCGCCGCCCGCGCCGCTACCCGCGCGGCCTCACCGGCCTCTGCTGGGGGCTCGCCTCGGCGACATCCGCGGTGTTTCTCGGCGGCACCCTGCGCGAGGTCGCCGTCGCCGGGCTCGTCGGCCTCTTGACCGGCATTCTCGCCTGGCTCGCCGAGCGACGACCCTCGGCCGAGCGGCTCTTCGAACCGTTCGCCGCCGCCTTCGCCGCCTTTTCCGCCGCCGCCGTCGCGCACGCATTCCCACCGCTCTCGGCCTACATAGCGACCGTCGCGGGGCTGATCGTGCTGCTGCCGGGCTACACGCTGACCACGGCGCTCTCCGAGCTCGCGACGCGGCATCTCTCTTCCGGAACGTCGCGCTTCGCCGGCGCGCTGGTGACCTTTCTGATGATCGGGTTGGGCGTCGCGGTGGGCGGCCGGATCGCCGAAGCGATCTGGGGCGGCGTGCCCGGCGTCATTCCGCTCGGACCGCCCACCTGGCTTCAGCTCGCAGCGCTTCTGGTCGCACCTCTCGCGCTCGCGGTGCTGCTCAGAGCGCCACGCTCCGAGATGCCCTGGATCGTGCTCGTCGGCGCGATCGGCTACTTCGGCGGCCGCTTCGGCGTCGAAGCGTTCGAACCCGCGGTCGGCATGTTCTTCGGGGCCCTCTCCGTCGGCCTCGCCGCCGCGGCGTACGCCCGCCTCCGCAAGCGCCCCGCCTCGGTGGCTCTCGTCCCCGGCATCCTCATGCTGGTCCCGGGCTCGATCGGCTACAAGAGCCTGACCGCGCTCCTCGCAGCCGAGGTCGTGCCAGGCATCGAGACCGCTTTTCGCATGCTCCTGGTGGCGTCGTCGCTCGTCGCCGGGCTGCTCGTCGCCTCGGCGCTGACCGTCGCGAGCCGGGAGCGATGACGGAAGTCCGCCCCGCTCACTCGATGTCGAGGAGCGGATCGCCGCCTTCGACGGCCTGGCCGGGCGTGACGTGGAGTCGCCGGACGGTGCCGGCGCGGTCGGCCTGGATCTCGTTCTGCATCTTCATCGCTTCGAGGACGACCAGGGGTTGGCCGGCCTCGACGGAGTCGCCTTCGGCGACGCGCACGTCGACGACGCGCCCCGGCATGTAGGCGGCGATCTTCTGTTTGCCGCCCTTGCCGACATCGCCGCGCGTCTCTTCCGCCAGATGAGTGAGCGGGTCGACCAGCTCGACTTCATAGGAGCCGCCGCGCCAGTCGACGCTCCAGCGCCCGTCCCTATTCTGGAAGACCGCCGTCTCGTGGCTCTCGCCCGAGACCAGGAGCGAGATCACGAACGGGCCGAGCGCCCGGGTTTCGACTTCGTGCTCGCGGTCGCCGATCCGCACGCGGTAGCGCCCGCCGCCGTTGTCCCGTTCGACGGTGACTCTCTCCGTGCGCCCGCCGGCGCGTGCCACGAGCTGCATGCCTCAGCTCCCTCCGCCCTTGCGCAGCGCGTGCTGGCGCGCCGCGGCCCGCCAGTTGCCGCGATGGCCGGGCCCTTCGAGCGGCCGGCCGACCAGGCGCTGGGCGCGCTCGAAATGCGCGATGGCGGCCGCGATCACCGCGACCTCGGGCACTTCATCGCTCCGCGACGCCGTGAGCTCTCCGCTTTCGAGCTTCCGGTCGAGCCAGTGAATATCGAAACGCGCGGCGCGGAAGTCGTCGTTCCTGAGCAGCGCTTCGAAAAGCGGCACATTGGACTTGATGCCGACGATGCGGATCTCGTCCAGGGCTCGAGCGAGCCGGCGCAGGGCCTCGTCGCGATCGCGCCCCCAGACGATCAGCTTGGCGATCATCGGATCGTAGTGGATCGAGATCTCGGAGCCGCCGTAGACGCCGGAGTCGTTTCGCACTCCCGGGCCCTGCGGCAGGCGGAGCCACTGGATCCTGCCCGGAGACGGCTGAAAGCGCCGGAACGGATCCTCGGCGTAAAGCCGCACCTCGATGGCGTGCCCATGGGGCACGACATCGTCGAACTCCGCTCCCAGAGCCTCGCCCTGCGCGATCTTGAGCTGCGCCACGACGATATCCAGGCCGGTCACCATCTCGGTCACCGGGTGCTCGACCTGGAGGCGCGTGTTCATCTCCAGGAAGTAGAACGATCCATCGGCGGCGAGCAGGAACTCGCAAGTGCCTGCGTTGGTGTAGCCGACCACCTTCGCGGCGGCGACCGCGGCGGCGCCCATGCGGGCTCGGAGCTCCTCCGAAACCACCGTCGACGGCGCCTCTTCGACGACCTTCTGGTGCCGGCGCTGGAGCGAGCACTCGCGCTCACCGAGCGAGACCACCTTGCCGTGCCGGTCGCCGAGGATCTGGATTTCGATGTGACGCGGCCGCTCGACGAACTTCTCGAGAAAGACCGCGTCATCGCCGAACGACGACAGCGCTTCGGCGCGCGCCAGACGGTAGGCCTCTTCGAGCTCGTCCGAAGCGCGGACGACGCGCATCCCCTTGCCGCCGCCGCCGGCCGCGGCTTTGAGGATCACCGGATAGCCGATCCGCCCGGCGGCTTCGCGCGCCGCCGGGAGATCCGAGAGCGTGCCGTCCGAGCCCGGCACCACCGGCACTCCGGCGGCGATCATCCGCTGGCGCGCCGCGGTCTTCGAGCCCATCGCCGCGATCGCCTCCGGCGACGGACCGATGAACGAGATGCCGCGCTCGCGGCAGAGCGCCGAGAACTCGGCGCGCTCGGAAAGGAAGCCGTAGCCAGGATGGATCGCGTCGGCGCCGATCTCGACCGCGAGATCGACGAGTGCGGCGGCCTTGAGGTAGCTCTCGGCAGCCGGCGCCGGGCCGATGCGGTAAGCCTCGTCCGCCGCGAGCACGGCGAGCGACTCGCGATCGGCGTCGGAGTAGGCGACCGCGCCGCGGATCCCTTCCTCGCGCAGCGCGCGCAGAATCCGCACGGCGATCTCGCCGCGATTCGCGATGAGAACTTTGCGAAAGCGCTTCAGGCCGGCTCCTGGATCAAAAGCGGCGGGATCGTACCACCCGCGCCACGGGCGAGGAGCAGGAGAATGACCAGCCCGAGAACCGCCGCGGCGAACGAGTAATGGCGGGGGCGCCGATCGATCCAGAAGCGCACGCGGTGCGCTCCGGCGGTCACCTCGACTCCCAACCGGGTGAGCTGCACGATCGAAGTCCGCGCCGCCTCGCCGTCGATCTCGACCCGCCAGATCGGGAGAAAAGCCCGGCGAAGAAAAAGCACGGCGTCCGAGGCCGCGAGAACGTCGATCTCGACCTCCTCGGCCGACTGCCGGACGAGTCGCGCGCTACCACCGGCGCCGTCGCGGGGCGGAGCGCTCCCGGGGAGGATGGCCGTCTTGTGCGGATCGAACCCGGCGGCGAGGATCGCCGCCAGCGCACTGTTCATCTCCGGCGCCTCCAGAATGCGGCCCGCGATCTCCACCTCCGCCGCGCGGTCGAGAGGCTCATAGACATGCAGCACCTCTCCCCACCCGGGATAGCTGGCGATCTCGCGCACTTTCGCCAGCGCCTGTGGCTCGAGCTCCCGATCGAGCAACAGGCGATCGACGCCGAGCGCTTCGAGGACGTCGACGCGCCGCGCATCCGGAAATCCGCGCAGGCCCACGGTGATCGCCTGCGAGAGAAAACTGTCCAGGCCCTCGGGCGAGATGGCAAGCTCCGCGCGGCGTCCGTGGAGAAGCGCCGCGAACGGATAGAGCTCGCTCGCCGAGCGCCGCATGAGCCAGATCAGGCGACGATCCGGATAGTCGCCGTCAAGCATCGTGTTCGGCCGGAAAAGCTCATGGTGGCCGCCGTGCACGACCACCGCGTCGCGCGGCAAATCGCCGAGCACCGCCGGCGGCGCTAGATAGATCGACACCTCATCCATCGGAATCGCCGGTCGCAGGAGCCAGAGCTGAAAGGCAGCGGCGAGCGCCAGCGACGCCGCTCCGGACGCCACTGGCGCCCGACGCGCCAGAGCGAGAAGGAGCGCCAGGAGGCCACCGACGGCGAGTGAGAGCAGAGCGATGCCCTGATTCCGCGTCGAGAGCGCGTCGAGAAGCTCGCGCGGCAGCTCCGGCGAGAGCAGCGCCGCGAACACCCCGCGAACCCTGCCCGGCGCGAGCACCGCGGCGAAGAGCGCCACGAGGTAGAACGCGCCGAGGGTTCCCAGCGCGAAGCCGAGCGCCCGCCGTCGCCCGCGCTCGAAGCTCTCCGCGAAGCCCACACCCGCGAGGAGACTTCCGCCCAGAGCACCCGCGAGCCAGAACTTGGCCGGGAAGCGAAAGAGCTCCGCGCCCGGGAGATCGAGCAGCAGCCGGAAGACGGGGTTGAAGCGACCGAGCGCGAAGAATGCTCCAGCCAGGAGCGCCGCGATCGACCAGAAGCGTGCCTGGCGGCGGCCGCTCGCGACCAGCCCGGAGCCAGCCAGCGCGAGGGCGAGCAAACCCGGAGCCAGCGTGAAGAGCAGCGGCGGGTAGTTGTCGAACGCCCGCGGCGCCAGATTCTCGCCGAGGTCCGGCCGGCCGAAGAAGAAGGGAAAGAGAAGATCGACGAGATGCTGCGGGCGCAGGCTCCCGAGCACCGACGGCGCCCGGCCGCTCCACTCGTTGCCGCGGAAGGAGAACGACAGAATGCGCGCCGTCTCGACGATCTGCG
>ERZ1292633.6084-Hain-H41-02um-R1-6084-length-10667-cov-6_pt1 | contig 10667 bp, 10 predicted proteins | sample MGYA00564406_ERZ1292633 | MGnify/ENA primary metagenome ERZ1292633 (study PRJEB36523, sample SAMEA6512639) | groundwater metagenome | collected 2019-01-08 | study: AquaDiva: Metagenomics assemblies of 32 groundwater samples
ATCTCGTAGAGGTTGTCTTGGACCACCTTCGCGGGCGAGTCGGATAGATTCGTGGTATAAAGACGAGGAGCGATCTTTCTAACCTTTCCAGCCCGCAGCAGCCGACGCAGGCGTTTTGCCTCTTTATTGACTGACGTTCCGAAGATGATCTCCGATAAAGGTGCCATTTTTTCCTTTCTATAGGCCTCCAAGCTGCCTAGTGGCCTATAATTTCATCTTAATGTAGCAGAGGATGCCTATTTTTTCAATGCTATTGACATTTATGATTCCCGGTTGTTAAAAGTTACTGACATCAGTTCTCGCCCGTAGGTGTCCGCCCCGGAGATGCGGCGTTAAACAGGGCCAAGACCTCCGTCGCACTTAAGGCCCGATTGTAGACGCGCGCCTCATCAAGCTTGCCGTTGAAATATTCCCCGGCTCGGCTGGCACCCAACTGCAGCGTGCCCGTACTCGCCACCGGTACGCCCGTCACCACAGCTGAAGACGTCATCACCCCGTTTCGGTACAGCCTCAGCACGCTCCCATCATTGGTCGCCGCCAGATGCGTCCAGGCATTGGCCGGCAAAGGGGTAGGGGCGCAGACGGTTTTGGTCCCGGCCGTACCCACGAAGCCAGCCAATACGGCTCCGTTGCCGCAATAGCCTTTGACCGACGCATAGAGGAAGAGGGTGTAGTTCTTGACCATCACGGATTTAAAACTCGTCGTTGAGAGCGCGGGGTTTATCCAGGCCGCCATTGAGAACGCTCCAGCCATCGCCAGCGAGGACGAATGGGGGATTATCACACTGTCGTTGGTCCCGTCAAAGGCCAGGCCTGAGGCCATACGTCCGGCGGTCCAGACCGGGCCGTTGGTCAGCGTTCCGTTGTTGCCGCTGCCGGAGCTATCTATGGCGGAGGCACCTGTATTCTCATCGAGCTTCCACCAGCCTACCGGACCTGTGGCCGGCGGCGGCAGGGGAGGGGGTGTGGTCGCATTGACCGTGAGCATGAAGGCGGAGGTCCTGGAGACCCCGCCGCCCGTGGCGGTAACGATGACAGATGCGCTGCCCGTTGCGGCGGAAGCCGAGGCGGAGAGGGTCAATGTTGAAGAGCAGTTAGGTGTGCAGGTCACCGAGCCGCCTTGGGTCACGGTCTTGTTGCTGCCGTTAGACAGCGAGAAATTAAAGGCCACGGGAAGCGGTGCCGATCCGTATTCGTAGGCCCCGACCTCGAAGGCCCCGGTCTGGGGGCGGGCGACACCGGCGAAATCCTTGGTGACGCCCTGGCTGTAGAGATTGGCCCCCGCGTTGATGGCGGGATGCGATTGTTATGCCGGGCCCACAATCAGGCAGCGGCGCGCGCTGCGGGCCTCACCGTGGGCCCGCGGTCATGCGAATGAGCGTGTCGCGGCGGTACACGCGGCGTGGTTTGGTGTGGTCGAGAGTGTAGTGCAGGCCGCGGGATTCTTTGCGCTTGATCGCCGAGAGGATGACCATGGTGGCGACGTCGGCGATATTGCGCAGTTCGATAATATCGGGGGTGGGCAAAAAATCCCAATAGTATTCCGCGATTTCACGATTGAGCAGCTTCAGACGGGCCAGGGCCCTGTCGAGGCGTTTGTCGGTGCGCACGATGCCGACGTAGTTCCACATCAGACGGCGGATTTCATCCCAATTCTGTGAAATCACGACGGCCTCGTCCGAGGTCACGGCACGTCCAGGATTCCAGGGACGCGGGGTGAAGGCGGGCGGAGGCTTGAGGGCGTCGGGGGACGACAGATGTTGCGCGAGACGGTGCGCGAAAACGCATCCCTCGAGCAGTGAATTGGACGCCAGGCGATTGGCTCCGTGAAGGCCCGTATGGGCGGTTTCACCCACCGCATACAGTCGGGGGACCGAGGTCCGCGCCTGCGTATCGGTGTGAACGCCGCCGCAAAAGAAATGCGCGGCAGGAACGGCGGGAATGGGAGCGTTCGCCATATCGATTCCAAAGGAAAGAACCTTGGCGTAAATGTTGGGGAAACGCGCGGTGAGAAACGCTCGAGAATGATGCGTCATATCCAGGTAGACGCACTCATCGCCGGTCCGTTTGAGCTCGGCGTCGATGGCGCGCGCGACGATGTCTCGGGGAGCGAGTTCCAGGCGGCGGTCATAGCGCCCCATGAAGCGCCGGCCGTCCTTCAGGAGAAGACGGCCGCCTTCCCCTCGGAGGGCTTCCGACAGCAAAAAATTCTTGGCGAGAGGATGGTATAGGCACGTCGGATGGAACTGGACGAACTCCATGTTCGCCATTTTGGCTCCAGCGCGCCAGGCCATCGCCATTCCGTCTCCCGTGGCGATATCGGGGTTGGTCGTGTAGAGATAGACCTTACCGGCGCCGCCGGTGGCCAAAACAGTTGCCCGCGAGGTGAAGGGGTCGATTCGTCCGCTTGCGCGATCCATCACGTAGGCGCCTCGACATTCACCTTGTCCGTCGAGGATGAGATCGACGGCCAGGGCATTCTCGACCAGGACGACGTTTTTGTTCCGCCGCACTTCCGCGACCAAAGCCCGTTCGATCTCACGACCGGTGATATCTCCGGCGTGAAGGATGCGCCGGTGAGTGTGTCCGGCCTCCAAACCAAGATCAATGACCGACTCCCTCTCTGAAAAACGGACGCCCAGCTCCTGGAGCTCGCGCACGCGCGCGGGCGCGGCCGCGACGGTCAAGCGTACGACCTCCCGTGCGCACAGCCCCGCCCCGGCGAGGAGGGTGTCGCGAACGTGGAATTGGAAGCTGTCGAGTTCGCCCAAGACCGCGGCGATGCCGCCTTGGGCGTAGTTGGTATTGGATTCGGCGACTTCCTTCTTGGTGACCAAGGTGACGCGGCCCATGGCGGCCAATTTGTGCGCGCACAGCAGTCCGGCGATGCCGCTGCCCACGACCAGGAAATCGGGGCGATGTCGGGAGTTTTGCGCAGTCATTGAAAGGGCGATGATGGAGTGCTAAATTCTAACACATGATGAGAACATTCGCCGGCCGCGAGCCGAAGATTCACCGCACGGCTTTTATTCACGACAGCGCGGAGATTATCGGCAAAGTGACGGTGGAGGCTCAAGCATCGGTTTTCCCAGGGTGCGTTCTGCGGGGGGACATCGATCGGATCGTCATCGGGGCGCGCAGCAACGTCCAGGATTTATCGATTATTCATACCCGTCATGGGAGGCCGACCATCATCGGTCGCGGCGTGACCGTCGGCCACGGGGTGATACTGCACGGCTGCCGCATCGGCGAGCGAAGCCTCATCGGCATGGGGGCCGTGATCATGGAGGCCAACATCGGAGCCCGCGTGCTCGTTGGCGCCGGCGCCTTGATTCCGGCCGGGGTCTCGATTCCCCCGGGAGTCCTGGTCTTGGGCTCTCCGGGGAAGGTCGTGCGCAAACTGCGGCCTGCGGAGCTTCGGATGCTGCTCGAAAGCGAGCGCTCCTACGTGGCATTGGCCAAGAGGCACAAGGACACCTCGCGCATTGTTTTCGGCGCCGCGTGATGAGTGTCTGGGGAACATTCTTCGTGGGAGCGGCTTGCGGAGCTCTGGGCGCGGGGGCTCTGGCCTGGGCGATCGCGCACACTCGAATCCGGCGGCTTGGGCGCCAGCTCGCGTTTGTCCTTCATGAGATCAACACCCCGGTGACGGCCCTCAATATGACGGTTCTCAACCTGCTCACCGATACGTTCGGCCCGTTGCCTGAATTCGCCAAGCCATGGGTCGATATGGCTCGCGAGCAGCATATTCGCCTGGGCGCTCTGCTCGCCCAGACTCGAGATTTCGTGCATATGGAACTCAGCGGCGATTTCCAGGTCTCCATGGACGCCGTGCCCGCCAAGCCGCTGCTCGAGGACGCTCTGGCGGGGGTGCATCTGGGAATGCGCCAGTCGCGCATTGAATTGCGCCTCGAGAGTGAGGGCGAATTGGGACGCATGCGCACTGACCGCGATCGGGCTTTGCGGTGCCTGATGGATCTTCTGCTGCATGCCCGCAAATTTCGAGTGAGCGGTCCCGTCGTCATTCGCTCGCGACAACGGCCGGAGCGCGTGACGTTCATCGTCGAATATCAAGGATCGCCCGAAGCCGCCAGCCAAGCGGCGGCGTGCTTGGACGTGTACTATCCCGCCAGGAGACGGGCGACCCAGACATTGTCGGCCACCGGGCTGGGTTTGGGCATGACGCGCCTTTTGGCTCGCCGCATCGCCGGGGAACTCGATTTTAAAATCGGCCGGGGAGGCGAGGCGACTATGACTTTGAGTTTTCCCGCCGAGGGAGGAGCACCATGACAGCGATCAGTGTGTTGATTGTCGAAGACGAGCCCGCAATCGCCGAAAATATCGCGGCTTTGCTGACGGCCAAAGGATACACCCCCAGCGCGGTGTCTTCCGGACCCGAGGCTTTCGCTTTGATCCGCAAGCGCAAGTTCGACTTGATCCTTCTCGACATCATGCTGCCCAAAATGTCTGGCGTCGATATCTGCAAACTGTTGCGCGCCGATCCCTCGACGGCGGACGCCAAGATCATCATGGTCACCGGTCTTGATCGCATGGCCGACGTTGAGGAGGCCTTTCGCGCCGGCGCAAACGATTATCTGATCAAACCGTTCGATTCCACCCGCCTTTTCGCGAAGATAGGCAAGGTCATGGCGTCGCCGTGAACCTGCGCCTTCTCGCGGCCTTTGCCCTGACTCTGGCCGCGGCGCCCGCCTTGGCCTTGGAAGCCGCGGTCGGGAAGATCGACATCACGCCCGATTTGAAGAGCGAGCCGGTGTGGATGGCGGGCTTTGGCTCCAGGGGCCGCAGACCCACGGGAATTCATGATCGTCTCCACGCTCGCCTGCTGGTATTGAGAGAAGGCCCGACAACCGTCGCCCTCGCCGGGCTCGATCTATTGGGATTTTATATCGAGGACAGCGCCGATATGCGATCTCAGTGGGGGGCCGGGCAAAACAGGCATTTGTTCGTCCATGCGACTCATCAGCATTCCGGACCCGACACCCTTGGTTTATGGGGACCGATGCCGGGGGTTTCGGGCAAAAACCGTCGCTACGAGGATCGCATCAAACGGAGCATCGTCGCGGAGCTCAAGTCGCTTGAGGCTCGCCTGGTTCCCGTCCGAACTCTCGGCGCCCATGGGGTCCTCAATCCTCGCGGTCTGTGCCGGGATTCGAGGGATCCTCAGGTCATCGATCCGAATCTAGGGGTTTTGCGTTTTGAAGACGAGCGTCACAAAGCCGTCGCCACGATCGTGAACTGGTCCTGCCATCCGGAGGTCCTCGGACGCGAAAACAGGATGCTCACGGCCGATTTCCCCGGGCCTCTGTGCGACGCCGTTGAACGCGCGACGGGAGGCGGCTGCCTTTTTCTCAACGGGATGATCGGCGGCCTTCTGACGCCTGATGTCACGGCTGAGACTTTCGATGAGGCCGCCCGCGTCGGCAGGACCGTCGCCGACGCGGCCTTGGCGCTTAAAGCCCGCGCCGGGGGGAACGGGCTCGCGTATCATTGGGTCAACGTTCGCGTGCCGGTGGAGAATTCCCGCTACCTGCTCTTTCTTCCGGCCTTGACGGGAGGTCACCGGATTTTCAACGCCGCGGGACAAGCCGTCGATGCACGCTGGGCGTGGCTGATTTCTTTAAGGCACGCGCTTTTCGGATTGCCGGAGGCAAAGCGGCCTTGGGTCGAGACGGAAGTCGGCGTTCTTGACATCGGTCCGGCGCGAATTCTGGGACTGCCGGGGGAAGCGTTTCCCGAGTTGGCGATCGGAGGCTACGACGGTCGCTATGCGTTCGGCCTTCCGGTCCTATCCACGGCTGGGCCGCACCGAGACCTCGCGGCGGCCCCGAAAGGCCCCTATCTCAGGGAGTTGGTCAAGGCCCCGGTCCCCTTGCTCGTCGGCTTGGCAAACGACGAGTTGGGCTATTTTGTCCCCAATTATGATTTCCGGATACGGCCGAGTAAAACGATGCTGCCCCGCCTTCCCGGTCACTACGAGGAAACAAACTCGGTGGGCCCCACGGCAACGAAGCTGCTGACGGAAGCGGCCGCTGATCTGCTGCGCAAGACTCCCAGACCATGAGAAAAATAAGCTTCAACGCGGGGCCGGCTTCGTTGCCCCTGCCGGTTTTGGAAAAAGCGCAGCAGGAGCTGTTGGACTACGCGGGGACCGGCTTGTCCATCCTCGAACACAGCCACCGAGGCAAGGATTATGTGCGGGTTCATGAGGAGGTCCTGTGCCTGTTCGCCGAACTCTTGGCACTTCCCAAAAGCCATGCGGTGATCCTGCTCCAGGGGGGGGCCAGCCTGCAGTTCGCGATGTTGCCGATGAATTTCACTTCGCCCGGTCGCCGCGCGGATTATACGGTGACCGGGCACTGGGCCCGACTGGCTTACGAGGAGGCGTGTCGAGTCGGCGCCGCACGATCCATTTGCGACACCGCCCAGGCCGACGGCAGGCACGTTGGCCTTCCTCCCCTTGACCGCATCGCGGCCGATCCCCATGAGAGCTATCTGCATCTGACCTCGAACAACACAATTTTCGGGACTCAGTGGCATCAGTGGCCGAACACTCGGGGCGTTCCTTTGGTCGCCGACATGAGCTCGGACATTTTATCTCGGCCCGTTGAGGCTTCCAAGTTCGCCTTGATGTATGCCGGAACGCAGAAGAACTTGGGACCCGCGGGGCTGGCCGTCGTCGCGCTAAATCGAGACTGGCTCAAGGAAGCCCGCACGGACGTTCCTGATATCCTCAGCTACTGCGCGCACTTAAGGGCCGAGTCGATTTATCACACGCCGCCGACGTTCGCGGTTTATCTCGTGGGTCTGCAACTCAAGTGGATCAAAGAGAACGGCGGAGCGGCGGGGATGCAGACGCGAAATCGCGCGAAAGCCGAGCTCCTCTACGCGACTTTAGATCGATTGGGCGGTTTTTACCGCGCCCCGGTTGAAAAACAACACAGATCGATGATGAACGTGGTGTTTCGTCTGCCGACTCCGGAACTGGAGGATTTATTTTGCCTCGAGGGGGAGGCGGCGGGTCTGACAGGAATGAAAGGCCATCGCAGCGCGGGGGGAATACGCGTTTCGTTGTACAACGCGATTTCCCTAGACAACGTCAAAGTCCTCATTTCCTTCATGGAAGACTTCTGCCGACGCCGCGGCTAGCCGCCGAGGGCGATCGTCAGACGGTAGCCCGCAAAAGCGATCGAGTACGCCAGAACAAACAGACAGCAAAATAACAGGCCCGGCCATTTCCAACCGCCGGTTTCGCGCCTGAGCGTGACGATGGTCGAAATGCATTGGAGAGCGATCGCGAAAAATATGATCAGACTGACCGCGGTCGCCAGGCCGTAGCGCGGCGTGCCGTCCTCGTTTCGGGCCTGGCGCAGGGCTTTGATGAGATCTTGGGAGCCTTGAGAGTCTCCCCCCAAGGCATAAATCGTTCCAAGGGTGCCGACAAAAACTTCCCGAGCCGCCAACGCGGACAACGCGGCCACGGAGACGCGCCAATCCCATCCCAAGGGTTTAAAGAGCGGCTCGATGGCTCGTCCTGCCCGCCCTAAAGCGCTGCCCTCTATGCGGGCGGAGGCGATCATAGCCTGGAGTTCAAGTTGAGAGCGTGCCGCGGGCGAGCGACCAGCGGCGACGGAGCGAAGTTCGGCTTCCAACGGATCGAGGCGCGAGTGATCTCGAGGGAAGCTGGCCAGAGCCCACAGAACGATGCTCAAAAGAAAAATGATTTGACCCGCGCGGGAGAGAAAATGCCAACAACGCGCCCACACGTAGCGCAGGAGCTCTCTGGGACTGGGCAGGCGGTAAGGAGGCAGGAGGGTGGCCGGCGGCGGGTGGGATTCCTGCAGATAGGTGAATTTCAAGACCAAGGCCAGCATCAAAGCCACCAGGACCCCGAAGGCGTACATCGCCGCCATCACGACGCCCTGTCCGTCCATGCCCCACGGGCGAAGCGAGGCCGGCACGAAGGCGGAAATCAGCAGGGTATAGACGGGGATGCGCGCCGAGCAAGTCATCAGCGGCGTGAGCAAGATGGTCACCAAGCGTCGCTTTTCATTGGGGATGGTCCGGGCGGCCAAAATTCCTGGAATAGCGCACGCAAAACTTGACAAAAAAGGAATGAAAACACGGCCATCGAGCCCCAGCGGCCGCAATGCCCGATCGATCATGGCCCCGGCTCGGGGCAGGTAGCCGCTTTGTTCCAGGAAGCCGATCATCGCAAATAGAATCGCTATCTGTGGGACAAAGACCACGACGGCGGAGACGCCCGGGATGACTCCGTCGCATAATAGGCCCGCCAGGCTGCCTTCGGGCAACCGCGCCCGCAGCAGGTTCGAGGAGGACGCCAAGAGTTCGGAGAAAAAATCCATGATGGGGCGGGCGCCGACGAATAAGGCTTGAAAAAGTAGCGTCATGGTCGCCGCCAGGACCAAAGGGCCGACGACCGGATGCATGAGAACGCGATCGATGTCGATTGAGCGCGCGATCGTGCGCAAAACATGCGTTCGAGGCCATGTGACGCTGCGCGCGCAGGCTCGATGAGCGAGGGTCGTGGCGCTTTCCTGCAAATCATGCAGGCGTTTGCGCGAGGCGCGGCGCAAGTCGAGAGCGTGCGTGAGGTCGGCGCGCGCAGAGTCCGGACCCGACACCTGTATTATTTTGTCGACGCCTTCTCCAGTTCGCGCCGACGCCGCGATCACACGCATGTCCAGCGTCGCCGATAATATGCCGTAATCGACCTTGACTCCGTTGAGACGGGCTTCATCGATCATATTGACGATCAGCACAACAGGGTAGCCCGCCTCCTTGAGGGCGCAGGCGAGAACAAGGTCGTTATCGAGATTGCTCGCCTCGGCCACGCAGAAGACGATCATGTCTTGGGACGACTGGGCGCATTCGGACAAAAAACGGAAGGACACTTTTTCGTCCTCCGTTTGCGCCAACAGGCTGAACGTTCCGGGAAGATCGACGATCTCGACTTCTAGACCCTCGGCGACGGCCGTGCCGCAGGCCTTCTCGACCGTGCAGCCCGCGAAGTTGGCCGTTCGATGGCGCAATCCGGTCAAGGCGTTGAAAAGCGTCGTCTTGCCCGTGTTCGGACGTCCCGCAAGGGCGACGATTCGTTTCATAAGGCTTCCACCCTGATGTGAGGCAGAAGACGGGACTCAATAGCCAAGAGTTGCGAACCGACCAAACACTCGATGGGGTCTCCCAACGGTGTGCGGAGAATCTTGGTGACCAGGACTCCGGGCCGCAGGCCGAGGCCGTTGAGCTGGATCTTGTCGATTTCATCCAGTCCCCGAAAGCCGACCACCCGGGCGGCTTGCGCAAGAGGTATGGATTCTAGCGTCACGGAGGTATTATAGCTCTGTTGAGACTATATTTCAATAAAGAAACCCGGCGGGAGTGCTATAATTCCAGCGTGCCGCGCGACCCCTTGTCCCGCCTCAGCGACGCATATGAGTTATGCGCGATGGGGCGTTACGATCGGGCGCTTCGCCTCCTTTCGGTTCGGGTTCCAGCGCCGGTTAAAGCCCAGCGGCATTATGTGCGCGCCGAGGCCTTGCGCGGGCAGGGATATTTTCGCGCCGCGGCGCAGGAGTATCGTCACGCGCTGCATCGAACCCAGGGGGAGGAACGGGACCTCATTTTCGGCGCGTGGCTGGGGTTGACCCGGTGCCTGCGAAGCCTGGGCGATACCAAAGGGGCGCGCGCCGCCATAGCGCGGGCCCGGCGCGTTCCGGGGGGTGACGACGAAGAGCTTGCCCTCGAGGCCGCGCTGGTGCTGCGAGCCGAAAGCCGCCACCGCGCCGCGTTAAGGGAGTTGGGCCCCATGCTGTCGGTCGCCCGCGGCAGGCGAGATTGGGCCGCGGTCGGATTCATTCTATGGGCCGTGGCCGGATCTCGTAGATTTTGCGGACAGCTTGCCGCGTCGCACCGGGATTTCAAGGCCGCCCTCGCGGCCTTTCGTCGAACTCATGATTCCGAGGCCCAAGCCTACGCATTGTTCGGGCTCGGGGGCATCGCGCGCATTCGGGGCCGCTTTGACGAAGCCAGACGCGCTTATGAGGCGGCTTCCCGCAAGCTCAAGGGGGGCGCGGACCTCTTTGGCAGGGCGTATGCTCATTGCGGACTGGCCAACTGTTTGCGCCAACAAGGGCGTCTCGATTTTGCGCGCAAACATTACCTGCTCTCCTACGCTCTTTACGCGCGCCTCGATGATAAGGTCGATTTGGCCTTCGTCGACTGGGGTTTGGGACAGATCCATCAACGGCGGGGTGAACTTCCTCACGCGCAGCGGCGATACCGCGCGGCCTTGGCCTCTTTTTCCAAGGGCGGCGAGGACCGCGGGCTTGTGCTAGCGCGAAAATCCTTGGCCGAGATCTTGCATGCTCGCGGTTCGACGAAGCAGGCCGAACGTCTTTTTGATTCGGCCGTCCGTCTCTCCCGGCTCAAGGGCCTAACGGCTCATCTCGAGCCCTATACCTGAGGCCACGTCCGTAACAGAATCGAAACGCCGCTTTCCTAGTCTCTTCCCATGGGACAAAGAATATGGGCGGTCTTGGACGAGTACGAAGGACTGTGGGTCGCCGTCGACAAGGGCGGGCGCGTCGTCGCGCAAGCCGAACAATTCGCGCAGTTGAAGGAACGCG
>ERZ1292633.6085-Hain-H41-02um-R1-6085-length-10666-cov-5_pt1 | contig 10666 bp, 8 predicted proteins | sample MGYA00564406_ERZ1292633 | MGnify/ENA primary metagenome ERZ1292633 (study PRJEB36523, sample SAMEA6512639) | groundwater metagenome | collected 2019-01-08 | study: AquaDiva: Metagenomics assemblies of 32 groundwater samples
ATAAAACGCATACTGTTCCTATGAAAAGTATGACTGGTTTTGGTAATTTTAAAAATAAATTCATGGTTTTTTGTCTTTAGGCGCAACATAATCTTCATCATCACTTTCCTCATCTCTCCTTGTAGAAGTACTCCAACGCTTTATCTTGTCATTTATTTCGGAAACCTTACCGCTGTATCTTTCACGCGACACCTTCACAACTTTTGACATAATATCTTCATCGCGTGCGGGAGCGGGAGAAGGCAAAGTGACCAAAGAAAAAGTTTTTGTAGGCATACCCTCCACAAGAAGCCTCATATAAGCATTGTATTTGCTCAAAGAAACCAAATCGGGAGGCAAAACCTCTTCCCCAAATTGTTGTGAAATATATTCTGCATCATCAAACCCAAGCTGGAACGCAAGAACGCTACCAACGTTACCAAATACGGCATCCCTAACTTCCTCAGGCATCTGCGCAATATACTGATTTGCCATCGTTAAATTCAACTTATACTTCCTTGCCTCTGAAAGAATAGTTGCAAAAGCTTCAGTGGCAAAATTTTGGAATTCATCCACGTACAAATAAAAATCCTTTCTGTCTTTTTCCGGAATATTAGCCCTGCTCATAGCATCAAGCTGGAATTTAGTAATGAACATTGACCCAAGCAAAGCCGAATTATCTTCACCAATTTTACCTTTTGAAAGATTAATAATTACAATTTTCCCCTTATCCATCGCAAAACGAAGATCTATAGTACTTTTCGGCTGACCAACGATATTTCTTATAATAGGACTTGATAAAAACTGCCCAACTTTATTTTGAATGGGAGCAATCGCCTCAACCTTAAACTTATCCTGCATCTTTGCGAACTCATCCACCCAAAAACTTTTCACAACGGGATCTTCAATCTTTCTCACAATTTTTCTTCTGAAATCATCATCGCTAAGTATGCGCGTGATCCCAAGCATTGTAGTCCCGGGATATTCCAACAGCGCCAAAATTGTATTTCTTAAGATGTGTTCCAAACGCGGCCCCCAGCTATCGGCATAAATCTTTTTAAAAATTCCGACAAGCCCGCTACAAACAATAGAATTTAAAGCGGGATCAATATTTTCGAGCATATTAAAAGCAACGGCATATTCCCTATCGGAAGGATCGATTAAAATTACATCATTTATTCGGTTCGTAGGAATAAAACCCAAAACCGCATCAGCCAAATCTCCGTGAGGATCAATAACACCAACCCCTTTTCCGGCAATAATATCGGAATAAACCATATTTTCAAGAAGAGTTGATTTTCCCATACCGGTTTTCCCGAGGATATATATATGTCTGCGGCGATCAATAGGCTTTATACCAAAAATCTGATGTGCTCCCCTGTAATTGGATCTGCCGATAAGCGTAATTTTTTCGCTTGCAGAGTCATCGTCAAAAGGCAAATCAACAGGAGGTTCCAATTTTTTACTTCGAACCCAATAAATTGTAGGAGTTTTAACAGTCAAATTCGGCATATGATAAATAGTCGCCAATTCCTCATTATTAAGTACAAAATCGTTTTTTATCAAACGCCTTTTATAGTCCTCGACAATTGTATGCCCATGCACAAATCCCCTAATATCAAAACCGTTGGAATTTGGAAAATTAAATTGCTTAAACGCACCAACAAGCTCCCTCAATTTAACCTCGGCACGCTCAACATTCTTATCTTTTGGAACATATACCATCCTTATATTTACACTAAAAAGCGGCCTGACAACTTTATCAATCGCCGCATCAATATTGCTTTCACGTTCATGAGTTTTAGACGTAACCTCATCCATATCATCGGAAGATGAGGAAGAATCTGCAACAACACCAATCCCTCCAAGATGAGCCGTTACAAGAAAACCCTGTATCCAAAACAAAATATACAGAGGGAAAAACACAATTTTAGGCCAAAGTTTTCTTGTTGTAAAAGCTTGGGCATAAAAACGGCTCAAAGACTCTATATTCAAAAACACTCCTTTTTTCAAAATCTTTACACACTTTGTAAAGATAATTCTCCACTCATCGGGCAGTGGAGTTACAACCATCTGAATCCAAGCCTGATCGGAAGGATTATCAAATTTCACAAGAGAAGAAGTAATGCCTGCCAAAGGATCGACAGCGACTCTGGTTAATTTATCTTCAAACTGGGCATATCTTTTAATCGGATAAACATCACTTTCATTTAATCTAAGCTCCACGCCAAAAGCATTGTCAAAACCATTTGGTTTTTCCGCATAGTCATCACAATCCTCAATTTCTACATCTGGATACTGCGCATAAATTTGCCCCTCAACCAAGTTTCTCAATCTTTCGGGAAAAGCTACATAAAACTTTATAGTCCTGTCTATACTTGCAATCTCAAAACTAACATGATCGCTGCTGTACCCTTTCAGCCTTTTTAAAAAACTGAAATGAGTTTGTATTCCATGCAAAGTTGAAAAAATATTCTCGGCAACGATAGGTCCGGATTCATTCTCTTTTGGAACTCTCACCTGCAATACTTTATATTTCTGGTAAAACTTAATTCTGAGCGCCTGTATCCTGAAATACACAGAAAACAACACCGCAACAAGAATTGCAATCAACAACCCAAGCCCTACATATGAAAAAATTTCTTTCATCTTGGAAAAGATTATAACTCAAGATTCACTACTATCAAAGAATCTTTGCAAAATAATTTGTGCGGCCTGCGCGTCAATTCGCATTTTTTTTCGTCCGGTATGAACCTGACTCATTAAACTTTCAGCCTCAAAACTGCTTAACCGCTCGTCAAACAAGATAACTTCAATCCCCTCAACCTTCAAATCGGCACCAAGCTTGTTAAAAAACTCAGTAACTTCCTTTATCATTTTATTTTTCAACTCCTTTCCGCGCATATGAAACGGCATCCCTACAACAATAAGCTTAACATCAAGCTCCTTGCAAAGCTCATAAATACGTTTAAAGACAAACAAAAAACTTTTGTTCTCAATAACTTCTCTTGGAAAAGCTATTTTAAACTCAACATCTCCGGTAGCGACACCTATATATTTTTTACCGTAATCCAACGCTAAAACCTTCCCCATATTAAAGCGGTTCAACCGCAACAATTACACTGGCTTCTACACCTTCGCCGAAACTAACAACAACGTTATGTTCGCCAACAGTTTTAATATGCTCCATTTTGATGCTTTCTTTGCCAACCTCAACCTTGCAGGCATCTTTTATCGCTGAAGCCACTTTATCCTCACCAATCGCACCATAAAGCTTCCCAGTCTTTGTAATTTTACCTTTAATTACAACCTTCAAGCCCTGTAATTTTGCCATTACTTCCTTAACATTCTCAAGAACTTGCTGTTTCTTCATAACCATCTTTTCTTTTCTGGAATTGGCAACACTCAGCCTGGTTTTCGTAGCCAAATCGGCAAGCCCCTTGGGAGCAAGGAAATTCCTGTAAAATCCTGCCTTAACCTTAACTACGTCACCTCTGTAACCTATTTTCTTCACATCGGTATTTAATACAACTTGTAAAGCCATAAATTTTACTGTTAAACACGAGTAATAAGCGCCATAAATAAATACCTGATACTTTGATTAAAGTAAAGAGATTTTACGGTCAGGAGCAAAATTTTTCGTAGAGTTGCGAGGGAATCCCTATTCAAACTTCCATTTACTGATATTAGAGAACCGATCGCTCGAAAAAACGACATCTTCCATCGATACACCGGAAACCTGTCCGTCCGGAGCGTAATAATAAACAGGTCTGTAAAGAAAAATCGCCGGGACATCTTCCTTAATATTTTTCGCAAGATCCTTCAAATTGGACTTACGTTTATCAAGATTAAACACATATCTTATATCCTCTATCAAACTATCCACCTGAAAACTTTTGTAATTGGAAAGATTTTGCCCCATAGGAGTAGCCTGCGTAGAGTGCCAATAAGAATAAGTATCAAGATTATACCCAAGCGCCTGCCCGACAAATAAAAGATCATATTTTCTGGATGAAACCCTGCTTTTAAACTCTTCCTCCGGTAAAAATTCCACTTGGATACTAAATCCTATACTTTCCCAAACCGAATTTAAAAATTCCACCACTTTTTTGGTTTCTTCAAACTGATAGGTGCCTTCATCATACAATCTGGCGATAAAATTCAATTCAAGGGCATCTTCGTCGTCATTGTACCTGATTCCGGACTTTTCCTTATCTTCCTCGTTATACTCATATCCGGCATCTTTTAAAGCACCGTTAGCCTCTTCCAAACTATACTTGTAATACCAATCTTCCTGATTCAATTCCATAAGAGGAGTATCAACCCTTATTTTATCCGTAGAATCAGCCAACAAGGTATCTTTATCCACGGCTTTCATAAGCGCCAGCCTTACATTTTTATCGTCCAAAACTTTACTCTCCATATTCATAAACACAGCGGTATATTGAGGCAATTCATAAGGGATAAGCTCAAAACGATCGTTATTTTGGAAATCGGAAATATACTTACCGGAAACTTTCACAACTCCGTTTACCGAGTCCACCTCATCTATCAAATCCTCCATTGATGGATATGCAATAAATCTCATAAATTCTATATCGGATACATCACCGTAATAATAAGGGCTTCTTTCCAAAGTAATCTGGGTTCTACCGTTTGGAAAAGTCTCCAAATTCTCGTTAACCATATAAGGACCGGCTCCCACAGGTTTTTTATTAAATTCATTTTGAAGAAGATCCCCAGGATCGACACCGCCCAAAATATGCTTGGGCAAAATTCCGATTACAAAATTGGCGATAAAGAATATGTTAGGCTTACCTATTTGGAATTTGACGGTTTTTTCATCCACAAGCTCAACATTAACACCTGAAAAATTCATTTTAAGAATTTCATTGGGGAAAGACGGATCAAGAACAATATCATGGAACGTAAAATAAACGTCCTCAGCGGTAACAGGCTTGCCGTCATGCCATTTAAGCCCGTCCCTCATCTTAAAAACATATTCGGTTTTATCCTCACTGATAGACAGCATCCCCATATCGTCAACAACAGCCTTGCTCTCGGGGTCATACTTCATAAGCCCGGCAAAAACAAGTCGTGAAACCTCCCTGTCCGCCTCATTATAATCAACAAAAAGCGGATTTATATTTTGTATGCCGTTTTTGGAAACAATCCCTTCTGTATAAACCTTCGTTTCGCCCAAACCAAGCATTCCGTAAGGAAATATGATCATCTTAACAAGCATCAGCAAGAAAATTGCAACAGCCGCAACTGAAATAACTTTATCACGATAATCATACGCCCGGATAACCGAGACGACTTTCTTTAAAAAGTTCATATTATGGTGTTCGCCTTTGGCGGGACGGTTATTTATTAGCAGCGCCTTCGGCGCCGCCTGTTAGACAAAAAGAAATGCCAAAGAGTTAAGCACGAACAAAACAGCCAAAACAATCGTAGCTACAAAGAGAACTTTTTCAGCGCCTCTCTTGGCAACATAAAAACCGCCGGTATCTCCAAACGCGGCACCAAGCCCGCCACCCCTTTGTTGTACAAGAACAGCAATGGAAAGAAGAACGGAAACCACAACCTGTAAAGCAAGTAAAAATGTGTGCATAGTTTAATCGATTAAATGAATAGCCCAATTTACAATACCGAATACAAGAGCTCCTATAACATAAGTTGTGAAACTTTGGAAGCCTATTGTGATATTTTGGAATTGGATTATTTCAAGGAAATATTTTAAAAGCCAAAGAACACCAATATTTATTATAACTAAAAATATCCCGCCGGTAAGTATTACAAAAGGCAGAGAAAGTATCTTGATAAGCGGCTTAATAAAAAGATTTATAAGCCCCAAAACAACCCCGCCAAGCACAAAAAACTTTATACCTCCGGTATAGGTTACTCCATCCACAAGACGTATAAGAGCATAAAGCGCAAGTCCATTGAATAAAATTCCAAAAAACGGTTTAGTAATTAATTTCATAGGGATGATGCCCGCCTTTGGCGGGACGGTTATTTTCTTTTCACGGCTATTTTAACATTTATTCCGTCAATATCAACTAACTTCTCTTTGTCCCATTCAATACTTCCACTTTGCTGAAGCTCGTCAGCAAGAGTTTCACGCTTAATATAGTCGGCAAACTCGGTAACAGCGGAAGAAATTTCTCCGGAAGCTTCAATCAATATATAAATTCTGTCATCAACTCGATAATCGGCTTCTTTACGAAGTTCTTGGACAAAACGCACAATATCTCTCGCATATCCTTCTCTTTTTAATTCATCGGTTATTTGAGTATCAAGAGCAACCGTAACTCCTTCAGCACTCTCAACGTCATAACCTTCTTTACCTTTAAATCCAACCGTAACTTCATCCCCCATCAATTCAAACTGCCCAACCTTCACATTTCCATTCGAAATTTCATATTTGCCTTCTTTTATTTGCTGGATTATGTACTGCACCTCGGCACCATACTTCGGCCCCAAAATTCTGGCATTCGCAGTAACACTACATTCAATAATACTTGAAGATTCTTCAATAAATTGAAAACCTTTCACATTCAATTCTTCTAAAATAACATCTTTTTGACCTTCAATAAGAGCCGGCTCTATTCCCTCAGGCAAAGCGATTTGCACAACCCGTAGCGGCTGGCGAACCTTAATTTTCGCCTTAGCTCTTACGCTATGTCCAAGATTCACAATTAAACGAACCAAACGAATTTCACTGTTCAATTTCTCATCGATTAAAAACTTATTAGCTTTCGGCCAATCAGCCAAATGCACGGATTCCTCGCCGGTCAAATTTTGATAAATCTCATCCGAGATATAAGGCATAAAAGGCGCAAGCATCTTTGAAAACTGCACAAGAACAATATAAAGCGTTTGATAAGCCTCATTTTTATCATCGTCATTTTCACTCTTCCAAAATCTGCGGCGCGAACGCCTTACATACCAATTGGAAAGATTATCCAAAAAATCCTGCAAAGGTCGGGAAGCTTTAGTTAAATTATAATCATCCATCTGATCTGTAACCTCTAATATTAAACTATTAAGTTCGGATAGAATCCACTTGTCCAATTTATGTTTTGGAGAAAAATTGGAGAAGTTTTTATCGAGTTTTTGAAACTGCCAATCATCAATCCCGGCATAAGTCACAAAAAAACTGTAAGTGTTCCAAAGTGTTAATGTAAATTTTTTAATTACCTCATCCACATGTTTTTCGGAAAAACGCACATCGTCGGCAAGTGCAACGGGCGAACTGTACAAAAAATATCTCATGCTATCAACTCCGTACGTTTCAAAAAGCTTCGAAGGATCGGGATAATTTTTCTTTCGTTTGGATAATTTCTCGCCATCCTCTGCAAGCATTATTCCATTCACAATCACATTCTTAAAAGCAGGTTTATCGAACAAAATCGTTGCCAAAACATGCAGTGTATAAAACCATCCGCGAGTTTGATCCAATCCTTCGGCAATAAAATCGGCGGGAAAATTTTTCTCAAATTCTTCTTTATTTTCAAAAGGATAATGCAGTTGCGCATAAGGCATGGATCCGCTTTCAAACCAGCAATCCAGTACATCCGGAATTCGATGCATTTGAAGCGAACATGTGGGACATTTAATTGTAACTTCATCAATATAAGGCTTGTGTAAGTCGAGTTTGCCTTTATTTAGCGGAAGTTTCCCTGAGGATTTTTCTTTAAGCTCTTCCACGGAACCGATACAAATTTGCTCACCGCATTCACACTCCCAAAGCGGTATCGGACATCCCCAAAAACGGTTTCTGGAAATTGCCCAATCACGAACTCCATCCAGCCATTTGCCAAAACGACCGTCCTGAATATGAGCGGGCTGCCAATGAATTTTTTTATTATTCTTAAGAAGTTTTTTCTTTATATCGGAAACCCTTATAAAAAGAGATTTTGTGGAATAATTTAAAAGCGGCGTATCACATCTCCAGCAATGAGGATAACTGTGTTTAAAATTTTGTTTTTTAAATAAAAGATTTTTTTCGTGAAGATAAACCGCAACATTCAAATCCTGACCTTTAACAAATTTTCCGGCGAAATCCTTAACTTCGGGCTTAAAAGTTCCGTCCATATTTACATGCTGAATCTTGGCAAAACCATGTTCCTGCCCAAAACTGTAGTCATCTTCACCAAACATCGGGGCTATATGAACAACACCTGTTCCATCCTCGGTTGAAACAAAATCAGCAAGACCGATAGCATAAAATTCACCATCCAAACCTTTATCCAAATAATAATCAAACAAAGGCTCGTAATGTTTGCCAACAAGTTTTTTAGGATCAATTTTTCCAAGCACAGCATAATTCCCCTGTCCAAAAGTGCTTTCGCAAAGCGCTTCGGCAAGGATATAAACCTCATCCTTTCCATCGGAATCTTTTGCCGCAACTTTCACGTATGGGATTTTCTTTCCCATTGCAAGCGCGACATTCCCGGGAAGAGTCCAAGGAGTGGTTGTCCAAGCCAAGATATAAACATCTTTCTCCTTAGCTTTTATCGCTTTGAGCGCATCATCTTTAAGCTTAAATTTTAAAGTCGCAGATAAATCCGTAATATCCTTATACCCCTGTGAAACCTCAAAATTCGAAAGAGGAGTTTCGCATCTCGGACAAATATGCATTGATTTAAAACCGCTGTAAACCATCTTTTTATCCCAAATCTGCCTGAACACCCACCATATGGATTCCATGTATTCATTGTTCAACGTAGCATAACTTTGCCCAAAATCAGCCCATCTTCCTACACGACGAAACAATTCCACCCACTCCTTCGTGTAACGAAAAACAGATTCCCGACACTTGTTGTTGAAATTCTCCACGCCAAAATCCAAAATTGACTTTCTGCCGGATAAATTAAGCTCCTTTTCAATTTCATACTCGACAGGAAGCCCGTGGCAATCCCATCCGACTGTACGAGGCACATAATACCCTTTCATCGTTGAGTAGCGAGTAACAGCGTCCTTGAGCGCTGTTGCAAGGATATGTCCGTAATGAGGCAATCCATTCGCAAAAGGCGGCCCATCGAAAAAAACAAATTTCTTGGATTTTTTTCTCCTCTCTACGGACTTCTCGAAAATTTTATTCTTTTCCCAGTAGTCTAAGACTTTTTTCTCCATCTCGGGAAAGGACTGATGATTATCAACTTTTTTAAACATAGCCCGATTTTAACCAAAAATCGAGATTTTTGAAAGAAAAAAGTGTTTTGCAAAAATTTCTGTTTGACAAAAATTTTAAGATCAATAAAATCACAACAAAAATTCAATTTCAAAAAACATCACAAAAAATAAGTATGCAAGGAAATAACACATCGGAAAGATTTATACTAAGAGATGGCAGATTAGTTTCAGTAGGAGGAGAAGGAAATCCGGCAACCGCTACTGATGCTGTCAACTCTGCCCAGCCACCAAGAAGACCTGTACAAGCCAATGACTTTCTGGACGACTCTCATGAAGAACTCGATTCCACGGTAGCACAAGCAGTATACAAAACGTTAACAGCCTATAGAGATTACTTTTCTCAAGGATGTAGAGAGGCATTAGCAAAAGACATAGCAGCCAAAGTAAAAAGTCTGGAAGAATTATCTAATGCAGAATCCATTTCAGCAGTCGTACAAAGATCAATAGACTGGTCAGGGCACGCAGTTCCTCAGCATGAAATTCCAACAATAACAGGTGTAGTAACAACAGCAATCCAAAACGCCCTAAGACAATAGCCCCCTACCCGCAACAACTGCAACTCCCACAATCCCCTTCACATCCGCCAACCGCAATTTCCAACTTATACTCACCGACAAGTTTTTCAGCCAATCCGACATATTTTTCCGGAGTCAAAGACAACAAAACTTTTTTATCACCGGCGGAAATTTTCAAAAATTTAATAAATTTCTGAATTGTAGCTTTGGTTATTCCCTCCTTCCCTCGAGTTAATTCTTTCAATTTTTCATAAGAATCAGGAATCGAATTTTTTCTCATTACAGTTTGAATAGGCTCAGCCAAAAGCTCCCACCTACCCTCCAAATCAGCTTGAATAACTTTTTTATTCACTTCGCATTTGGATAACCCCTTCATTGTGCTTTTATAAGCCAAAATCGAGTAAGCAAAAGCAGACCCAACATTTCGCAGAACCGTAGAATCCGACAAATCTCTTTGAAGTCTTGAAATCGGTAATTTAGATGAAAAATGCTCGAACAAACTGTTTGCAACACCTAAATTCCCCTCACTGTTCTCAAAATCAATCGGATTCACCTTATGAGGCATCGTAGAAGACCCAACCTCCTTCCCTATCGCCTTTTGCCCAAAATATCCCAAACTAATATACTGCCAAACATCTTTATCAAAATCTAAAACAATATTATTTAACCTCTTAACAGCATCGAATATATCCGCAAAACAATCATGCGGTTCAATCTGTGTAGTATAAGAATTGAATTTCAATCCCAAATCCTGAACAAATTTCTTACTCACTTCAACCCAATCAACTTTAGGATAAGCCACGTTATGAGCATTGTAATTCCCCACAGCGCCATTCATCTTCCCCATCAAACAACAAGAAGATAACATGGAAAGCTCATGTTCCAATCTGGCAACAACATTAATTAACTCCTTACCGACAGTCGTAGGCGAAGCGGGCTGACCATGAGTACGTGAAAGCATCGGAACCGCC
>ERZ1292633.6086-Hain-H41-02um-R1-6086-length-10665-cov-12_pt1 | contig 10665 bp, 10 predicted proteins | sample MGYA00564406_ERZ1292633 | MGnify/ENA primary metagenome ERZ1292633 (study PRJEB36523, sample SAMEA6512639) | groundwater metagenome | collected 2019-01-08 | study: AquaDiva: Metagenomics assemblies of 32 groundwater samples
CCTCCGAGGAGCAGAAGCATTTCGACATCATCTACGAATACCTCGATTTCCTCGAAAACTCGGGGCTGCGGATGCAGGACGGGTGAGCCAATCGATATCGTTGGTAAAACTCCTTTTCAACGGGGATTGAGCATGATCCACCGCAGAATGGTATTTCTTTGTTTCCTCGTATCTTTTTCACTCTCCATGTTCGATATGGCAGAGGCGGCTCGCCGGGAGTTCTGGCTTACCCCGCCGAAATTGGAGAGCGACACATCCTTTATGGTCCCTCCGCCTCCGTTCACGGAGGGGATCTTCCCCTGCTCCGATTGCCACAAGGAGATGCGTCCCAACGCGACGCGACGGGAGTTGAAGGACGAGCACACGAATATCCAGCTGAAGAACCATGCCGAGAAAGAGCGGTGGTGCCTCGATTGCCACGACATGAAAAACCGCGACAAACTCCGGCTTGTTTCCGGCGAACAGATCGATTTTACGGAGAGTTTCCGCCTTTGCGGCCAGTGCCACGGGGACAAGTACCGCGACTGGAAGTCGGGAATCCACGGAAAGCGGGCGGGGCAGTGGAACGGGAAGAAGCAATACCTGCTGTGCGCTCATTGCCATAACCCGCACAACCCGCGGTTCAAGGAACTCCAGCCGATGCCGCCGCCGTTGCGCCCTGAAAACATTCGGTAAGAACATTATTTTTCGTGCCGGACCGTAAGGAGAGAATGCCATGTCGGATATGGAAGAACACGACGAGCACGTTTTTCGCCTGACGCGTCGGAAGGCGTTGAAGGGATTGGCTTTGGGGATCGGCACCCTGGTCCTTCCCGCGAAAGACGCCTCCGCCTCCGTTTGGGAGTCCTTTTTTCAGAAGCATTTCCGGGAACTCAGCAGGCCGGAGCGCCAGAAGATTCTGGCAAGGCTCGAAAAGGAGTACAGCGCCCAGTACAAGAAACCGGTGAGGGTGAAGGACACCCCTCCCCCCGAGGGTGTCCTGTTCGGGTACGGTCTGGATCTTTCCCGTTGCGTCGGGTGCCGGAGGTGCGTTTACGGGTGCGTGACCGAGAACAACCAGTCCCGCGACCCGCAGATTCATTGGATCAAGGTGCTCCGCCTGTCGAAGGAACGAGGGGTCGACCTGGAGCATTCCGAGCAATACTACAACCCGGCGACGGTCCCCCAGAAAGGGTATTTCTACATGCCCGTCCAGTGCCAGCAGTGCGAGAACCCTCCCTGCACCAAGGTGTGTCCCGTCCAGGCCACCTGGAAGGAGACCGACGGGATCGTGGTCGTGGACTACAACTGGTGCATCGGGTGCCGGTATTGCATGGCGGCGTGCCCTTACGGGGCGAGGCATTTCAACTGGAAGAAGGCCGGGCTGCCGCCCGGGGATATGAACCCCGAAACGCATTATCTCGGCAACCGGCCGCGGCCCGTCGGGGTGGTGGAGAAGTGCACCTTCTGCATGCAGCGCACCAGGGAACCGGACGGGAAATATCCCGCGTGCGTCGAGGTCTGTCCCGTCGGGGCCCGCAAGTTCGGGAACCTGCTCGACCCGACCAGCGAGATCCGCAACGTGATCGAGAACAAGCGGGTGTTCATCCTCAAGGAGGATTTGAACACCCAGCCGAAGTTCTACTACTTCTACTCCGTGTGAGCTGCGCGGGAGGCGATTGATGCAGAAGGTCTGGGCGTTCGTCCGGGGGTGTTTCCTCCTCTTGAGGAAAGGGAGCAAGCTTTACTACACATGGGTCTCCACCCTCCTGGTTCTGATCGCGATCGGGGTTTCGGCGTATACCAACCAGATGTACAACGGGCTGATCGTCACCGCGATGCGGGACCAGGTCTCCTGGGGTTTTTATATCGCCAATTTCACGTTCACCGTCGGCGTGGCGGCTGCCGCCATCCTGCTCGTCATCCCGGCGTATGTCTACCATTGGAAGCCCATCAAGGAAATCGCGATTCTCGGCGAGCTCGTGGCCGTCTCCGCGATGGTGGTGTGCCTGTTGTTCGTCACGGTCGACCTCGGGCGACCCGACCGGTTCTGGCACCTGATCCCGAAGATCGGGATCTTGAATTTTCCGCAATCGCTTCTTGCGTGGGACGTCGTGGTGCTGAACACCTACCTTGTCCTGAACTTCGGGATCGCGAGCTACATGCTGTACAGTTATTACTATCGGCGCGAACCGAACATGAAATACGTCTTTCCCCTCCTGATGTTTTCGATACCTGCCGCGATCTCCATCCACACCGTGACCGCGTTTCTCTACAACGGTCTGGCGGCGAGACCTTTTTGGAACGCATCGATCCTCGCCCCCCGGTTTCTGGCCTCGGCGTTCTGTTCCGGGCCGGCCGGAATGATCCTCATGTTCCAGGTCGTCCGGAAGTGGACGAATATCGATATCAAGGACAAGGCCATCTTCAAAATCGCCGAACTCATCGCGTACGCGATGTTCATCAACCTGTTCCTGCTGGGAGCGGAGATCTTCAAGGAGTACTACTCCGACACCGTTCACCTGGCTCCGGTGAAATATCTCTACCAGGGACTGGAGGGGCACTCGGACCTGGTTTCGTTCATCTGGACCGCGACGCTCTTCAACCTCACGGCGTTCTTTCTCTTCCTCATACCGCAGACCAGAGAGAATTACGTCACGCTCAATATCGGCTGCGTCCTCATGTTCATCGGGGTGTATATCGAGAAGGGGATGGGGCTCGTGATCCCGGGGTTTGTCCCGGACGTTCTCGGAGACTTCTACGAGTATTCCCCGACCGGCACCGAGATGCTGGTATCGATCGGGATCTGGGCGACGGGGTTGCTCGTGTTCACGCTGCTCTTGCGGATTGCGGTCCCGATCATGAACGGCGACTTCCACGTGGGCGAGGACGGGGTGAAACCGCACATCGGCGACCAGCTGTTTCTCGTCCGGAAGCGTGTGGCCGCCGAGGACGAGGATTTCGATTCTCCCTGACCTGGTGAACGCGGGTTCCGTTTCGTTCCGGTGTTTACTGTTTTTGCAGGAACGCCATTACGTCCCTCAATTGAGCGCCGGTCATTTCCGGCCACGGAACTCCTTGGGTCAACATGGCCGCTTCCATGGCAGAGGTGTGATTCCATAATTCCGCCGCGAACTGGGTGGTATTGATCGCCTTGATGGCTCGAAGGAGTTTTTGTTTGTCTTCCCCGGTTTTGAAGTGGCACTCGATGCATTTTTTCTGGGCGAAGATTTTCTCTCCCTTTGCGGCATCCCCGGGTTTATCCAGATAATTGAGCGAATAAAGGAACACGATCATGTCGTTCATCTCGGTTTCCGCGAAAGAAGGCCACTGCATTTTTTCCTGATGATATATTTGCGTCATCCTCCCGATGTGGTTCCAGATCTGGGTGGTAAGCTTTGTCACATTCGACTGGGAGACGGTTTTCCCAAGGTCCGGGGCCTGCTTGCCGCCCTTTCCAAAAATCGAGTGGCATTTGATGCAACCTTTGTCGGTAAACAGTTTCTCGCCGTTCTCCGCATGCCCGACCCCGAGGAATACCTTTTTGCCTTTCTCCGGAGTCTCTTTCGTCAGTGCGGCGAAGATGTCCGCTATTTCGTTCCCGGAGAACGTAGGGATGGAAGTGCCGGTCGTCGCCATCCGCCCGATCATCTCCGGCCCATGATTCCACATTCGCTGCAACAGGACGACAGGGGATTGATAAACGGCAAGAGAATCCAGCGGGGTTCCGTCTCTTCTCCCTTTTTTGCCCAGGGAGTGGCACTTGAAACAGGATTTTGACTCGAGAAGGGCCTCGCCGCGCCGGGCATCTCCAGGTTGTCCCAGGTACGGCAACATGTAAAGAAACGAGACGAGTTCGTTCAGTTCGGTCGTGCTGAAAGTGGGGCGTTCCAGCACTTCGCGCCTCATGTGGACGGCCATTGCCGGCGCATGATTCCAAAGGAGCGAGAAGATATCCAGAAAGCTTCCGTAAAAACGGGAGGATTTGAGCTTGGGGCCGATTTTTCTCTCCCGCTCGAAGATCGAATGGCACTGGTTGCAGTTTTTTGCCTCGAACACCTTTCTTCCGAGGATCAGGTCGCTGACGAGGTGAGGTTTCTGAACTTCCATGGTCGACGATGTCGCAGGAGTCTTGCCGGGAACCCCGGCTTCCTTTTTCCCGCTTTGGTCGCATCCCGAAAGAACCCCTGCGATGAAGAAAAGCAATCCGAAAAAGGAAATGTTCAATTTCCGGAACCGGATGCTGTTCATATCTTTCTCCCCCTCCAGAATCCTCTTTCGGTCTTGGTGAATCCTGCCGAAAAACTCCCCTATGATTCCACGTCTTTCTTGCGGCCTTTTCTCAAGCCGATGAACACGTACGTCAACACCGAGGACAGGGTGAAAAAAACCGGAATTGCGACGAGACTGATTCCGAGGGAGGCATCCGGGGCGTCGTGCAGCCTGAGGGATTCCTTGATCAGGTTCAGAATCCAAACGGCGATACCGGTGAATAAGAGCCAGATCAGCGAGATCGAGAGGATCTGCAAACGGTCGATCAATTTTCTGTTCATCATTCGTTCTCCATGCTACCAGTATATCGCGGCTCCGGGTCCGGCATGTAGGAAGTGATCCGCTCGGTAACGGCCTTTGCGCTCTCCTGCCGCCCTTCCTGGATTTCCCAGATCGAAATCACGGGGAAGAAGCGCGCGAACATCATGTACCCGAGGATAAAAACCGACACCCCGCCGAGGAACAACATCCATTCCGTATGCGAAGGGATGTAGATTCCCGTTGGATACGGTAACCGGGGATTGGCCAGGGACGGTACCACGATGATCAGCCGCTCCAGCCACATGCCGATGATCACCGAGATGGATGCGATGAGGATGCCCGGGATCGTGCGGGTCTTCCGGTTGCTGAGCAGGATCAGCGGCAGGAGGAAGTTGCAGGTCACCATCGTCCAGAAGTAGGGGGCAAAAGCCCCTCTGAATTTGTACCAGAACACCCGCATTTCGTTCGGTTCGTTGCCGTAATAGCTGGTCAGGTATTCGGAAAACGTGAAATAGAACCAGAGCAGGGACATGACCAACAACAGCACGCTGAGATAGTTGAAATGGATCAGCTTCAGATACCGTTCGAGATGGAAGACTTTGCGGAAGACGATCATCAATACCAGAATCGCGGCGATTCCCGAGAAAATGGCTCCCACCACGAAGTACGGTCCGAAAATGGTGCTGTGCCATCCGGGCTGCACGGTCATGGCGAAGATGTAGGAGATGATCGTGTGCACGGAAACCGCGATGGGGATCACCACGACCATCAGGACGTTCATTGCCCGGTCCAGCACCTTGTGCTGCTGTTCCGTCCCCTGCCAGCCCCAGGAGAGAAATTCATAAAGCCATCTGGGTTTCACCCCCCGGTCCCGAAGGATCGCGATGTCCGGGATCATGGGGATGTAGAGGTAGACCGTGCTTGCGGTGAAATAGGCGGTGATGCTCACGATGTCCCAGAGCAGGGGTGATTGCAGGCGGCCGTTGTAAAACAGGTGCGTCATCCGGTCCGGACGGCCCAGATCGAGGATCGGATGCAACCCGCCGATGGCGAGCACGATGGCGGTGATGACTTCCGCCATCCGGGTGATCGGCCTTCGCCACTCCGCCTTGGAAAGGCGAAGGATCGCGGAGATCAATGTTCCGGCATGGCTGATCCCGATGAAAAAGACGAAATTGACGATGTAAAAACCCCAGGTGACGGGTTGGGCCATCCCGGTGACCCCAAGGCCATAGTAGACCTGCCGGATATAGACATACCCGGTGTACAGGATGATGACCAGCAGGACGGCCACGATGTAGTAGAAGCTTTTCCCCGGGTTTTCAATGGGGCGAAGCAGGTCGTACTCCGGATGGGGCGCAGCGGGAGCGTTTTCCATCAATCCACCTCTTTCAGATAGATCACTTTCGGCTCCGTTCCCAGGTCTTCCAGGAGCCTCGTCGCACGGGGGCTTCGGGAAAGGGGATTTACCCGGTGGCTGGTGTTTTCGAGGTCCCCGAATACGATCGCTCCCGCGGGGCAGCTCTCGGCGCATGCCGTTTGGAAGTCGCCTTCGCGCAAGTTCCGTCCTTCGGACTTCGCCTGCTCTTTCGCTTTTTGCAGCCGGTGGACGCAGAAGGTGCACTTTTCCACCACGCCCACGGGCCGGACCGACACATCCGGATTGGCGGTCTCGCGGATGCCGGGCGCCCATTCCGGTTTGTACCAGTTGAAGGATTTCACCGTGTAGGGGCACGCGGCCATGCAGTAGCGACACCCGATGCACTGGGGATAGATCTGCGCGACGATCCCTTCCTCGTTCTTGTAGGTGGCGCGAACCGGACAGATTTTCGTGCAGGGAGGGTGATCGCAGTGCATGCAGGGGCGCGGGAATTGCCGGACGCGAAGCCGGGGGTATTCTCCTTCGTATACCGTCAGCATGTCCATCCAGAGCATGGTCCGGCCCATCTCCGATTCCTTCGGTTCCACGATGGCCACGTTATTTTCCAGCTTGCAGGCCGCGACGCACTCTCCGCAGCCGGTGCATTTTTGCAAATCGATGACCATTCCCCACTTCATCGCTTGCGCTCCCTGTTATTTATTGACCTTCTCCACACGAACGCGCGTCGATTGCCAGGAGGTCCGACCGCTGAGCGGGTCCACCAGAGGATCGATCAACGCGACGGGATTCGCTCCGATGTTTTTCGCGTACCTTCCCGACTCCTTGTGCCCATGTCCGAAAGGAACGGCCAGAATTTCGGAAGAAACCGTCGGGACGACCTTCACGCGCAAGAGGACGGATCCTTTCACGGACACCACGCGAATGAGATCTCCATCCGTGAGAGAGAGCCTCTTCGCTCTCTCCGGATGCATCTCCGCCCAAGATTTCCAGTACACGCGCGGGATCAGTCCGGAGATCTCCTGCAACAGCGGTTGGCTGGCCCCCTCCCCGGTCATGTTCATCAGGGTGGTAAAGGGCGCCAGGAGGAAAGAATCCGGGGTTTCCGTCTTCCGGATCGGGGCCTCCAACAGCGTGCGCAGGGGCGTGTCCCCTTTTTGCGTTTCCCGCCCGTGACTCAAAAGCGCCCTCTCCTTGAGGAGTGCGCCGAACCGGGCGACGGTGGGAAAAGTGAACTTCTTTCTCTTTTTCCATTCCGCTTCGGGATATTCGCCGGGATCCCACCAGCCGCCTTTTTCCTGAAGCAGGCGCCAGAAATCCGCAAACGCGGGGTAGCTGTACACCTGCCAGCCACGTTTCCGCAGTTCTCCGAGGAACTTCAGGGAAACGGCCTCGAAATAGGGGGTTCCTTTCCCGGAAGCGAAGATCGGTTTCATCCGCGCTTCCACGTAACCTGCATAGGACTTGGGCTTTTCAGGGAGGAGGGTGACTCCCATCTCCGTTGCCAGCTGAAGGAGAACGTCTCCAATGGGGCGAGCGCCGTTCAACGGGGGGACGATCGGCTGTTGCAGCCCCAGTTGGGAGAAGGGAAGATTCGGAACCGGCAACGTCATGTCCCACTGCTCCAGGTACGTGGTGGTGGGCAATACGAGGTCCGCGTACGGGGAGGTGTCGTCGATCAGGGTGGCGAATTGGACCACGTGGGGAATCCGGGACAGCCATTCCTGCCACGGTTTCCGATCGGTCGGCAGGTATAGCGGGTCGACCTGGGCGATCATCAACATGTCCAGGTCGGGAAGCTTCCCGGCGGAACGGAGATGGGGCAGCTCCTCCGAGGCCCAGTGGGCGGGGAGATCGGACTCCGGGGCCAATCGCGCTTTGAGGGAAAAGGCCCCCGACCGGGCGTTTACGGAAGGGATCGGAGAGGGTGTCCATGGGAGCGGGACCGGTTGTCGCCATAACCCTTTTGCGGAGAAACTCCGCGAGAGGGCGTTGAGACTCGCCACCGCCCACTGGGTAAAAAGGGCGGTTTCGCTCCGATCCGACACGCCTCCGGAAAGGGCCAGAGGTGCTTTTGCGGAGCTGAATTCCCGGGCCAGCCGCAGCAAGGTTTCCGGGGGGACGCCGGTAATGGCGGAGACCTTGTCCGGAGGGTAGTCACGGGTGACCATGGTCAGGAAGTCTTCTTTCCCGCCCCGGAAGTCCTGCGAATACCGGGCAATAAATTCCTCGTCGAAATTTTTATCCCGAAGGATTACGTACGCCATTCCCAACGCGAGGACCCCCATGCTCCCGGGCCGGACCTGTAGCCATTCCGTCGCGTTTTTGCCGGCTTGGGACATCCGCGCGTCCACGTGCACCATCTTCAGGCCCGTTCGGGGCCGACTTTCTTTCAATTTCCCGTAGAGGCGGTTGAAGTAGACCGGGGACGGGGGCCCCTCCAGGAGGTTTGTCCCGAACGTGAGGAGGTAATCGGTTTTTTCCAGGTCGAAGGCAAGGGGGGGGAATTCCCCGAGTGCCTGCCAGAAACCGAGTTCGTTGATGCCCGGAGCCCGCCAGGGGAAAAAGTTGGTGGAGCCCATGCGGGTCATAAAATTCCCGGCAAAGTGCGTGAGCAGCGTGTTCCGGTCTCCGAAGAAAAACCCGAAACGATCGGCCTGTTTTTTCTTCAACAACCCCTGAAGTCCTTGGGATATCGGGCCGAGAGCTTCTTCCCAAGAGACGGGCTCCCAGGAGGATTCTCCCTTTTTTCCTTTGCGCCGCATGGGCTGGCGGATCCGGTCGGGGTGATAGAGCAGTTCCAGTCCGGCCTCCCCCATGGGACAGGTGAACCCGCCGTTGACCGGTGCGATGGGATTGCCGAAAATCCGGACCGGGATCCCGTCGATCAAACGGACCCGGATGCCGCACCCCGCAGGGCATTGGCCGCAGGTGGACATCTTCCATGTTTCGATGCGGGGACCGTCCTGTAACTTTTCGATCCATTTGTCCGGGATCGCCCAGACCTGGGAGATCCCTCCGGCGGCAACGCCTGTGACCCCAAGAATTTGCAGGAAATTGCGACGGGTGATGTTCATGTTTTGCTCCCGGGACCTATCGATGACATGTCGCGCAATCGGTGTCCACGTGGTTTTTGGCATGGCAATCGATGCAAAACGCCATCGTGATGGGAAGATACGGTTTGGAAAACGGGAGCGTCATTTCAGGCACGTTCCCGTGACACGTGAGGCAGGCGACTTTTCCGATCGACACATGTCGCCGGTGGGAAAAATAGGCGTGATCGGGCACCCGGTGAACCTGTATCCATGGGATCGGTTGATTTTTCCGGATAGAGTCCACCAGCTTTTTCTCCTCTTTGCTCTCCGTCATCGGTTGTTCGTGACAACCCTTGCAAATCCCGATGTTCGGGATCGAGGCTTTTTCATGGGTAAGTGCCCGGGTGTGGCAGTCGAAGCAGTTCAGACCGGCATCTTCGAGATGCTTTTTGTGATTATACAGAATGGGTTGGGTATGATTTACGCTTTCAGAACAACCGGTTACGATTATTAAACAGAGGGCCGCGAAGGGTATGGAGTAAAAGGTGAAACGCTTTTTCATGGATCCTCCAAGGGACTCTGGAACTTCCTATCTTATTCTATTGCCTGGAGCGTTCGGGAAACGGAAGCTTCGATTGAGATGATGTTTTATCTTGAATCCGGGGACCTGTCAATTCCATTTTGAAAAGGGGCTACGGAGTGTGAAGAGAATCGCTGCCGACCGGGCATAGGGGAGTTGGCTCGCGGGGAAGATGGGCGGGCTTGTTCCTGTTGACAGGACATGGCATTCCGGATATCTTCATCCGGATTCCGGCGGGCCCCGGCCCCGGGATCATCGGAAACCGCGTATCAATAAATATAAATTCGGCTTTTCGTAAACGTTACCAGGAGGAATACCGCGCGATGGGCAAACTTTTCGAGAAATTCCCGGACCCGCTGGCCAGGCTGATCGTCGTCGTCCTGGCGCTGCTCGTGGTGGGGGTGATCGTCTTCGTGCTGATCCCCAAGCCCATGAAGGACGTCGAGATCCAGTGGGCCGACGCCGTCAAGCGGGAACAGGGCAGGCCGGTCAAATATGCCGGCTTTCACGCCTGCGCGGAGTGCCACGAGAAGCTCTACGAGACGAAGAAGAAGGGATACCACCGGGATCTTTCCTGCGAAACGTGCCACGGACCGGCGAAGGGCCACATCGAGAATCCCGACAAGGTCAAGCCGGTCATTCCCGTCGGGCGGACGTTCTGCCCGCAGTGCCACGCCTACAACCCGTCACGGCCCAGGGGCTTTCCGCAGATCAACCCGGTGGCCCATAACCCGCTGAAGCAGTGCGCGAGCTGCCACAACCCGCACGACCCGAAGCCCCCGACCACGCCGAAGGAGTGCTCGGCGTGCCACGGGGAGATCGCCCGGATGAAGGCGGTGTCCCACCACGTCCAGCTGGAGTGCACCACGTGCCACGAGGCGCCCCGGCAGCACAAGGTGTCCCCGCGGTCGATCACGCCGACCAAGCCGCAGACCCGCGAGTTCTGCGGGAAATGCCACGCCAAGGACGCCAAGGACAAGTTGGCGAAGAACGCCCCGAAGGTCGACCTGGCCGAGCACGGCGAGAAGTACGTCTGCTGGCAATGTCATTATCCCCATTCGCCGGAGGTGGAACAGTGAACGGCCGCAGGACATTCCTGAGAGGGTTCCTCTCGGTTCTCCTCTCCGGGGGAGCGATCGGGGGGATCCTGAAGATACTGC
>ERZ1292633.6088-Hain-H41-02um-R1-6088-length-10664-cov-4_pt1 | contig 10664 bp, 7 predicted proteins | sample MGYA00564406_ERZ1292633 | MGnify/ENA primary metagenome ERZ1292633 (study PRJEB36523, sample SAMEA6512639) | groundwater metagenome | collected 2019-01-08 | study: AquaDiva: Metagenomics assemblies of 32 groundwater samples
TGAGCATGTATCTTATGTTATTTTTGATGAAATTCATTATATAAATGACATTGAACGCGGTACAATATGGGAAGAATCCATAATTTTTTCTCCTGACCATGTGCGTTTTCTTTGTCTGTCTGCAACTATCCCAAACGCAGAACAGTTCGCCAAATGGATTCAAAATATAAAAAAACATAAAGTTGATGTCGTAAAATACAGCAAGAGAGCTGTGCCATTAGAACATTTTGTTTATGACATTTCTCTTGGTGTGACAAAAGTTGAGAATGTTATGAAAGATAAATCAACAACTGAATTTTACAAATATAAGGGAAAAAAGGATAAAAACAAAAAGAAAACCGGATTGCCAAAAACATCACACATTGAATTAATAAATAGAATACAGGATAAATTACCATGCATATTCTTCAGTTTTTCAAGAAAAGATTGTGAGGATAAAGCTCTAGAACTAGCCAGGAAAAAAAATTTCCTTGATGACAAACAAAGAAAATATATTATAGAAATGTCAAACAATCTCATTTCAAGCGAGTTCAGGTCTTTATTAAGCATACAAAAATTAAAGCTGTCATTATCAAAAGGCATTGGTTTTCATCATGCAGGCGTGCTTCCAAAAGCAAAAGAGCTTGTTGAAGTGCTATTCTCAGAAGGTCTTATTAAAGTACTCTATGCAACAGAAACTTTTGCTGTGGGTATTAACATGCCTGCAAAAACAGTGTGTTTTGCTTCTGTTGAAAAATATGATGGTGTAAATTTTAGATATATCAACTCAAAAGAATACTTCCAGCTAGCTGGAAGAGCAGGAAGAAGAGGTATAGATACAATTGGTTATGCCATAGTTATGGTTGATAGAGCATTTACAAACTTCCAAAAAATTAAAGATATGTCAGAAAAAGATGATATCCCACTACAATCTCAGTTTAAACTTAGCTATAACACCGTCCTGAATCTTATTAATAACCATACTCCTGAAGAAAGAGAGATAATCCTGAAAATGAATTTTGATTATTTTATGAGAAGACAGGAGAGCAACAAACAAGTAAGGATATTGTCTTCATACAATCATAAAGTAAAAGAACTTAAAAACATGGGCTATATAAGAGGAGATGAACTTACTGAAAGAGGTCTGTTTGCCACTAAAATATATTCAAATGAACTTCTTATAACAGAACTATTTGCAACAGATTTATACAAGGAATTATCTGATGATGAGATAAACATTCTTGTTGCAGCGGCAATCTATGAGCCTAGAAGAAAAGATTATTTCACACTAAAAGGCATAGATAAGATATACTCTAATATCATGAAAGCTGTTTCAAAAAGAAGCTATATTGAAAAAAACCTGAATAAATTATACATAAAGAGAATGATTAGAGTCATTGGCGGATTTACCAGTGGAGTTGAGTTTAAAGACCTTCTAGAGTTATGCAGCCTTGAAGAAGGAGACATTATAAGACTAATCAGAAGAGATATAGACATGCTAAGACAGATAAGGCATGCTTCAGATGATTACGAGTTAATAGAAAGGCTCCATAATTGTCATAATAAGCTTTACAGGGATGTTATAAAGTTTGAATTCTAAAAAAATAGAAAATAAAAAAAATTAATCTTTAGCCCAGGCTAGAATTCCCCACATAACCAGGCTCCATAATGAACCTGCAAAAGGGATTAACGATAATAAAACCCACCAGCCAGGTCTTTTTCTTGCTTCAAGGATTTTCCATGTCCAAATGAAAGCAAAGGCTCCAAATGCAATCATTGCAAAGATTCCTAAAAAGGGTATCCAGATTCCCAGTAATAATAACATTGGCCACCAATCCATTTTTGCCATCTTAGACATAAGATATAGATTGCCTATCGGTACCCATGCAAGCCATGTTGGTTCTGTCTTTAGCCTCTGAGCTACTTTCATTAAAGCAAAGCCCATATAAACATAAAGAACTAGAACAATAACAAAAAAGACTGCCATAAATCCTAACATCACTGCTGCTATTAACCCCAACATATCAGTTGAAACACCATCATATAATGTTGGTATTGCGTTTTGTAATAAAATATTCATTCAATCACCCCATATTGTTTTAAAAATTTAAGAGTAGCTAATATATAAGGGTTTTGAATAAATAGAGAGAAAAAGATAGTTATGGTGAATATGGAATGTCTTGCCATGGTCCTTTACAACTATAATCCCTACCATCATATTGAAGTGCCCAAACTACAAAACGCTGTTGTTCACCATTAGTGCGTTCTTCTCTATCTACAAAAGCCCTATAATACCATAAATTTTCATTTGGCAATTTAGTTGGGTCATTACAATATTCATTAGCAAGATCTATAACCTGTATTCCTGATTGCCTTTCTCTTTCAATTATTCTGTTTTTTGTGCTGCCAGCGCATCCTGATAAAAAAGCTGCACGAACACAGGAAACATAAAGGAAAAGTCTGTAGACCTTGAACTTGACTCAAAAGAAATGCAGTCAATTACAGAGGACAATTATTAAAGTATGAAGATTGGAAAATGCTTAAGCTGAAATTTGAATTGCATATTAAGGCATTAAGAAAAGAGATTGAGAAAAAGCTGATTTAAATGAAAAATTTAACAGTGATCCTATGGTTTGCTGTTAATAAAACTTAATCTTTCCATCTAAATGTATGCCTTTTCTTAATTCTATAGGCCTCCATTCATCCATTACAAGTCCAGCGTCAAGCCATTCAGCAAGCTCTTTTGGATTGCCAATAGTAGCAGAAAGAGCAATAAACTGCGCTTTTTTCAATACCTGTCTTAAAATAGTTATTACAATCTCTAAAGTCGGGCCTCTGTGAGGATCATTCATAAGATGGACTTCATCTATAATTATAGTAGAAACATATCTAAGCCATGGCGCTTTGTGTCTTATCAACGAATCCAGCTTCTCAGACACAGTAATTATTATGTCATATCTCTCTAGATAACTATCTGATGAGTCTGTATCTCCAATCGACAGAGCCACTTTCAAATCTTTATACTTGTTCTTAAAATATTCATATTTCTCAGATGCCAATGCCTTTAGAGGCACTATATATACTGCTTTGCCTATATTATTGTATATGCCATGCATCATGGCAAGCTCTGCTATAAGTGTCTTTCCTGATGCTGTTGGCGTGCATATTAGCAGGTTTTTTCTCTCGAAAAGGCCTGCTTCTATTGCTTTTTGCTGGGCTGGGCGCAGTTCCTGAAAGTCTGCTGAAATAGTATCATATAATGTTTTAGGCAATTTATCTCTAATTGAATCCATCTTCATATTTCAATTAAATGCATAATAATTTAAATAGTTATATACTCAAAGCAAATAATTATCGAACATTTGTTTGCTTTTCGTAATAAGCAAAGGCAATTTTCAAGTTCGAAAATTTGTTGCCTTTGCTATATATTAAAAATTAAGGAACAGGGTGTTATCAGAAAAGCTTATATTCTAAACAAACTATGGATAAATTATTAACAGAAATAAACAATGACCTACTTAAATACTCCTAAGGGGTGTTTATAAATCTTTGTGAAAAGAACTGAAAAAATGATTTTAATTACTATCAAGTTATCACTCCTTGAAATGCTTGGTTTCAGCTGTTTCAGACCTTAAAAAGCCTGAAACTGCTTCTAATTTGCCCATAATTGCGAAAACTTTATAAAGCATAGTTAACACTCAAACATCAACTGAGCATATTTATAGAGACGACAGTGTTTAACATGCAGTAAAGAGGAGAAAATACATTAATGCTTATATTAACACGGAGGTGTTAACTAAATGGAAAAACTAAATTGGGCTAAGAAAATAGCAGCCCTAGGAACAGGTGCTTTAATGCTTGGAGCAACGCTCACAGGAGCATTAGCAGTAGCTGACCTAGCTAATTACCCCGCGCCATTCGTTATGAATGGAGTGCTGAGCGACACAGTTCTTGTTGTCGGTGAATCAGCTGCAACAGCTGACGTATTGGGCGCTGTAGATATAGCTGCATCATTGCAGGCAGCAGCAACATCCCCAGTAGCAGGAGGCAGTGCAGGAGTAGTTACCATAAGTGAAGGTACAAAAGTATCTCAAAGCGGTAACAAAATGAACTACAATGAGTCAATTTCTACACTACAGACAGTGTTTGACAAAGTTGAATTGCCTACAGTACTTGGCGATGAAACCCTACATGGTAGAAAATTTACACAGACCCTGACAATTAGCACAGGAACAGCAACATTCAAATATGATTCACCTGGTAAGGTGGACAAAGTTGAATATGGTGCTGGAGATTACTTGTATTTCCCTACAAATACAAAGGTATACAAGTATGATTTGGCTATGGAGTCAACACTTAATGACGCTGCAGCAGATGTTGAAGGAAAACAATTAAAGATACAGGGTAAAACCTATACAGTATCAGACATTGCTTACTCAACAACTGGCCAATGGACAGAAATGACATTATTGTCTGGTTCAGCAACACACAACCTTGTGCAGGATGAGCCTCTGGGATATGGGGACAGCACTGTTACACTAGGAAGTGTTAACGAAGCAGAAGATAAGTGTGTCATTAATGTAGATGGTGTCAGCAAGACATTAGATGTTGGAGACACAGAAACAGTAAACGGCCTTACAGTTGGTGTAATTGGCGCTTTCTATTCAACAAACCTAAAGACATGTGAAGTTACTTTAGGCGCTGATAAGCTTGTGCTTAACAATGGCGGAAAAGTTGAAAGAAACGGTCTGGATATCGATGGTACAAGTGTTAACATGGTTGGTAACAACACTGCTTCAACATTTAATAGCCTACAGATAAACTACACAACTGACAAAGACGACTTTGACAACTATATGCAGTACTTTGCAGCAGGCCAAGCATGGGCTGACCCTGTATTCAACAACTGGCAAATATTGTTCCAAGGAACAACAGCAAAGACTGAAGAAATGAAGCTTGAAAGAAGCGCAGATGAAGCAACCTTTACTTTCAAGAACAAGAAAGGACAGGAAGTTAATCTTGAATGGTTTAGCAATTCAAGCCAATCTCTATTAGGCGATAGTTCAACTGGACTATTACTATGGCAAGCAGTCGCAACTCAGAACTCAACATTCAACTCAACAATCAGTGTTGATACAGACACAGTTGCAGATGTTAAGCTATGGGTAGTGCTTGAAGGCGGAGAAGTCCACATACTTGAATTCTCAGAGTATGATGATGACGACAACAAAGTAACCTTCGATGACATTACATCAGGAAACGAAGTTAAGACAGCAGCACTAAGTGCTACATTAGGAGTACTGGAATCAGTTACATTTGGAAGCTTAGGAACATTCCAACTTGGTTTCAGTGAATCTGATGGCTGGTTGTACTTCAACGCAACAGGTAATGTAGCTGAATCTGAATTAGGAGCAAAGATAAATATTGTAAACGCAACTGCAATTACAATAACCTCACCTAATGAAGACTCAGACAAACAGTCAGCTGATAACGTATTCAGATTGCAGTTATCATATGACTCAACTGATACAGAGCTTGACTTATACACACCAACAAAAACATCAGGAACAGCATTCCTAACAATGAGTTCCAATAACAAAGAGTACAACGACAATGATGTATCTATGTACGTAACCGAAAAGGGTGCATTGTTTGAGTATGATGCAGATAAAAAGTCATACGCAACATTAACATACCCTGAAGAAGATGTTTACGCAAACGTATTCATCGCACCAGTTAGTGCAACAACAAGCTCATCTGGAAGCGGATCAGCAGAGAAAGTTAATCCTTTCAGTGTTGGTCTAGCAGTTCTTGATACAGTAGCTAAGAACATGGACAAAAACCTAATAGTTGTAGGTGGCCCATGTGCTAACATTATTGCTGCTGAGTTAATGAACAACCCAGACAACTGTGCCGCAGGATTTGAAGCCGGAAAAGGTATGATCAGATTCTACGACAGAGGAAGCAAAAGTGCACTATTAGTCGCTGGATTCAGTGCTGATGACACAAAAGGCGCAGCTTATGTTTTAGCTGACTACGGAAACTACGCTCTTTCAGGAGACGAAGTTGAAGTTGTTTCAACAAACCTAGCTGACCTAAAAGTCAACACAGTATAAGAAAAATAATTTATTTTTTCTTTTTTTTTCTTTTTTTAAAAATTTTAAAACTAAATCTTCTAAGAAATATTTTATAATAATTTTTCTGGTAACTAGCTCTTCTTTTTACAGAAAGCTTTATTAATTAGTTCGTACCTACGAACTAGATGAATACGGCTAGAGAAGATTACATAAGAGCCATATATCTTCTAAATAAAAGAATTAAAGAAAGTATCTTAAAAAAAGACCTTGGAAAATTCATGGGCCTGGCTAAATCTACTGTGTCAGAGCGTATCAAAAGTCTTATAGAAACTGGCTATGTAAAAGATATTGAAACGCTTGAATTGACAAATAAAGGCAAAAAACTGGCTGAAAAGCTTACTTATAAGCATAGGCTAATTGAAGTCTTTTTGCACCAAGTGCTTGAGATGGATGAAAGTGAATTGCATGAGGAAGCAGATAAACTTGAACATGCATTTTCTGATAAAGTCATATCCAAACTGAGAATATACCTTAATGACCCAAAAAAATGCCCGCATGGGGGGAATATAAATTAACTTAATAGAAAAGATAAGGAAATATTCCAGATTAGGGCTTTTTATGGGGTCTGGTTTAATAGTGAGTGTTGCTTATATGGATCCAGGAAACTGGGGTACAAACATAAGCGGGGGAGCAGCATTTAATTATGATCTCATTTGGGTAATATGGTTAGCCAGCGGTATGGCTATGCTTTTTCAGTACCTTTCTGGTAAATTAGGATTGGCAGGATATTCTCTTGCAGAATTGGTTATAAAAAAAATAAAGAAAAGATGGATGCAGATAACTTATTGGCTATTGGCAGAGATAGCTGTGCTTGCAACAGATCTGGCTGAGTTTTTAGGAATAGTAGTCGCGCTTAATCTATTGTTTAAAATTCCTATGCTAGAAGGAAGCTTTATCGCATTCTTTGATGTGCTCTTGTTATTGGTATTTAGTGAGAAAAGATTCAGGTGGTTGGAAAAGGCATTTGTAGGTTTTGTAGGTATAATAGGACTGGCTTTTTTGTATGAAGTCATAATAACTAAACCCGATTTAAATCTTATTTTGGTGCATTCTATAAAACCTATTTTGACAAAAGAAAGCGCATTAATAGCAGTGGGCATAATCGGCGCAACAGTAATGCCGCATGCATTATTCATCCATTCCTGGCTTACTAAAAGGAAAACTAAAGAGTTTAAAAATAAAAAAGAAAATCTAAAGTATCATACTTTTGACACTGTAGCATCATTGACAATAGCCGCATTAATTAATGCAGCCATGCTTATTATGGCAGCTGCTGCATTCTTTCATAGCGGAGAAACAATAGTTACAATTGAGCACGCTTATTATACTTTGATACCTGCTTTTGGGAATTTCGCAGCTATTGCGTTTGGAGTTGCATTGCTTTCTGCAGGAATATCATCATCCATAACTGGCACTTTATCAGGTCAGGCTGTTATGGAGTCGCTTTCAGGGTTTAAGATAAATATAGTTGTAAGAAGATTAATAACAAGATTCATCAACCTTATCCCCCTAGTTATTGTAATACTTTTGAATATAAATCCTTTGAACGTGTTATTATATAGCCAGGTGTTACTTAGCATACTGCTTCCTTTGCCTTTGATACCCCTAATATTATTCACATCTGACAAAAAGATAATGAAAGAATTGGTGAATAAAAAACTCACAATTATTACAGCATGGGTATTTGGAGCAGTCATATTATTTTTCAATATATATCTCTTATATTCAGAATTGATAAAATTATAAGTAGGTGTTTTTTGTATTTTTTTGTATTTTTTAGTTTTACGACGGGATAGCTGTAAAAATATTGTCTTTATCTCTAATAAGCTTAACTTTAATCTTGCCTTGCAGTTTATCAGGGCTAATGACTGTAACAACTCTTTCCTTAGAAACAGCCAGGTATGAGTTAAGAAGACGGCCTTTAGCTGCTATTTCAACACTGATTATGTCTCCTTTTCTAAATGGTTTTTCTATTTTAATATCCTCTTTAAACTCTAACTCACTGTCTAAAGTAGTAAGATTAACGCCAAGTTTTTCTTCAAGCTCTTTAATTTTCATATAAAATACCTTCATAGGCATTGGATTAACTGGCTTTTTCCCAAAGCTATATTCTAGGTAATTTTGCACCCCCAGATCAGCTCCAATTTCCTTCCCAAACAAAATTACATCTTCAACATCCTGGTCATTAATGCCTGCCATCCATACAGGAACAAGCAGCAGATGTGCTTTCTTAACTATATATCTGCAAGTTTCCATGACTTTTTTAACAGGATAAGGGGCATTTGCAAGCTTACTGGCTCTTTCCTGGTCAGTGCTATGCAATGAAACATGAAAATGGCTCATCCCAGCTTTTATCAATTTATCAACTATTGGCTTGTTTATTAAAATTCCATTAGTAACCATGGAAATAGCTCTGACTTTCCTTATCTTCCTAATTTCCCTAACAAGCCTCACAAGTTCCCCGTACAAAGAAGAATCACCTTGGCTGCCAATATGAATATTCACCATATTCTCTTTCATTTCTACAATTTTTTTAAGTTCCTCAATAAGATAATCTGTTTCCACAACAATATCTGAATTCCTCTTAAGATGGTCAACTGAACAGAAAATGCAGTCTATATTGCAAGTTGTAATAGGTTTTATTTCTATAGTATTGGTGCCTCTATCAATAATCCCAAAATCATTGCTTCCTAAAAGCGGAATTCCTGAGTTTCTATGCACATAGAGAGTTGGCTTATTGTTTATTGTGCTGACAAGGTTATTGAATCCGTCTGTCAGGAGAAATTCAAATTTTTGCTTTACATTAGATTCTTTTTTGTTTGTTTTAAAATTAATAGAATGCCTATTGACCTTAAACTTACCAATTCTCTCTAAATCCTTCTTCTCAAGATAAAAATAATATATCTTAAGGAACAACACCCTTACTTTTCCGTCTTTCTCAGAGAATGCCAGATTTTGGTATTTTAAAGCAGCCATAGCTATGCTTAGAAAAACCAGCTATATAAATATTTATATAAACTCTATCTGGACTGCTGCTAAAACACGAGTGTTGGTGTGTCCGCATTGTAAAAATTATTGCGCCTGGACTGCACTACAAATAATATAATTATTTCTTTTAAAGCCCTAAACTAACTAAGAATTTATTTGACTTTACTATTCTTTCAGTTCCTTTTTTTGTGATAAACTTAATTCTTGCAGGAGGCAAGCTAAGTCCTCCTATAACTGTCATTTTAGTCTTAAGCCTATAACTTATAATTCTCTCTTCAAATGGTTCAAGAGCTTCTATATCCCATCTAAGAATTGTCCCTTTTCTATGATGTTTTATTATTTTTGTAGGAAGAAGAGTCCCTACTTTCTTCTCATCTACATAATCTCCTAAAGCAGGTATTAAATCTGTTAGCGCAATCTTATCTATAATATCAGGGCTTCTATTTCTTAAATGGATGATTGCCTTCATTTCTGATATTCCCTCTGTTAAAGCGCCAACAACAACAGATTCTTTTTTCAGGGTAAGAGGGCTTCTGTATATGAAGTACATCATTATGATAACTATTAATATTAAAATTGCATAAATCATTGGCCTAAAGTTCCTGACTACCCTTATATTTAGCTCTTCCATAGGACCAAGTTCAAGCTCCCATTCAAGATATTGTCCGTCAAAATTAAACCTGCTAGCTTTTAGTGAAGATGCTGTAAATAACCTCTGCAAGAATCCCATTTCTATTCTAAATGTATCTGATTTCCTAATATTGCCAACATTGACTATTGTATAATCTGTGGTTTCTTTAAATAACGAGGAAATAGTATCCTGGCTAATCTGAAAATCTGAATAAGCCAATATATTATAGTCCAATACCTGTCTGTTTAGAGTCTTATTTCCAGATAAAAGAACAACCTGAAGTTCATATTTTCCTGCTGCCGTAGTGTCATCAATTTCAAAAAGGAACTTTTCACTTGTCTCTCCTAATGGGCCAAGCAAGAATGGTTTTTTCTCCATAAACAAAGAAGTAGAAATCTCTAAATTCAAATCCTTGTTATCTCTCTTATTTCTATTTCTAAGATATACATCAACAGGAACATCGTCCCTGGGATCTACAACCTCAGGAAACTCTACCACTACTTCAATAGATGGACTATAGTCTCTTTGAGCATATTCATATGATTTTACAAAAACAGGCAGTTCAATAACCACTCTTTCATTTTTAGTAGTATCTTCAATAGTAACTTTTACAAGATGAGATCCCTGTTGAGCCCATACATTTGGAACAAGCATAAGATCAAATTGTATTTCGGAATTAGGACTTACAGTTGTAACTTCAGGTTCAACATCTATGTACCATCTTAAATCAGCTGTAAAAATATTAATGGTCTTTGCATTACCCTCTAGATTTCTTATAGTTGTCTTAAAAACTGCCTGTTCATCCATAAAAATATTATTAGATGTTGGGACCGCATCAACCCTAATCTGTGCATATGCAGACATCATTAAAAGAATCATAAAAATAGTCCAAATTACAAGCTTCTTATTCATTTATCTGCTCCCTTAAA
>ERZ1292633.3818-Hain-H41-02um-R1-3818-length-14345-cov-4_pt2 | contig 10660 bp, 10 predicted proteins | sample MGYA00564406_ERZ1292633 | MGnify/ENA primary metagenome ERZ1292633 (study PRJEB36523, sample SAMEA6512639) | groundwater metagenome | collected 2019-01-08 | study: AquaDiva: Metagenomics assemblies of 32 groundwater samples
TTGCCAATTTATCAGTGTTCCGATGTGAAGCAGGATGACGTGTTTAGACTGCAAAGCCGAATACCGGATTTGGCGATTCGTTTTCAGGGCGATTCCAATCTACATTTTGTGGAAATAGAAGGTGACTTCTATGCTGTCGCAAAAGATGGGAAAGGGAAATTTATGGGAGTCTTGGCCGCTCAACTTTGCGGTAAATGTCAGAATGATGACACTAAGCTTCTTTTGACAATTGCAGAACAAATCGGGCGCGTGTAAGATCTGGGGCAGCACATGCCTCGAATGGACGACATTTTTTTGCCCGATGAAACTCCTGTAACGCAGGAGGATACTGGTTTTAGAAAAAAAAGTTTGGATGAAAGAGAGACCACTCCGGTTCAAAACGGCCCCCATGCTTCGACTCATATCAAGATCACTTTTGATCGATTTGTGACTTTGGTGGCCAACCATAGTTTTATTGATGTGGTGGAGCGCAACAAGGATGAGGAAATCATCATGAGCAGCAATCTGCTCACGGATTTGGCCAACTCACGCGGACTTTCCCCCAAAACCAGAGGCCCTTTGCTTTTGGCAGCTGGAATTGCGATTGGAATTTTTATTGCTTACTTTATTTTCCATGGCTAAGAGGGTTTTATTGAAGATTTCCGGAGAAGTTTTGGGAGGAGCGGATGGAAATGGAATTGATGCCAAGGCACTCAAGTTTCTTTGCGAAGAAATCAAAACCTTGGTGAAGAAAAAATTTCAAGTGGCGATTGTGGTGGGCGGCGGCAATTTTTGGCGATTCAGAGACAATGCGGATCTCAAAATTCCTCGCAGCAGTTCGGATGCCATTGGCATGATGGCCACCATCATGAACGCGAGACTTTTGAAAGAAACTTTGGAAGGAATGGGGCAAAAGGCTCACGCTTTGGCGCCGCATTCCACATTTTATTTTGCAGAACCTTATGTGCCCGCACGTGGATCTGAGCTTTTGGATAGAGGTGAAGTTGTGATTTGTGGAGGGGGGACGGGCAATCCGTACTTCACTACAGATAGTGCAGCTGCTTTGCGTGCTTTGGAATTGGGCTGCGACCTGCTGCTCAAGGCCACTAAAGTGGAGGGCGTCTTTGATCGTGATCCGATGAAAGATAAAAAAGCCAAATTTTTCAAAAAGATCAGCTACGATGAAGTGTTGAAACGCGAACTCAAGATAATGGATTTGACTTCCATTGTGCTTTGCAAAGAAAATAAGCTCCCTGTCACGGTTTTCAAGTTGATGCAAAAAGGCAACATGCTGAAAGCCGCACAAGGAAAATCTCATGGAACTTTAATCAATTAATTATGTCATTTCAAAAAGTCATAGAACGCATGGCCGCGGATTTTGATAAAACTGTGCAGCATTTGGATTCGGAATTCTCCGGCCTCCAAGTGGGACGAGCTTCTGCAGGTCTTGTGGAAAACATGATGGTGGAAGCTTACGGCTCTTCACAAGCGCTGAAAGCTTTGGCCAGCATCAGTGTGCCCGATGCCAAATCGGTGCAAATACAGCCCTGGGATAAAGGCTTACTTTCCGCGATTGAAAAGGCGATTCAAGTGTCTGACCTCAACATCAACCCGGTGAACAACGGCTTGGCCATCATTTTGAACATTCCACCTTTGACCGAAGAACGTCGTCGCGACTTGGTGAAAGTGGTGGGGCGACTGGCGGAGGACGCCCGCATTTCGATTCGAAACGTGCGCCATGAAGCTCTTACCGCGGTGAAGCGCATGGAGCATGAAGGCGAAATCACCGAAGATGAGCAAGGCCGTGCGGAAAAACAAATTCAAGAAAAATTAGAAGCCGTGAACAGTGCCATTGAAAGCAAAACCAAGCAGAAGGAAGAATCCCTTATGACCGTTTAAATGATGCTCGTTCTCACCATCCTCGCCTTCATTGCCATTTTTTCTTTGCTCATTGTGATCCATGAGTTGGGTCATTTTTGGGCGGCAAAACGGGCGGGGGTAAAAGTGGAGGAATTTGGTTTTGGTCTTCCACCCAAGCTTTTTGGGATCAAAAGAGGAGAAACCACTTACTCCTTCAATCTCATTCCTTTTGGAGGTTTTGTAAGGCTTTTGGGTGAAGATTCGATGGAAGGTAAAAAGAGCAAACGTAGCATTTCCAATCAGCCTCTCAGGACTCAGGCCTGGATCATAGTGGCGGGTGTTTTCATGAATTTACTGTTGGCTTTTTTACTTTTAACGGCCGGTTTTCTTTATGGAATTGAGCCGCTGATTGTGGACTCCACGGATTTTGAAGCGGGAGTTCGCGATGGAACGGTGGAAGTGCAGCCGGGACTCTTAATTGTGGAATCGACTTCAGAAAAATTTGAACAAGGAGATCGTATTTTGGGACCTTCTGAAGCGGGCGTCTTCCAGACTTTGGAAGAATGGACCGCTTTTGAAGCGAGCATTCAAGAAAACGCACAGCCTCAAATGGTGCGACTTGAGTCCCCCTCCGGTTTGGTGCGGAATGTTTATTTTGGTGTAGAGGATCTGGAGCAAATTGAATTTGCGCCTTTGTATTTGAATCGATTCGTTTATTTGGAATCTCCTGGCTCCGTTTTAGCGTCTCAACTGCAAAGTGGAGATGTAATCATGCGAATCAACCAACAAAATATTTTAAATCAGGAAGATCTTGATGCGGCCTTTGTGCTCAAATCGCCCGCGGATTTTGAAATTTTTAGACCGACTGAAGGACTTAAAAGCATGAGTGTTTACCTTCCGAATAACTCTCCGGTGGTGGGCTACGTTTATCCCGGTTCCAATGCTGAAAAATTTGGGCTGCAAACGGGGGACCAAGTACTGAAGGTGAATGCCTACGAAGTTTATAGAGCCGAAGAAATTTCTTACATCACGGAGGAACGCTTCAGTTATGGCGCCACGGGAATTGTCTATGAAGTCTTAAGAGGAGAAGAGCTGCTTCAGCTCGACATTCCCTTCAATGAAGACGGACGAGTGGGTGTAGCACTCTCCAACATGCTCCCTTACTATGGAAATCTGTCGCTTTATGACTCCCTGACGCTGCATTCCTTGGTGGAGGTGCACCATGTGCAGTATGGAATTTTGGAAGCACCGGTGGTCGCTGTGAAGGAAATGTGGCGGCTTGGAAAACTTACGGCCGTGATGTTTGTTGAAGTGCTAGGAAACTTTGTGAGCGGGCAAAAAGTTCCGGAGGGAGTTTCAGGACCCGTTGGAATAGCGCAAATGACCTCGGTGACCATTCAGGATGGTGGGGCAGCGGTGCTTCGCTTCATCGCTTTGCTTTCTCTGAGCTTGGGTGTGATCAACATTTTGCCGATTCCGGCCTTGGACGGTGGGCGACTTTTATTCATCGCCATTCAAGCCTTTACAGGGAAAAGACCTCAGCCTCACGTGGAGGGCTGGATACACAATCTAGGATTCTTCTTTCTGCTTCTTTTCCTTATCTACGTCACTTTCAACGATGTCTTGAATTTATTCTAGGCGTCTGTCAAAGGATTGTGCAAAACCCTCTCTTGTACACGTGGGGACTGCTGTTTAGAATGGTATCCCTTTCTTCTCCGTCCACCGCATATGAGTACGGGTATTTCCCAACGAGAACTCTGGCTTCAAGTCTTGGACAAGGTTCAAAATGACGTTAAAAAAGCTCATTTTCTAACTTGGTTTCAAAACACGGCCATTCTTTCTTTTATTGAGGGTGTTTTGGTGATTGGGGTGCCCAATGTTTTTGCTAAGGATTGGTTGGAACATAAGTTGAATGATCAGTTGTTCACGGTGATTCGTGCTCTGAACCCTGAGGTGAAAGACATTCAATTTGAAGTGGACCCCAAGCTTTCCACTCCGGACGATTCCAGGGCCGTGGATGTGACCAAAGTTTTTACGGATGATAAAAAAGTGCGCAAGCTTCCCAATCGTCAGGAGGTACGTCTGGCGGAAGGAGTGGCCAGCAAGTGTTTGAACCCTCGCTATACCTTAGAAAACTATGTGGTGGGTCAGGATAATCGTTTGGCCCATGCGGCCGCCATGGCCGTGGCCACCAGTCCGGGCACCCTTTACAATCCACTTTTTGTTTATGGCGGTGTGGGTCTTGGAAAAACTCATTTGTTGCAGGCCACTGGAAATGAAATTTTGATGCGCGATTCGGATAAAGTCGTGGTTTACATCACCAGTGAACGTTTCACCAATGAAATCATTGAAGCCATTGGGAAGCGCAATTCAAAATCATTCAAAGATCGTTACCGTAAGGTCGATTGTCTCATCATCGATGATATTCAGTTTTTGGCGAACAAAGAAATGACGCAGCAGGAATTCTTCCACACGTTCAATGAACTCTACGATAACAATAAACAAATCATCATCAGCTCGGATCGTCCGCCCAAGGATCTTTCCATTTTGGAGGATAGGTTGGTTAGCCGCTTTGAAATGGGAATGATTGTGGATGTGAGTTTGCCGGATTATGAAACGCGGCTCGCCATTCTTCATTCCAAGTGCCGTGAATACCAAGTTTTGATTCATCCGGAGGTTTTGGAATTCATTGCGCTGAATGTGCAGCAATCCATTCGTGAACTGGAAGGGCTTTTGCTGCAAGCGATTGCGGAAGCTCAACTGGAAAAAAGTACGCCCACAGTGCGCAGTGTGGCTAAGATTTTGAAAAAACATGGCAAGGACAGTGAGGTGAAGGGATATGAATCTTTCAGTTCCGCTCCCGCGAGCCGTCCCACCAGTTCCAAAGAAGTGATTGAGCTGGTTGCTCGTTATTACAAATTGGATGCGGGCGACATCCTAGGTGAATCCAGAAAGCGAACCGTGATGATGCCGCGCCAAATGGCCATGTATTTGATTCGTCATGAACTCAATTTCCCCTACGAACAGATTGGGGAAGATTTTGGTGGAAAAAATCACACCACCGTGATGCATGCTTGCGAGAAAGTGATTTCTCGGCTTAAGAAAGATCAGCATTTGCTTCGCGACGTGAATTCCATTAAGAAAGAGATGGGTCTTTAAATAAATGAGTTACACTTACTACCGTCGTTATCAGCCCCGCAACAATAAAAGGCGCAGCAATTTTCGCTCGTTCTTTTGGCTGGTGATCATCTTGGTGCTGTTAGCCTTGGGAGTGCGCGCCTGTGTGAGTGTGATCAGCAAGATCAGCAATGAAAAACGGGATGAAGCCACTTTGACCGTCACTTCCGGTTCTGCAGAAGTCACCCTTTGGGGTGAAGATGAGGCCAAAGAAGCCGCCAGCGCTCAACTCATTTTGGAAGGAGACACGCTTCACACTTTAAATGACAGTCAGGCGGTCTTGCGTTTCCACAATGGAACCGAAGTCACTTTGGATGAAAACAGTAAATTGATATATGAGAGCTTTGAAGGTGAGGACGATGAAGAGCAAGTGGTGCTGGGCCTTTTGCAAGGGCAGGTCTGGGTGGAGCATTTGCCCATGGAAACCGGGACTTTTACTTTGACTTTGGAAAATGATTTGATGGACATCATTTCCACCGCCTCTACGTTTTGGGCGGGTCATCGTGCTCAAGAAACTTATGTTTATAACGTTGAAGGGCAAAGCACGGTGCACTTTGTGGACCGACGTGCTTCGGAGGCCGTAGTCGTGGAAGAAACTGTTTTGAACCCGGGTAATAAAAGTCTCTTTGATGAAGAAAAGACGACGCTCTTTCTTGCCCGCCAATCTGTGGTTCTCAGTGAACCTATGAGTGAGGATGAATTCCATCCTCAGTGGCTCAGCGGGCAAAGGTCAGGGACCGGGGAAGTGATCGAAGATGAAGAAGCATTGTTGGAAGAAGAGGAGGAAACCGATGTGGAAGCGGAAGCTCCCACAGAAGAAGTTGAAGAAGAAACACCTAAAGAAGAGGAGGAACCCGTAGCGATCAACGCCCTCAAAATCACGGTGGATGCCCCCACATCAGGAGCTACTCTCACCGATGCCTTTGCTATTGAAGGACGAATTTTAGAAGGTACGGCCAGCCGTGTGACGGTGACTTGGTCCGGCACGGGAGTTCCTTATGCACTTGGATATTTCCAAGAAGGGGAGGGCTCTTTCCGTTACGTAGCGGATCCTGAATACAGAAATTTCAGCGCCGGTGAAAACACGTACACCGTTGTGGCCTACGATTCAGATGGCAATATCAGCAACACGGTGGTTCTTGTGGTGAACGGCGAGTTCTAGAGGTGCTTCTCCTTGTTTCGTTCGTGTTCCTCGTTGGTTTTGGCGTAGAAAACTTCACCCTCCAAGTTGGTGAGGTAGAACCAGTATTCGGAGTCTTCAGGATAAATTGCGCCTTCTAGGCTTGCGAGACCGGGATTTGAAATGCCGGTAGGTGGGAGACCTTTGTTGAGCCGAGTATTGTAAGGACTTTCCATGGCCAAATCTTCTGCGCTCAGTTCATTGTCCTCCTGAACGTAGAGTAGGGTGGCGTCCACACCTAAAGTCCATTCGTTATCCAGACGTTTCCAAAGAATGCCCGAAACAATGGGGATGTCGTCTTCCGTGCGCACTTCTCGTTCAATGAGAGAGGCCATGATCACGGTGTCGTGGATGCTGCGGCCGGAAGCGGTGATGGCGGCTTCCATTTCATCGCTGAGCTTGGCGTCAAAGTTTTGCAGCATTTGATTGATGAAAGTTTCTTCCGTGAAGCTGGCGCTATCAATGAAGTAGGTGTCCGGGAAAAGGAACCCTTCTAAGCTGCGATCGTTGCCTAAGAAAGCGTATTCAAACGTACAATTGAAACTGCAGTAGCGGAATTTTCCGGCCTCAATCAGGCCCATTTCGGTGAGCTTGGCATCGATTTCATTGATGGTCCAACCCTCGATCACGGTGATGGCCAGTTCGCCGGTGCCTTCTGTGGTGAGAATGGTGATGATTTCCCTAAGCGTCATGCTGGGGCTGAGCACAAAGCGCCCGTAGCGTAGGGAGCCGTCCAAATCTTCTTTTTCAACGGTGCGCAAAAAACTTTTTTTGCTTTCAATGAGCTCTTCTTTCTTTAATGAAGTGGCGATGGAGGAAGCGCTTTCGCCTTTTTCCACGTCTAAAACGATTTTATCCGTGCTGCTTGGATCCACAGCCTCATTGAGCCGCGTTTTCCACAGCGGCTGCCAAATACTCCAGATCACAATCAGGAGCAAAAGAATTCCTACAGCTTGAAAAAAACGTTTTTCCATTGAATTTAAGTGAATGAATTAAACGGCAGGGCTATCTCCACCGGCGCCCGGCATGTTGAGACCCAAGTCGCCCATGATGTCCCGCATTTTTTCAGCGGCCACTTCTTGCGACTTTTTATTAGCTTTGTTGAAGGCCATCATCAGGTTTCTTTGCAGCTTCATATGGTTTTCCGTCGTCATCATTTCTTCCGGAATCTTGAGATCCACCACTTCCTGTTCACCGCTGATGGTGACCATGATGCCCTCAACTTCCGCCTCTATATGAAGGTTGGCCAAATCTTTTTTGACCTGTTTAGCCTGTTTTTGAAGCTTATACATGTCACGTGCTTGTCCAAAAAGTCCCATAAAAATGTTTAAGATATTATGTGCTGCAAGTATAGCATTTTAAACGGGTGTGGCTAGCCTAGGGTTCTAGCAAATTTGACAATCCGGCATCTGGAGTTACTATTCGCTCCAATAAAGACATTCATAATGTCTGCTCAAGCACCAATATGAAATATACTCAACGACTTTGGGTTGAAGAACAAATCGGAAAGACTTACGAAGCTTCTCGTGAGGTGAATGAGGTGCTTTTTGAAAAAAGAGATGTAGCTCCTTTCCCTGAACAAAAGGAGGTACAGCAAGCTGCTCTGGCTACTATCACTCCTGAGCAAGTCGGCTTTATGATGAAGAGTGCGGTGCCCTTCTCCTTTCAAGCCAAATTAGTAGCTTCTCGACATAGGGTGGATCTTTTGTGCTCCTTAGTGAATGATCAGATTAGTAGGTGGGTAGGACCACAGCCGGTCCGGCCCACTTTATTCATTGCTGAACCCATTCTCCGTCATTTACAAGTGAGCCCTTCCAGGGTGAACAAGCCCACTTGGTATTGGGAATTTGGGCAAGGGGATACAGTGATTGACTCTCAACGGGGGGATGATCTGGGTTTAAATCTTGAGGAGAGGATTGAAGCTTTTAGAAGCACTTTGCCGGAAGGTATGCAAGGAACGGATCGTTACACTTGGGCAACGCGTGTTGCATCCGGATTGAAAACAGGACAACCTTGGGATGTTCGCTGCGCCAAAGATGGTCAAATGGTTGAAGACTGGAAGTATACCGTCTTGGATGAAGAAGGCACGTTTGCAGAGAAATCCTTCAAAGGTTTAGCTCAAGGGTCTTGCCAACCCCATATGGGCCCCCGAATCGTTGTGGGTTATGCAGATGTTCCCGATCATAAAGTTGTGCTTCGCGCTTCTGTGAGTGGTCCTGTTTAAAGTTTCTCTTGCCATCTTGAATCACCTTGGTTAAAATCCTTCCGCATTTGATTTTATGGAAACTACACCTGTTTTAAACGCACAGCTCCGAGATAAGCTTAAAAAGGCGAAGCAAATTCGCAAGGAAAAGCTGATTCCGGCCGAATATTATGGTCGTGGAATTCAGAACGTGAGTTTGTCTTTACCTTACCAAGAGTTTAGAAAACTTTATCGAACCGCAGGTACTAATACCATCATTGACCTTAAAATTGAGGGACAAGGAGACAAAAAAGTCTTGGTGCACGATGTGAATTATGATCCGATTCGAGGAGATGTTCGTCACGTGGAATTCATTCACGTTAGAATGGATGAAGAAGTGACGACTCATGTGAGGATCAAATTGGAAGGTCAAGCGCCTGCTGTGAAAGAACAGGGTGGTATCTTGATTCAAAGCTTGGATGAAATTGAAATCACATGTTTGCCAGGTGACCTTATTCACGAAGTGACTTTGAACATCGACTCTTTGACGGAATTACAAGTGCCGCTTCATGTTTCTGACATCGTGCTTCCTCCAAAAATCAAATTGGTGACCGATCCAGAAACACCGGTTGTTTCTGTTCTTCCTCCACGTGAAGAAGAAGTGGAAACGGCTGCTCCTGAAGCATTGCCTGAAGTGGAAGTACTCACAGGCAAGAAGGAAGAAGCCTCTGAGGAAGGCGGAGAGAAGAAAGAGTAAGGATCTGACTACTGGATCAAGTTCTGTAGCAGCTTTTGTAGAACCGCCAGTTCTCCTTCTTTGGCTGCCTCCGTGGGCATCAATCGCAGCACAAAAGATTCTCCCGGGCTTATTTCTTTTGGGAGCAAGGCTTTGGGAAAGGAGATGGTTTCACTCACGCTGCCGTTTTTTAAATTGAGCAGTACAAAGGTTCCTTCGTCTTTGACGAGCACGGCTTCAAATTGAGCATGGAAGGGGCTGAACATGGAGCGCGTAGAGAAAAAACTAAGGCCCCCTAGAATAGGCGGCCTTAGTTGTCATTTCAAGTTTTACCCTTTGCCTTAAAGCAAGGAATGAGTTGCTATGATCGGTGCAATGATCAGCGCGATGGTGTTGATCACTTTGATCAACGCGTTGAGGGCAGGACCGGCGGTGTCTTTATAAGGATCACCCACGGTGTCACCCACAATAGCGGCGTGGTGAGCCATGCTGCCTTTTCCTCCATGATTCCCTTCTTCCACATATTTCTTACCGTTATCCCAAGCACCTCCCGCATTGGACATGTTGATGGCCATGAGAAGTCCGGACGTGATCACACCTGCCAAAAGTCCACCCAGAGCCAATGGCCCCAGAATGAAACCTACGGCGATTGGAGCGGCCACCGCTAGAATGCCCGGAATGATCATTTCTTTAAGTGCTGCACGGGTTACAATGTCCACACAAGCCGCGTAGTCAGGTCTGGCTTTACCTTCCATGATTCCTTTGATTTCACGGAATTGTCTTCGCACTTCTTCCACCACACTGAAGCTGGCGTTACCCACCGCTTGCATGAGGTAAGCAGAGAAGAGGAAGGGAAGAGCTCCTCCCAAGAAGAGACCAATCACCACACGGTAATCCGCAAGATCAAAAATGAAATCGATGGGATTGGCTTTCATGAGTTCTTCACCGTAAGCTTGGAACAGCACTAAGGAAGCCAGGGCCGCAGAAGCGATGGCGTATCCTTTGGTAACCGCTTTGGTGGTGTTTCCTACCGCGTCGAGTGCATCGGTGTTTTTTCGAACAGAAGCGGGGAGGTCTGCCATTTCAGCAATTCCACCGGCGTTGTCGGTGATGGGTCCATAAGAATCGAGTGCAATCACCATAGCGGTGGTAGAAAGCATCGCCACAGCTGCAACCGCGATTCCGTAAATTCCGTTTTCCAAAGTGGAGTTTTCACCGAGCCAGTAAGCCGTGAACATCGCTGCCACAATGAGGATCACCATGGGGAAGGTAGAAAAGAATCCCACCGCGATTCCCGCGATGATGTTGGTTCCCGCACCGGTTTCAGAAGCTTTAGCAATGCGTCGTACTGGTGAGTATGCGGTTGAAGTGTAGTACTCCGTTGCAATGTTGATGAGCAAGGTGAGCACAAGACCTACTATGGTCGCAAAGAAAATGTTCATGTCGTTGAGCATGTACTTGGTCGCAAAGTAGAAACCTACCGCCGACAAAACACCCGCCACGTTGGTTCCTCGGTATAGGGCTCCCATGATGTTGGTTTTCCCTT
>ERZ1292633.6091-Hain-H41-02um-R1-6091-length-10660-cov-6_pt1 | contig 10660 bp, 8 predicted proteins | sample MGYA00564406_ERZ1292633 | MGnify/ENA primary metagenome ERZ1292633 (study PRJEB36523, sample SAMEA6512639) | groundwater metagenome | collected 2019-01-08 | study: AquaDiva: Metagenomics assemblies of 32 groundwater samples
AAATCGTAGATTTTCCAGTTTGTCGACCGCCAATCAACATAACACAGGGAAACATAGAAAAAGATTCTTTAATTTCTGATAAAATGTGTCGATTGAGCACGATTGTTTAATGTATAGAATTATTACATCAGCATGTCATGATTCTATACATTAAACAATATTGTTAGTTCAAAATCTAACGACCGTTTTCTAAGTGACCACTGCGAAGTCGCGAATCCTTATCATTCTATGCAGAAAATTGGATGCGACAGAACCACTCAGAAGATACGCTATCTGGTTGATCATGAGCTTTTCATCTGGCAGTCCACGAAATTGGCGCCAAAAGTCAAAATTAGGAAAATTTGTTCCTCTATACTCATTTTTTTCTTGTTTATATTTTTCATGCTGCCAATTAAGATTGGATATTTGACTCATTTCAAAATCGGAATATCTCAATAGATTCAGTATTGTGTTTTTATTTGGTAAAGCAACAGGTAATAACCCAATGTTCCTAATAATCGGTAATGGCCATGTAGGAGACCCGCAAACATACTGACGAGCAGATCGCAGGACTTTATCAACCTCTAAAGAAGTACCTAACCATCTACCGCTGTGCCAACGTTCAAGTCGCCCGGGATGTTCTTGCAGTAATGAAGATAACAAAGCCGGAACGTGTGTATCACCACAATATATTAAACAATCTCTACCCTCATCCTGTGACTGAATGATTAATCTGGTGCGCTCTTGAAATTTTGGATCTCGTTGCGAAAATTTGTAAGCTTCAGGATTTTTGAGTAAACCACCAGGCTTGACAAAAATGGGATTGGAACGTTGGTCGCACAACTTCCTAAGTTTTTCATCGCATTTCTCTCTCCAAAAATTCTGATCGTGTTGTTCTCGATAGTAAGCAAGATGGAACTCATATAACAAAGAGTCTGGCTCAGTGTAAAGTTGTAGTACCTCTTCTATTGGTTCTATGTTAAAAACTGGAAAATTTTGATCTTTAAAAAATTTAGCAAGTTGTGCATCAATTCCAGAAGCCATAACTGCTAATGTCCCCAAAATGAAACACAAGGATCGATAGCTCAACGTAGTCTCAAAATTTGTGATCTCAAGACATGAACGGATATGTGGGGGCAAACGATTCACCTGATTTATAATAGCCAGTCCACCTGGAAGTTCGTGAATAGCACCCAATAATTTATCTGGGCACTGCGGGTCGTAACCGTAACATTCGCTGACAGCATATCTACATCCAGACACGAGTTCTAAAACTTTTTCAGGAAGTGGAGATGTATGGCCAGTCCCTAATATAAAAAAATTTCCACGAGTAGGGCTTGATGGCGTGAGTCGAAAAAGACATCTAATATCTGCATTCACTCTCGTTATTTCTGAACAAAAAACTAAAAAAAACTGTATGAACATGTTTTCGGCCTATATACTACATAATTTAATATAACCTTTTTCTTTAAAATATCAATCTAGCAGAAACATGCAAACAGGTAATTGTGAACCCTAAAGAAAGCATGTGTATTATACAAAGAATTTACACAACAGACTTCGCAGTGGTCACTTAGAAAACGGTCGTTAAATTTATATCTGAACTCTAAAAAAGATACGTCATTGGTACCGCTAGAATACGATCAGCCATGGGCAAAAGCTGATTGCCTTTATAAAACACAAATCCAAGAGCTTCCTTATGTTCCGACAAGAAATCATGCAGTCCAGATATATCTTTCGTAGTTATAGTGACCTTGCTTTTACATTCTATAGCGCGCAATGCTGTTCCACGCTTTAGAACGAAATCAACTTCTTTACCTTTTGTGGTTCTATAAAAATAAATCTCAACATTTGTTTCAAGTGTCATTGCTTTGCGTAGCTCTGAAAACAACCAAGTTTCTAACAGGTGACCGTTGCTTTCTTGATCCATACTTTGAATTCCTTGTTGATAACAGGCATGACCAACATCATTCATATAAACTTTTGGAGATTTCACAAGTCTTGTGCGTGCACTTGCATAGTAAGGTTGCAGTAAGGTCATTTGAAAAGTTATGGTTAATATTTCTATATAACGTTTAATCATCCGATGATCTATGCCAGATTCTACAGAAAGATGATGGTAATTAAGAAGTCCACCCGCTTGTAATGCCAACAACTTAAATACTTTTCCAAATCCTATGATATCAATCGATTTAGTAAAATCTCTTACATCGCGTTCAATATATGCCATTTCGTATGTATTGAACCATTTTGATCGAAAATATTCTTCTTCGTTCAAACGTACTTCTGGATAAGAGCCATAAAATATACCCGTATTTATCAAATTCATGTCACCAAAACAATCTGGTTTAAAATCTGAGATCGTTTTGGCATCAAACAATTGTTTAATCAGATGCTTTGCTGGACGTTTTAGAACCTCAGACGTACTTAAGCCTTCAACAGTAATAATATCACAGCGCCCTGCTAAGCTTTCTTGGAAATGAGGATAAGACAAAATGTTGGCTGATCCAGTCAGTACAAACATACCTGGCCTTTTTTGTTCATCAATTATTTTCTTAATAGCCAACATCATCTTTGGGTAGCGTTGGATTTCATCAAAAGCGACTGGAAATGGTGTGCGTTGTAAAAATCCTTCACAATCGTTTGCCAATGATTCTAAAACTGATAAACTGTCTAAAGTATAGATTTCATTGATTAATTGCTCATCATGCAGCTGTTTAAGAATGGTCGATTTTCCAATTTGTCTACCACCAATGAGCAAAACGCAAGGAAACATTTTGAGGGATTTCTTGATTTCCGGAAGAACATGTCTGTTAATCATTCAATTTAAAGAGATATTTGCATACACTACTATGTCATATTTTTCCAAAAAACTCCATAGCGCCTTCTACACAAGGTGTTTTCAACTTCTGTTGTCAGTCAAAACGTAAATTTAATGACCGGTTTGTGAGTGGTTTTATTGCTTATTGACATGGAGTAGGATCACAGTTGATAGTTATGGCAACATTTGGACGTATGGAAGCAACAGTAGCTCTAAAATTATTGCATGCACTCCCACTTATTAACGTGTTACCATGTACATCAACTGTAGAGAGTAATTGGGGGGCAGCTTGCTTCAAGCCTGTAGCTATGGCATTGGCTCCTGCATCCCCAATATTATTACACTGAAGCAGTAAGCCCTTCAAAGAAGAAAGCAATGGCAACCTCCCCGAAGCCCAAGCTGACACGCCTGCGTTTCCAATATTGTTGTTTTGCAAATAAAGAAACTGTAATGTTGTCGGAAATTCAGAACCCATCGCTGCCATACCTGAATCAGAAATGTAATTGGAGCCTAGCTGTAAATCGGTTAGTGCAGGAAGATATTGAAAAGAAGACGCTAGGGTTTTTGCTCCCGAATTTCCCCACTTGTTCGTAGATAATATCAAATCCTTTAAATTTGGAAAACACCCTAAATTCAGAACCATTGTCAAATTACTTATCGCTGCATCTTTCAGATTATTAGTATCAAAATCTATCGTGGTTAAGCTAGTTAGCTGCCTTATTGCAGGCACTAAAGACACCATATCACTATCTTCCATGCCTCTAAGCTTAAGAGTTGTAGTACCAGTCCCGCATCTAACGGTGGACAAAAATTTAAATGCAATTGGATTGCTTTGAAGATATAAATCATAATAAGGACAGCTTTGGGTAGGTGTAAAAGTAGGAGCTGGCGTAGTTGTCGACGTTACAACTGGTGCTGGAATTTGTGGTGTTGTACTAGTTGGTGTTACAGAAGAAAGCACAGGCATAAACCCTGATGTTGTTACTGGAGGTGTCATCGGAGTTGTGGATCCTGTTACTCCAGAAGGAGATGGATCTACAGTTGAGTTATTCAAAGGCATATGAGCTCCACGATCCACAAAAAAAGCTTGCCATGTGCCTATAGCCACTCCACTTGCGATAGTGATAGCAACTGGTATAATGATCTTTTTTTGTAAAAACCTTGTCCAGCCTGAGCCTGATTTTTCTTCGTCTTTCTCATCAGCAGCTCCCTGGTTATTAGCGTTCTGTATGTTAACAACAATGTTCGGTTGAGCACCAGAATGTTTATCGTTCTTTTCCTTTCCTTGAGTAGAATGAGCAGTCCTTTTTTTAGAAGGTTCTACTGTCGGTGGCTGAATCAAACCCATTTCGTACAGTAACGGGTTAGAGGATTGTTCAGAATGACCAAATCCTGGAGGACGATCAGAGCCATGTAATATATTTACGCTAAAAACAAGGAAAGAAGAAAGAAGAAAGAAGAAAGAAGAAAGAAGAAAAACGAGAAGCAACAAAAGAACTTAAATTTCTAGTATCCATAGCAACGACAAAACACTTTCACATTTAACCTTCTACCATAATCAAAGTTGTGTTTACAATTACGCACGAAAAAACCACTCACAAACCGGTGGTATTTTTTCTATTTTAAAAATGCATCATCATCTGTACCCATTGATTGATATAATGTTTTGCAGATATCATGAAAATATTAAGTCTGACTGAAAATTTTCATAAAATCAATCTACGGCTTGAAAAATTTTGCTGCATCTGGCAGGTTTAGAACAGATATTTTTTCTTCTAATGGAAAAGAGACTGCTCCTGGATAAACTATCATCGCCTGGTCAAGATTAAGCGAAGACATAGCCATTTTTATTGACTTTGTAATTTGTGGTTTGTCTGTGTGCTTGAATTCAAATCCAAAACGTTTTCCATCTTTTATGATGAGTAAATCTAATTCTGCTTGGTTATGAACAGACCAAAAATAGCAATGCGGTGTGTTTGCTGTTTGTATGATTTGTTCTATAGCAAAGCCTTCCCATGACGCACCCATTTTAGGTTGTACTAATAATCCGTTGATGTCTTTCACATCTAACAGTGCATGAAAAATACCCGAATCTCTAAAATAGATCTTTGGAGATTTCACTTGTCTTTTTTTTATATTTTCGTGCCACGGCGTTAAAACTCTGACCATAAAAGTTCCCGATAAAATATCGAGATAATGACGTACGGTATTACCAGACAAATCAAGAGAACAGCCAAGCTCATGTGCATTAAAATTTTGCCCATGATAATGGGCTAGCATCAGCCAAAAACGCATTAACTGTGGCGCTGGTATTCTGAATCCTAAATTAGGGATGTCTTGTTCTAAAAACGTACGAATGTATTCTGTGCGCCAGGCAAAGCTTTTCTGTTCGCTTTCTGCCATAAAAGAGTTGGGAAATCCTCCTCGGATCCACAGTTTTTTGTTATCATTTGTTTCTGATATGTTAAACGGCGTAAGTTCTATATGCCCAATTCTTCCGGCCAAGCTCTCTGATGACTGTTTTATTAATTCACGTGAAGCACTGCCAAGAATTAAAAATTGCCTCGAATTGTCCATGTCATGCAATACGCGCAAAACTGGGAAAAGATCTGGATACCTTTGTATTTCGTCAATAACGATTAAGCCAGTTAGTTGTTCCAATACCAATTGCGGATTTGCCAGTCTTTCAAGATCTGTTCTGTTTTCCAAATCAAAGTAATGAGAACGTTGAATTTCAGGGCCACAAATTTCTTTGGCTATCGATGTTTTGCCACATTGTCTTGGACCTAAAATGGCAACGATACGATGCACCTCAAACTGATCTTTGACCTGTTTAAGGAACGTTTCTCTTTTTATCATGAAAATTTTCAGTCAGACTTAATATTTTCATTATATCTGAAAAATACTATACAAATCAAGGCTGTCAGACGATGATGCATTTTTAAAATAGAAAAAATACCACCGTTAAATGGGTGGTTTTTTGATAATTTATTGAACCTACAAACTCTTTAGAATTTCCTTGTTAACCCTGATACAATACACTTAGAAGATACGGCCTGAGGCTTGTAATTTATGGTTCTAATACCATTTTTAGCAATCATGGGACAAAGCATTATGACAAAGCCCACACCAAAAGAGATTGTTAAAAGTATCCTTTCTATTCCCTGTAACTCAATCCCATCTAAACGTATTCCGTATGGTAAAAATTCACGACAATTTGGTAATTTGCGAATCCCACATACGTCTGCACCACATCCAGTTTTAGTAATTGTTCACGGCGGTTGCTGGATTACTAAATTTGCGAGTGCTAAGCTGATGTCACCATTTGCCGAAGCTCTTACCAAACGAGGCGTTGCAACATGGAACATTGAATACAGATGCGCAGACAACAGGGGTGGTGGTTGGCCAGGAACATTTAAAGACATTGGTGCAGCAATTGATTACCTTCGAGTTCTGGCGCCTAAGTATAAACTCGATCTAAATAGGGTTGTGGTTATGGGGCATTCCGCGGGGGGACAGCTAGCTCTATGGTCTGGAGCAAGGCGTACCTTTGCAAAAACTAATAAGGCTTACGTTCCTCACCCATTGCCTCTAAAGGCTGTTATCGATTTAGCTGGCCCAACGGACTTACGTAAGTTCCTTCCTATGCAGGAAAAATGTTGTGGCGGACCAGTTCTTAATCAGTTGTTCAAAACTCAACACATTACACCTGAACATTTTGCAGCCACATCTCCCTATGAATTATTACCTCTCCACATCAAACAGATTTTGATAACAGGAAAAGATGATCCATCCATTTCAGTTCCGGAAATGCAAGATTATGTTGACCATGCAAAAATGCTGGGAGATCAAGATGTGCAGCTTATTGTTGTTGAAAATGCAGCGCACTTCGAGGTCATCGATCCACGAACAAAAGCTTGGGAGCAGGTGAGAAAAGTCATTCTCTCTTGCTTTGGTTAGGGGGTGTATCGTTAATGACAATAAACCTGTTTTATACGTTTTATTTAGACAAAGTACGTCGTTGAAAAATCTACGCTTACTTTGCTACGCCGGCTTTAGGTTTTTCAGTTATCAATTTTGTTGATACTTTTTTGCCATCAAATTTCATTCCATATAAATGTATAATGCTACAGCCTTGTTCGTACAGCTCTGTAGAATAAGCTTTGCTTTGAATCTGTTCAATTGCTTTATCGACCGAACTTTTTGTTTTAATTTCAATAATAACGCCTGGATCTTTTTTGGGATCCTTTGGAAACAAAGCAATGTCAAAAAGCCCATAACCAGATTCACGATTCGATTTAACGTTGTATCTTTTTTTCAAACTCAATGTAATCCCGAGCAGGATACCATGATAAAACGATTCCTGTTGCTTCTTGGTGCCATCTTGAAAACTAAAGGCCTCTTTTACAATCCGAGATAATACGCTCTGTACGCCATCAATATCGCCATCTAAGAGGGCGTCTAGAAAATCTTTGAAGAAATCACCATCACCGTGTCCTCTGAACCACTTCAGGACAATCTTTTCAAAAAAATAACGAATTTCTTTGTTTGGAATTCTCATTTTTTTATTAACATTTAGTGTCAAAAAACCAGACATGAATAATAAATTCCAAAAGGCGGTATTGTTCCCTTTCAGGTTATCCATCACCGTGAATGGCTCTATTTCAATATCGATACTGTGACCATCAATCAATGATTTTGTGTTTTCCAACTTGTCAGCCGTAAGCATTTCCCGAATAAGATCGTTACTTGATGTATTGATCCAGTAAGGTGCAAATTTATATTCTCTGCTCAAAAAATTAAGAACAGACCACGGGTTATAAATTGTTAAATTATCCCCAAAAGTATAACCGTTATACCAAGATTTTAGATCATCTAAATGTGCTGGATCACATATCATCAGAATTTCTTTTTCTGTAAAGCCAAAATACTGCGCAAACTTGTTACTTGTGATGTCGTAAACATTAAGATTATTAACGCCAGAAAAGAAACTTTCTCGCGCTATACGGGTAATACCTGTGACAACGCCCTTAAAAAGGTAATCATTGCCTTTTAATACTTCCCCAAGCATGTTTCGTAATGGGGTGATAGCTTCCTCATAAAACCCCTTTAGGTAAGCTTCTTGCAGAGGCGTATCATATTCATCGATCAAAACAACGACATGTTGATCGTGATGTTTTTTGAGCATTTCTGTGAGATCTTTTAAAACATATGTCAAATCTGATTCTTCAAAATTTTTAGAAAAATAAGGCTGAATTTTTTCGCGATCAAGTTGATCTAACTGTTCAGAGGTGAGTAAATACTTGTGTTCTCGATAACAATTGGAAATAGTAATTTTCAAAGCCTTTTCTAACTTTTCAAAACTATCACATTTCAAAGACTTAAAACTGATGAAAACAACTGGGTATTTGCCCTGCCATTCATCCATAATATTTTTGTGTTCGGCAATTTTAAGCCCGACGAACAGGTCTGTATTATTTTCTGTCATATCGAAAAAATATTTCAACATGGACAAATTTAGAGTTTTGCCAAATCTTTTTGGTCTTGGTAAAACAATTACTTCAGAAGTATCGTTGAGCAAATCTTCAATAAATAAGCTTTTATCTACATAAAAGGGACGTTGTCCATCCGGCGTTACGGTTGTTCTGAGTTTCTTAAAGTCATCCGTTCCAATAGAAAAACGCATCATTATTTTCTCCCTCAATTACTACAATGGTAACAGCAAAATCACAACAAAAAATAAACCAGACTTCTTCATGCAATTCTCCGCTGCAGCAAAGCCGCTTTCAAATTCAAAAAATGTTGCCGCTGTTCTTCAGTGAGTTTTTCGATGGCATATCTCAGCATTATACGAGGCATATAGGCAGCGTTTTGTGTTAAGAAGATAAACAGTACGTTTTGATCTCGTTTGCCAGTCTCACGCAGCATCCAGCCAACAGCCTTATGAATCAAATCATGTGTATCGTTCAAAAGTGCTGCAGCGATCTTAATCGTCCAGTCAAATTGATTGTTCCTGATAAACTGCCAAGTTGCAACCATCGCTACACGTCGATTCCACATGTTTGGAGAACTGGCCAACTGAAGCAATATGTCTTTTTCTTGATCAAGCAAATGCTCGCCCATTATCAAATGGGCGGATATGTCTACCAAATCCCAATTGTTGACGTACTGTAAGTTATCCACATAAAACTGATACACCGCCTGCTTATCTTGTTTATATTGGCGCGTCAAAATTAGCAAGGCCAATAATCTTTCCTCATGAACGGGGGAAGCCATCAAAATCTGTAACTCACTGTGCCCTAAATCTTCATATCGTTTAGCTAGCACACGCAAATCAGGAAGTGTAATGCCAATAAACTGGTCTCCTTCGGCATATTGTCCCCGCCCTGTTTTGAAAAACCGTTTCGTACTTTCCGCCCGAAGTGGATCAGCTTTGTTTTTCAATGACAGTTGAACCTGCGAATAATTCACTGTTAAGACACCTTTTTCTTGCGCGGACCTGGAGCACGGCGATTTGTCACGCCGAGACCTGTATCCTTTGCAATGGCGCTACGGCGTGTTGCATAATTGGGCGCAACCATGGGGTAATCATGCGGCAAGCCCCACCGTTCCCTATATTGTTCCGGCGTCATGTTATAAACACTACCCAGATGCTTTTTCAGCATTTGCAGTTTTTTCCCATCTTCCAAACAGACGATGTAATCATCTTGAATTGAATCCTCGATAGCTACGGCAGAGTGCAATGCACCAGATAAACGATAATTAGTGGCGCCATCATATATTTTTTTTAGTGCGGAATAAAACATTTGAACTGTCGCTTGTAAATCATTTACATCGACCGGATCTTTTATTTGCGTGGCAGCCATATTTCCTGCGATTTCAAGTAGTTTTAACTTTGAATCTTCAACTTCCATCTCAATAGATGTAATTAATTAACATGTCACTTTTATACAGCGCTGCAATTGTTAAATCAATCTTTTGTATTTATTTTACCAGTAAAAAAATAAAATTAGTAACAAGACTGATTACCAATTCAGACACCACCAAAGCTGATACTGTGCATGGGTGTGTCTTGGCACTTTGCTATTTGGGGTGATATAGGAAAGAATCCTAAATAATAATATTCTTTAGGATTCACCATCAATTGGCTTGCATCCCTTTTGTTATCTGCTTCTTCCCTGATTCAGAAAAGTGGGGGGTAGCATGGACGTTCCATTTATTTTTTGCTTGTGTAAGATGATTTCCTTGCTAAAATTCACCGTGCAATATGCGAGCAACAGGTTGATAATGGAGCCATAACATAAAGATTACGGATTATCCTGCTATGCACACTATTGATCATTCCAGAAACAAAAGCTGCTTTGTTCGGCATGTGGCTAATCCTGTATTCTTTGATCACACAAACAGTAGAAGTCTCTATTCGAGAGCTGAGCCAAAGAGAAAAGAACTCAACGAAGAGGGCTGGCAACAATTTGTTATGCTCTGCTTAGGATGCGTGCTTCTCCCTGCCCTGATATTTCCAGGAGAACCTCAAAATCACGCGGCTACCAAAGAACAGCTATCATCTTCTGTTCGCTCTACCCTGGAATATACTCTTTGAAGACCGCAAAAACGCGCAAAACGTTCATTGGTCAATTTATTAAGAGAACAGTTGTCCGCAACCAAGAACCTATACCAAAAACTAAGCGCCTGTCCGAAGAGCGCTCCGGTCATAGCGCCTTTTATCCCAAAACTCATCAACTTTAATTCGAAAATATGCTCTGGCATCGATACAACAAGCCAATCAAAGCCACACTTTGAAATATACAGGATCATTAAACAAAACATCATCAGCCAAGATCCTGGCGCTGAAATTCTCTG
>ERZ1292633.5091-Hain-H41-02um-R1-5091-length-11994-cov-6_pt2 | contig 10659 bp, 8 predicted proteins | sample MGYA00564406_ERZ1292633 | MGnify/ENA primary metagenome ERZ1292633 (study PRJEB36523, sample SAMEA6512639) | groundwater metagenome | collected 2019-01-08 | study: AquaDiva: Metagenomics assemblies of 32 groundwater samples
CGAAGGCACGTTACGATCCAATGTCGACCCCACGAACGTGCTGAGCGACGCCGAGGTGACCGCGGCGTTCGACAGCGTGCAGCTTGGCCCGTTCGTCGCGAAGCATGGGTTGCAGTATCACATCGCCGAAAAGGGCGCGAACCTTAGTGTTGGCCAGCGGCAATTGGTTTGCATTGCAAGGGCTCTCTCGCGTCGACCGACCGTGCTGATCCTCGATGAAGCGACCGCGAACGTCGATCATGCTACGGACGTGGTCATCCAGACTGTCGTTCGCTCTCCCGCCTTCGCGGGCACCACGACCGTCGAGATCGCCCACCGGCTACACACGGTGATGGACGCAGACCGGATCCTCGTGATGCACCGTGGTGCCGTGGTGGAGCAGGGGACGCCATGGCAGCTGCTTCAAGCCGTGGCCAGAACGGACGCCGATGATGCTAAGTCCCTGGCGGCGATGCCGTCGGCTGAGGCCCCTGGCGACGACAGTGCTAACGGCGGCGAAAATCTCATCCTGCGCCAAGATGATGAAAGCGACACGTCTGGTAGCTTGATCAGCGGTCACTTGCGTCGTATGGCGGAGGCCCTTGGCCCGAAAACACTGGCCGACCTTTTGGGAATGGCGAAAGAGCACGACCGTCAACGTGCGGCGGACGGCGGTCATTGATTGATACCGATCGTGAGACGCCCTCGCGCGCTGAGGGGTTCGGCAAACATTTTTTCCCGGTCGCCCTGTGGACCCCGTGGTGGTTAACTAGCCGCTTCGGCGCGTATATCTTCTTACTTTTTCTAACCAAATCACCCGAAATAGCCGGATGAGGAAGCTTCCTTTTACAAAGTGCGCACCTTTGGTGATACTAGTTTGATATTCAACCCAACTGTTGGGTTGCCAACATCACTTGGGTTGGGCGCGTCTTCAGCCAATTTTTTCTCCCCTTATCAAACCCTCTCTCTGCATTGGGAAATGGCTGCGTCTATGGTTCACTCGTCCCAAGCGGCGGTGCGCGACGACCACCACCATCACCCATACGACAGCACCGGTGAGGCCGTTTACGAAGACGTCCCGCTCTGCGACGTGCAACTGCGCTTCGACCACGCCGCATCGGAAGATTCTTCGTCGTCACCTTCCCTGGATGGCATCGTGCTGCTGTATCCTTGCCCCTGTGGCGATACCTTCGAGCTCGCACTGGCGGCATTTTCCAGCGGAGAGGATGTGGCCCGCTGCCCCACGTGCTCCTTGGCGTGCCGAATTATTGTTGGAAGCGCCAGCGAGCGAGAACAATTTGTGCAAAGCGCTATCGTCAGGGCTCGGACACGTTTGCAGTGAAAGGAGACCCTTCTGGTGTTGATGCTGCGACCCTCTTTGCGTTTCATTATCTAACTACACTCTTTCTCCTTTTTTCTTTGCCCTTTCCCCCCGCCCCCAGTTCCTGTTCCGCCGCTTCACCTCGGAACATGAGTCGATGACACAGCATCACAGTATACTGGGCTTGTGAAACTCGTTTTCCGTCAAAATTTCTCCCATTTGGCCTTTTGTGTGAGGACGACACGAAAAGAAGAAGAAGGAACATCTATCCCAAACGAAGAGGAACATTTATCCCCCAAACGAATGAATCAAGACACGCAGCGCCGAGACGGTGACGACATCTCTCCGAAGCCGCCGCAACACGACGCAGAGCTCCATCCGACGTCGAATCGCAAACCTCCTGTCCCCACTGAGGGGGGCAAGCAAGCCGCTCCGGCCAAGCGCAGTGACTTTTACAAGGTCATTGGGCTCGACATCTACGACCCCAAGCATCCATTTCAGTATGCCGCACCGATGAGCCACAGCCGGTTTTTCACGAAGGCCCCCCCGTCAGCGCACACCCCTCCTGCAGCGTTCATCCTGGCCGTCAATGTGGACGTGCGGCCAGGCACGAGTGACGTGAACGCGGCCACGGTGAAGGGATTGTTGCAATGCTTGACGGAGCGGCGGGCGGCCGTGGTGCCTGCGGTACCAAGCACGGAGGCGGACAGCGTCAAGCGCCACGTCGATCCCAACCACAGCAGTGGTGCGCCACCCGCCGCATCATCGTCGACGTCCGCCGCATCCGTCTTGCCGCCTTCACCTCCTTCTCCTTCTCCATCAACGGTAGCCACCGCGACGACCTCAAGGACCGTCGCCACGCCGCCGCCGCCCCTTCCACAGCAGCTGCACCCCAACGTGGTGAGGTTCTACGACATCCTCCCCGCCGGATCTGAGCCCATGCTCAAGTACGCAATCTTGATCATGGAGGCTCCAGCAGGTGGCCATCTCAACCGCAAGGACTTCGTCGCGCGTTGGTTGCAGGACCATAGTAGCCTCACGCCCATCGCGCGCCACTTCGCCGCGGAACACGAGGTCGCGCGTATCATCCGGCAGATCGTGGACGTGCTAGCCTGGTACGAAGCGTGTGGAGTGGAACCTTGCGCCTTCAATCCGGAGGTGTCGCTTTTGTTTTCGCGACAACAACATTCACCTAAGTCGATGGCGACGGCGTCGGCGCCGGCCCCAGTCTCTCGAGGTGCGCAGACCCCGCTAGGGCGGCTTCCCAGCCCAGGGGGGGAGGGGATTGCGAATGCCGCCGCCGGAGGCTCCCGGACGTTGCCTTCTTGGTCCTTGAAGTGGCTGCCAAACTGCTGGCTCCACCCCATTATCCAAGCCACGCACCGGGGTGAGGCGTCGCCCGGGCGAAACAGTTTCACGTCACCGACGCTGCAAGAGAAGCTGCGAAGCTACCGAGAATTGCAACCGACAACCGAACAGCAGCAGCAGGCAGGCAGCCGCAGGAGCCGAACGTCGGTTCGCGGTGGCCGCGGCAGGTCGCGCGCCGATTCTATGAGTCGCGGCAGCTGCAGCATGGGGGGCGCGGCGCACGATGGCTCCGTGACGTCTTGGCTATTCGACGCGCCGAAGGCGGCCTTGCGCGCGGCCTTATGGTCCGTCGCTTACACCATGCGGCGCCTGAGCGACGACCTGGGCGTGTTGCGGAGCGCATGGAGCTCCGAAGCCGTTCACTTCGCCGCGTGGCTAGAGGGGGCCACGGTGTGCGAAGTGCGCGCCTCTTTGCAGCAGGACGAGCAAGACGTTATGGCGACGAAGCTGACGAGCGATGAGGGGGCCTCCGAGATCCGCAACGTCACGGGGGCGTCGACCTTTGCGACACCGTCCGCGGTCGCCACGGTGCTGTCACACTGCTACCTGTCCGCTCCACCGTGAGGATTGCCTGGTAAGAGAGGCAAAGGAGTATGAGGACTTGCCTTCCGTTGTCATATTGTTACGTTTACCCTTCCCTCTTTTCTGCTTGCCTTCAATCTGGTGCCCCTGTGTTGCCCCACTACTTTTTGGTAAACCGACCGATCACAAGTTACCCCCGCGGCTATGGCATATTACGATCCGAGGGCGCCGTAAGACAGTCGTATCGTTCGGAATTTGATTGTCTAAAGCCTTGAGCGGACCACCAGCGCCCCTCCCTGTATCACCCAGCCCACGTTTCTCATGGCCGCCCGTTCAGCGACACAACGACCCAAAGCTGTCCTTGAACCGCACGCGATCGAATATCTCGTTAGTGATTGCCTGCCCGCCCCGCATCGCAAACTCTCCGACTACCCATTCCAACGCGCCAAGGTGAAGGAGGACCGCGCCTGTAAGTTTGGAGCGACAGCGGGGACAACCGGGGTGTTTACAATGACCTTCGGCCCCAAACACCGGCAGGCGCACACGACACTGGACGCGCTCACGGCACTGTTGACGAGCGATAATGCCGCAACGAAGGCGAAACTGATATCCGTACCACGGACAGATCAATCCACTGCCACGTCTGCTTTTCAGATTCATCCAAATTTCCAGCCAATCTTTTGGATCGGGACCCGGAACGACAAGTTTCATGTTTGTCTGTACCTTTCCGGGAAGAGGCTTCGTCTCAGTGAGTACCTGAACCATGTGTCTAAGGCCGCCAGGCGCTTATTCGGGGCATCGCATCAGAAGAACGACCTGTACTTCGCTCTCGACGATGTGGCGCAACGGGTGCTCACGCAACTCGTTCAAGTCTGCGCATGGGCAGCGGAGAACAAAATCGCGGCGTATTTTTCCTCCGAGTGTCACTTGTGGATGGCTCCGAACGACCATGCGAGCGACAACGACGACGATAGCTCCCCTCTGAACCTTTTTGCGAGGTTGGCACAGAGCTTTCACCTCGTCATGGAACCCGTGGATTTGGTTCACGCCGTGGAGTTCGCGGCCAAATGCGGTGGTGGTGGTGGTGGTGCCTCTCAAACCACCACCTCCAACGGTGGGAGCATGCCGCATCCTGACGCCGCGGCCGCCACCGTGGCATTCCTACCAACCTGGATGCAACAGAAAGTTGACTTGACGATGCGAGGAGGGGGGCGTGCGTCTTCGGCGGCGGGCGCGTCGTCGTCCTGGGCGTCACGCAGCAGTGTTGCCGCGAGGGACATGATGAACCAGTCCATGGTGGATTCCAGCGTCGTCCAGGATGAGGAACGGACCGTTTTGCTGATGTGGTGTATCGCGCGGACCGCTGAATTCATTTTTAAACACCTGTGTCTCCATGAATTCCCACGGAGCACCGAATTTGGCAACTTGATCGCACTCCTGGCGTCAGAGCATACTGCTTTCTGCGACGGTGCTGACCCGGGGCAACCGCGCCTCACGCTTTGCGACCTCACCCATCACGCCTACCTAGCCACACCCGAGCTTCCCATCGCTGCGCCTTCCTCTCCAACCACGAACTCCGCGCCATCGTCGCGCTCGGGTAGCAGTTCGAGGTCGCCGCGCGGCCACGCCGACCTGCACGATGACGTGACGTGGCGGGTGAGGGGTCCTCCTGTGTGGCGTGCTCCCTCCAGGGAGGGGGGTTGAGACATATTTTGCTTTTGGTTCACTATTACACGGCGAGATTCTAGCCAGATTAGTTGCTGGTGACCCCCACCACCGGGTTTGTTGGCCACTCACCCTCGACCTTCTGTCTCTGCAACGCAGCTTGATGCGGGAGCCGTATTGGTGGCATTATCCCTATCCCAACCCTCCTGTTTTGAGATGCCTCCAACTCCGACTCTTTGGTGCCCTCCGTGACGTACATCAAAGTCACGTATCGATGCGGGAAAAACGTCTCTCACTTTTCAGTCGTTCTTTCCATGTGATCGATTGGTTGCCGATTACCGTACGCTTTGTAGAACAATCGCGCGTGGCCTCCCCTTTTCCTTCGTCACCTCGCGCTGTTCTAAATAACGATTCTTTTAACTAGTAGTGGGAACGCGACCATGCCGCCTCCGTTTACCAAATCTCGGAAAGCCACGGGTGGCAAGCGGGGACGCAGTTCGACGGAACATCCCGGCAAGGCCAGTTTCGACGCGGTCGCCGATCACGCCGCGGTCGACAACGACGACGAAGGGCAGGGGGTTGCAGCTGCGGTGGACGAACGCCAGCCGGCGGCCGATTTGGATTGGGACGGCCTCGGGGCGTCATTCGGTGCCGCCTTCGGCGGCGGCCACAAGTCGCGGTCCACGCCGCTCTCGACCGCTAAGGGGGACGCCCGGCGAGGGGAGGCAAAAAACGGTGCCCGTGCTGCAAACGCCGTAGCGACCGTTGAAGGCGGCCCCGCCGGCGATGGCACGGACAACGACGATGACGACGACTTCGACGGCGGTATCGTCGATCCGACGATTGACGACATGATTCACGAAAGCCGAGCGGCGGAGCACGTCGTCAACACGTCCTTGGCCCCGTTCGTCGATCGAGACGCCATGACCCGAACCGCCGTTGGGCGTAGCAAACATGGAGACGATGCCTCCGACTCGTCGTGGCTTGCGTCCTCCTCGTTTTTGTCGCGGGCGTCGCTCACCATTCCGCACAACCGCAACGGCGTGACGAGCGTGGCCGTCTCGGAGCGTCTGCGCATGGTCGCCTATGGAGACCGCGAGGGCGTGGTCGGGGTTTGCATCCTCCCAAACAGGTTCTTCACTACGACCGCCGGCGGTATCCGCGGAAGCCATCAGCGAACGTCCACGCAACCTAGCAGCACATCTCCGACCGAGGCGCCTTCCGCCCCTATGAACGCGGTCGACCGAGACACGATTAAGTATTTGCACCCCGCGCACAACGGCGCGGTGCTGTCCGTCGCCATATCAGATACGTCGCACGTGGCCCCGCTGACGGGCGGTGAACGGACGTCCGCCGACACCTCCGTGAAGTCCTTCATCGTCTCATCATCGTACGACGGGGTCATCCGCGTGTGGCGCACGGAGGGGTTCGTTCACGTCGGCGATCTCACCGCGCATCGCGGTCCGGTCACGAGTATCGCCTTTCGGCTTCAAACCAGCATCCTTACCTCCGTGTCTCACGACGGATGCCTGCGCGTCTGGTCGATTGGCGACCTGGCGCCATTGGACAAACTCTTTGGCCATCGCGGTCACATCCATGCCGTGGCGACCCTCGCTCGCGAACGGTGCGCTTCGGGGGGGGAGGACCGCGTTCCCCGGTTCTGGAAAACCGACGTCGCTATGCAAACGGAGCTTGAAGTCGTCGACACGGCCATTACCGCGGTGTGCATGCTCGACGAGTCCACCATGGTCTACGGTACCCGAGCGGGCTCGCTCACCGTGTTCGACACGGTGCGCCGTGGATCGGTGGCCCGCGAAACATCGGCGCATGGCAATATGTCCCCGTGCGACGGCTGCGGCCTCGAGCAACTCGCACGTGAATCGGCCCCCCCGACGGGGGTCAAAGGAGCTGCGCCGTCAAAGGAAGATGACGGACCGGACTCTCTCTACCGGCGCAACCCCGTGCTATCGATGGCGTCCTTAGCGTATTCGGATGTGTTCGCAACCGGTAGCTTGGATGGCGTCGTTCAGCTGTGGCGGTATCACGCGCCTACGGGAGGGGCGTCCTCCCGTGGCTTTGCGGCGGCCGCCGATAGGGGTGGTGCCCACCCGAGGGGATCCACAGGCCGAACGCCAGGCAGAATTGAGCGTCTCGCCAAACTGTCCTTGGGGGCGGGTGCCATCACATGTCTCGCCTTTGGCGGCGAAGCGGCGGCCACCGAAGCGTCGCTCCTCAGAAGCGCGTCGCAAAGCGCCTCCTTCCGGCTCTACGCCACGGTCAGCAAAGAACCTCGAGATGGTCGGTGGTGGGTGCAGCGAGCGGCCGTCAACCGAGTGGTCTGCGTCAGCATTCCGCTATCGTCCGCGGCCCCCATGGAGGAGGAGGAAGAAGAGGCAGCTCCGGCGGCCACTCGTCGTGTCGCGGCGGCCGCCAACGGAGCCGAAGGTAAAGGCCGAGACGTCGTGGAGGGTAACGAAAAACAACGACACCACGCCAAGGTGGCCGCGCCCGCTGGCCCATCCACGTCGAGTTACGCTCAGGCGGCCACGGCCACGTCGGCCGTTTCAGGATCCCTCCTAGACTTCGTCAAGGAGCGGAAGAAGGGGATTTCGATCGACATGACGACTCCTGAGGCCCTCCGCTTGACATCGAAGCCTTCCGATGGCGCGGGCAAGGCAAAAGGCAAGAGGGGCAGGAGAAAGTAAATGGCGTGCAAGGAGAGCAACGACAACATCGACGCGAGAAGAAGGAGTGTCAGAGATCGAAAAGAAAGAGAGAGAAAGGACGAAATAGCTACGGGAATCTGGTGCGTCGTTGGCCTGCGTTGTGCCGTCGACGAATCTCGCCCCCCAGCTCCCTTCTCCCTCTTCTTTCTGCTTCCGGATGCGTCGTCGTTTTTCTCTTTGTCTGTGCGAGCGGCCCCTGCCGTCTCTCTCTCTCTCTCTCTCTCTCTCTCGTTGTCGTTCCCCACGTGCTCGAGTCGTCGAGCCTCGCCGATGCGAAATAACCCGTTTCAGTTTCTAATCGATCTCTCATCGCGTTTAAATTTCCCCCCTTATTCCGCAACCCCTTGCCCCCCACAGCGGTCTGATCTCTGTGTCGTTCGTTTCCGTATTGACTCTCTCGTTTTGTTCCGCCTATCAGCGATCACGAAGAGGGAGCGAGAGAGAATTGAGAGTATCAGAGGCACTGGGCGGCAGGTTTTTCTCTCATTGATTTTCGTGCACGATTCGACCAGAACACGATCGAAGTGGGTTTTGTCCTTTGGGTTGCAAACCCCTTCCGACTTTGCAAAAACTAAAAAGGGAAGGGGTGTGGAGAGGGACTCCATCCCAAGGATGCACGAGCCGCTTACAGACTTTGCAACTCGTGCCGCCGTCGCGGTGACCGTCCTCGACGCGACCGAACGACGCCGTCACGCCGCGGAGCAGTGCGTGGAGGTCGTCGAGAGGCTCCATCGCGCGATGCGACAGCTCGTCCGGCACCCACCACCCCCTTCGTTGAGGTCTCGAGCCGTCGACGCCGACGGAGATGGCAAGGTGGACGACGGTGAAGCAGCGGCATCGGCCGCCACGACAATGGTGTTGCAGGCCGACGACGGAGGTGCCGGATCGACGCGAATCGCCCAACTGGTAAGATCGCTCGATCGTGTGCGGCAGGAAAGCGCCTTGGCGAGAGACCAACTGCAGGATACCACGTTGAAAATTGGCCAGCTGCGGCGGTTGTTGACGGCGAAGCAGCACGCTGTGGCTGCGGAGAGCAACGTGCTGCGACCTGAGGTTGAAGCCTCCATCCGCGCGGTGCAACGACTTGCCGAGCAAACGAGCACTTGGAAATTGAAGAAGCAAGAGTACCCGCCACCACAAGCAACGGTCGCGACGGTCGCGCGTCAATCCCCCAGCGCGCCAGCGCTGCCGGTCCAGCACGGTCGGCAGCTGTCCGGCAATCAACCCCACCCCCATCTGCACGCAGCCACCGCGGGTACGGCCATGGGGGGTCAATCGCCGTCCACGCCACGAACGGCAGAGCATAGTGTGCCCCAATCGGCACGAAGCATCGCCAGCCCACTGATGACAGCGGCGACGGCCGCCGCAGCCTCCTCTTCGCTTCTTGAAGAAGGCGGCGGAGGATTCACTGGCAGCACCCCGTCAACGGGGGCCACGGGCGACGTAGCTCAACTTCGCGCCGCGGAAAGGCAGCTCGCCGAGCAACAGCGAGAGTTTCGACGAGTGAAGCGCGAGTGGCTCGCCACCCGCAGGGTGGAAGCAGCGGCCACCATGTTGGAGCGGCGGCTGGCCTCTCCGGTGGGTCTCGCCCCGGACAGCGAGGAAGCCGTGGCGCGCATGTCGCAGCTGCGAGATCAGTTGCACGAACTCGAGACCCTCCGGCGCCATGTGCAGTCGCTGCGAGAGCAGCAGCTCGGATTGTTTAAGCGGCAATGGGCCAGCCTGGTGGCGCAGCCAACCGTCACGCTGGGCATGCTCGGGAGCTCCGTGACGGCAGCGCTACTGGCGGGTGGGAACCACCGCGATACTCTGAACGCGTCGGAGGGCCGCGTTGGCAAGGGGGGTATTGCCTCCGGGGGCACCGGGACGGGGTCCACCGGGAGGGTCATTGGACCCGCGTCCATGGAGGCGATTCGCCGCCTCAACGAGGCCATGGCGCTGCTAAAGTCGACGGTCATTCACTTCCGGGAGGACGTGCCGAAGATCAAATCCCTGCTCAAATTGACGACCTTAGAGCGCGAGCAGCAGTTCAAAGCGTCGCATAACGAGGTGAAGATATCCATCGGACAGACAATGACCTCCGAGGAACTCAAGCAGTTTCAGCGGCACGGCTGCGACCGGTGGCCGGTGTCGCACGAGGCGCTTGAAGACCGATTGCCGTCTCACCGAATCGACCGCACCTACGTGGCTCTCCAGGAGATGGTCATCGCTTGGGATGGACTCGGCGATGAGTCCAAGGCTCGGCTAACGACCGCGAAGGACGTCGTGGCGAACGCGGATTTGCTTTTAGATTTCGCCACGATCGTGCGACGGCTGCGCGATGCAAAATGGCGTGCCCTGACAGTGCGAACGTATGCGCTGACGGGGGCCGTCGCCGCCGGAATGAGCAACGGTGGGGGGGTCAGTCAACGCACGGCGAGCGCCGCCGCGGCCTCTCAGCTCGGGGGTTCACCGCCGAGACAGCCGTAAGGGCTACCTGCCGGCGTGTTGACATCGTTTTTCGTCGTTGTATCATTTATCTTTCCCTTTCTCTTCCTACCCCAATTACCCTCTCCGCAGCGTCGTGTCCCTTTTGAGTCGGACCCATCAACAAAGAGCAGCGTTGTTGCGGGGGAAGTATTGTCAAAAAGATACTCTGATGATAGATCAACAGACAACAACCCGCGCCCAGTGTTGGGGGGTGTTTTTACTTTTGGTCACTCTCTCGTCCCTAAGCAAAAAATCCAAACTTCATCCTCTTACCCGCCACCCATGTCCCTGCGGCTGCCATCGTTGCTGCTCGTGGTCGTCAGCATGTGTGCCGTCCTCACCCGGGCGGACCATGGAGAGTTCCACCCGAATGGAATCGAAGGCGAGCTGACCGACATGCAAGCGATGACCCTCCCGCACGCCAACCGCCGCGTCGTCACGGAGATCCGTGCGGCCGCGAGCGTCCTGGGCCTTCACACGAGTCCCGGTCGCATGACGTCGAATTGGAAGGTGACGGCACCACTCACGACCAGTCCGGAGCAGCTTCACCTGAGCATTGCGAATCGCGCAGGCAACGTGTCCATCCTCTGGGTGACGTCCACCGCCGCA
>ERZ1292633.6092-Hain-H41-02um-R1-6092-length-10659-cov-5_pt1 | contig 10659 bp, 10 predicted proteins | sample MGYA00564406_ERZ1292633 | MGnify/ENA primary metagenome ERZ1292633 (study PRJEB36523, sample SAMEA6512639) | groundwater metagenome | collected 2019-01-08 | study: AquaDiva: Metagenomics assemblies of 32 groundwater samples
TTTTGCTCTAATTTTACTTTGCTATTATAATTTTTTATCGAACTCAGGTTATTTAGTAAAATGATTAAAAACATAAATAACAAAGAATATTTATTTTTCATTTTATTTTTTTCCTAAAAACCCCTAATAACAATTCTAATTATTAATTAAAATATCACTCAATTTAGATTTTAAATCAACGATTTTTTTTATTTCATCTTCTAAAGTATCATAATTTAATTCTTTATTATTTTTTAATCTAAAATAATTAAAAAAGGATAATATTATATCTTCTTTAGGTAAATGAAATTCTTTTACTTTTTTCATCAATGTAAGAAAACTTAAATTTTTTTCTTGAATAATTTTTTTTATTTCATTTTTTGACACAACATCAATTACAAAAAAGACTTTATGATTATTTTCTTCTATTAATTTTGTAAAAAATATATTTAAATAATTAGAATCAAATTTGGTTAGAATCTCATTTATATATATAACAAGAGTTATTTTATTGTTTTTGTTTTCTAAGAGTTCTAAAAAACTTTGTATTTTTATTTTTTCATCAAAAAAAATATTGCTCTTTTTATCTAATAAAATATTACCTAAAGGTCCATTTTGAATATTTTTTTTATTTTGTGAAACTATTTTTATAACATTACCATCATAAGAAAATATCTTATCTTTTATAAAAACAATATTTTTATACTCTTGTTTTTTTAATTTATAATAAAGATAATAATCAAAATTATCAAATAAAATATAATCTTCGATATAAATATCTTTTATATTACCAAATAATATTGATGAATCAGAAAAAATCATCAAGGATTAGGTGTTTTAGGTTTACTAAACCTTTTAAAAAATACCTTTGTACCATTTGTTGCAGGAGGTGTTAAAGACGGATCATTATCTATAACATAAGAAATATACAAATCTCCAACGGTACTAGTTGCTCTATTTTCAGATAATGCTATATTAGGATTAAAATGATTAATAGGCGGTGATACTGGTAAAATATTATTATTTACTTTTTTTATACTATCCGTCATAATCATATCTTTAGAAACAGGAACATAAAATATATCTTGCTCATTTACTGTTTTTCTATCTCTAAATGCTACAACAAAATCACCATTTTTTGACATTGCAATTGCAGGTTCATTTGGATCTAAAAAAGTATCAGTTCCTGCGGCTGTACTAGGTTGTTCGGCGGGATTTTTAACTGATAAAGGAGATTGATCAACTGATTTTATTAATAATGAATCACCTATTTTTATTCCTGTTGGAGTAAATTTTTGAGCATATAAATTATAAGGATTTCCAGTACCACTAAGCCAAACTGCAACAAAATTTCCTAAAGAATCAAAAGCATATCTCGCTCCTAAGTTTTTAGGAGTTCCTGTATCTCCAACTAATTGAATTTCACTTGATTTTGGACACCCTGATGAATCAAAAATTTTAAATCTTGTTTGAACAGGGTTTGCTCCATTTATATAATCCCAAGAAACAATAAAATTTCCTGTATCATCAAAAGAAACATTTGAACCAAGAGCATTTTCAGTACCTGTGTATGTTCCTGAATTTACTTTGAAAGGGTTTTGAGTAAAGCAACCACCTGTTGATACTTGTGTTCCAGTTGAATCAAAAAGTTTTCCATAAACGTCATTTATTGTAATTGCAGGAGTATAATCATTTCCTATTCCACTTGGTGCGACAGCAACGCCTCTTTCTTCAGACCATGATAACAAAAAATTAGAATTTATATTTCTACCCAATCCTACTGATGGATAAGTTTGATTTCTATCTACATTTACCGTTGGTATTCCTATATTTCCACCCAATAAAGTTCCTGTTGAACTATATCTTTGATATAAAAGCTTAGTTCTTTCAGTTGTAGAAGAATTAATCCAATCATCTTCCCATGTTATTATTGTTTGCCCATTAACTGCTATAGGATCTGCATTACTTTTTAATGAAACCCTTCTTTTATTACCATTAGTATTTGTATTAACCGAACTTTCTGAAAAAGAATCTGTTGATTTATTATAACTACTAAAAATTATATTTCTTTGAGTTGGATTTGCAGGTATAACACTATTTGAATTCAAATAAGTCATTAACAAATTACCATGAATATCTGTATGAGTTGAGCCTAGTGTAGAAATTGCTTGATCGTTTGCAATAATATTGGAATTACTTGCCAATCTATCTGTTTCACGTGGAACAAAAAAAGAGTCAAGTTCTGTTGGCTTTGCACCTGGAGTCAAAACATCTATTTTTCCATTTCCATTAGTTCCAAAAAAAGCAGCTGGTATATCTTTCATTAATTGAATATCTATATCAAGTGAGTTTGTTGTTCCTACATCGTTTTGTATTGAAACACTTCCATTATTATTAACTTGAATATATTCCTCTAAACAAGCACCTCCTGGGCATGTTCCAGATGTTTTTGCAGGAATAGTTCCGCCTCCTAAAGCTGTATTTGAAATACTTGTTCCTTTACTACCAGTAGCATTTTTTCCTATATCACCAATTGCTACTATATTCTTTTTTAGTTTTAATTGCTCTCCTGATAAAGTGGATGGAGTAGCCGTATTTAATGTTAATGTAGTTGGTGCAACAGTAATAACTTCATATTCTGTTATATCTGCTCCAATTCTTATAATATCACCTGGAACTATATTTAGGGAAGTAAAATTTCCTCCAGATGATGTTACACTTGTACTATTAAATGTATTTAATGTTAATACATTGGTATCTATAACAAGTTCATTTCTATAAAGTTTCGCTGAAATATAATAATCTTTTCCAAGATTTAATCCTTTTAATGTTATTGGCGTTGTTGTATTTATGTTTGCTAAAGGTATTGATGCTACTACAGATACATCTATAAATCTATCATAAGGAGAAGGTGGATTTGTACCAGTATTAAACCTATTTAGTTTTAATATTAGATTTGTATTATTAAGTGGTAAAATTTGCCCACTATATCCAGGAATAAAGGCTTTAGTATTAAATAAATCAGATTTTACATTTAGGTTTATTTTTGAATCCGCACCATTTTTATTTCCAAGATCTATAATTGTTTCACTATCATTTTTAATAACTTTTACATTATCGTTAATTTGTAAAATATTACAACCTAAAAAAATACTTGAAAAAGAAAGAAGTGCGTATTTTATAGAAGAAATATTTTTTTTCATATTAATATAAACAACAAAAAATAACAAACAAGATTAACAGTTAAATTATACAAAAAAAAAACTAATTCTGCTATGATTTGAGATACAATAAAAACGCTCATAATTTTTTGCAAACTATTTAATGATAAAAACAAATAATATAACTGTTGTTATAGAAGATATATACCAAATTCATAATGCTTCTTCTATAGTAAGAACCTGCGAAGGCTTTGATTTAAAGGATATCCATGTTATTGAAAAAAAATACAAATTTGATTTTGATACCGAAAAAACACTAGGTGCAGAAAAAAATATCAATATACATTATTATAAAGACTCTTTAGAATGTATCAATTTTTTAAAAAAACAAGGCTATAAAATTGTTTCGACAACTCTTCATGAAGATAACTTTGATTTAGAAACTTTTCCAACTCAAGATAAAATAGCTTTAGTTTTTGGTACAGAAAGAAAAGGAATAACAAAAGAATTAATTGATGAATCAGATATGTTCATAAAAATACCTATGTATGGTTTTACCGAAAGTTTTAATATATCTGTATCCGTTGCAATTTGCTTAAACTTTTTTATTAATTTAAAAGGGTAAAAAATTATTTTATGGATGAAGAAGAAGATAAAAAAACACTTGCTTATATAAAATTAGTATTTTGGTTTTATCTTGTCTATTTTACATTCATTATACTTACAAAAAGAGTTGAAACAGTTAATGCCTTCATACATAATATAGACTTACCAATTCATGAATTTGGTCATCTTTTCTTTAGCATAATTTTTGGTGGTGGTGGAACTATGATGTTTATCGGAGGTAATCTCTTTCAATTTATTTTTCCTTGTATTATGGCAGGAGCTTTTTATTTTAGAAAAGATTTATTTGGTGGTGCCTTTGCTACTATCTGGGCAGGAGAAACACTTATAGATGCTTCTTATTATATTGCAGATGCAAGAGATAGAAACCTAAATCTTATTACAGGAGATCCTGATACTCATGATTGGTTCAATATTCTAAGTAATTTAAACTTATTAAGATATGACACATTTTTCGGAAAAATTGTTTTTTTCTTTGGCAGTATTTTTATGATAATAGGTCTAATCATTGCTTTTTATGATATAAACAAAACAACTAAATTTATTGAAATAAAATAGACTTTATTTTTTATCCTTAAAAAACATTTCTTTTATATCATCAGAATAAAAAGGTACTTTGTATATATCACTTATTCTTTTGTTAATAGTCTCAATATCTTTAAGCGGTATTATTACATTATAATCTGGTTCAAGTTCTAAATTTAAAAACTCATCTTTTATTCCTTTTATCGTTTCAACTAAATGATTCAAAGATTTAATTTCTATTCCATTAACTTTTTTTACTACTTTATAAGACGCATTTCCATAACCAACATTTAATTCATCTGGTAAATAATCAACAATAACTGGAATATCATCAATTAAACTAGATTTATTACCATCTTCATTATAACGAACAAAACTGAATGGAGCTCTTGAATACCAATCTTCTCCCCATTCTTCTATCAGGTTTTTTGATAATTTTGTAAAAACAAAACCTGCATAGCTAAAATAAGAAGGCATTTGATCATAAACTTTATCTTTTACAAGCTCATCATAAGAAAATAAATTCAACGAAATGATTTCTTTTTTACCATCTCTAATTAATTCAACTTCCATTTTATCATTCGTTTGTTTTGCAGATATAAGGTATGTAAACCATAACCTATCATCATTATTAAACTCAATTGTTCCATCTGAAGCTATTTCTTGACCATCTATTTTTAATAAAACATCATTTTTTCTTATTTTTCCATAAGCAGGTGAGCCATAATTTATTTTGTTTATAAGAATTCCACCCTTAACATTATCAATTTTATAATATTTTCTTAAAGCTGGGTTTTCTGTAACACTCCAAGAATTTATTCCAACTTTAGGAAAACCATCATATTTTCCATCTTTTATGTCATCCATAAAATGTTTTATTATAGGAATAGGAACCATATATCCTAAACTTTGTGAATTACTATAAGTTTGAAACGCAATTCCTACTATTTTTTTATCTTTTATTACAGGTCCTCCACTATTACCTGGATTAATTGCAGCATCTATTTGAACCGTTAATAAATTTCTTCTTCCATGAGAATAACTAGTTATTTCTAATCTTGAAACAACTCCTTTTGTTATAGATAATTTACTTCCACCTCTAGGAAACCCATAAACCATAACATTATCTTGAAGATTAGTTAATTCACCTATTTCTATTGCTTTTGCATTATCAAAAAAAGTTTCATCATCAACTTTTAAAATAGCCAGATCAGAATCATGAGAAACCCATTCAACTTTTGCAATATATTTTTTAGGGTCAGAATTTTTTTGAACTTGTAAAAAAGTTTGCTCTGTAATAACATGAGCACAGGTTAATATTCTATTTCCTTCAATAACAACCCCAGATCCTGTAGAAGAAGTTGTGTTTTTCATTTTCCAAGGAGTATAATAATTTGGGCTATTAGAGGTTGTAAAAACTTTTATAACAGAACTTTCTATACTATCTGCTTTGGCAATACTAGGTTTTAGTATAAATAAAAAAGCAGAGACAAGTAATAGTTTTTTTATAGTTTTATTCATTTTTACACCATTTATATAGAATATTTCAATTTATGATCTGTTGCTCTAAGTCTTCTGCTTAAAATTGTTGCGAGTCCTATGATTAGTTTTGCTGCTACTTTTGGTTGGGTTTCTAATAAAATATCAAAAAAAGCTCTGGTTATAACAAACGCACTTGTATCTTCTAATGTTTTTATTGTTGCAGATCTTGGTTGTTGGTCTAAAAAAGACATTTCACCAAAACTAAGACCTCTTCCTGCATAAAATAATGAAATTTCATCATTTGTTTTTTCAGATCTAGCAGAAATTTCAACTTTTCCTTCGATTATAACAAACATAGAAAAATCCTGTTCATCTCCTTCTGAAAAAATAAGGGAGTTTTTAGGGTATTTTTTTACTTGAGAGATCTTCATTATCTCAAAAATTTCATCATTTTCTAAGTTTTTGAAAAGATGTAGCGGTTTTAAATCATTTAATAGATTTTCTAGTCCATTGTTAGAAGACATTTCTTTTTCCTGTGCTTTCTGGAAGTATAATATATCTTGATGTGCTTAAATTTTCTACTATTTGATAATTAGAAATTTTTCCATCTGAATGAATAATTAAAAATTCTTTTGTTTGAGGATCCCATCTTGAAATAGCTATTTTATTTTTATTTCTATAGTAATCTAAATCAAAATAAAATTTTGCATAGAAGTTATTAGATTTTGAGAAATTTATAGCACCATCCATATATTCAGAAGAATCGTTTAATTTTATTTTAAAGGTATTTTTATAATCTTGAAAGTTTTTTTCTAAAACATTTTTATCAGACATAGTTTCAGATGATGCCCATTCACCAATGGAAGAAAAATCTTGATATTTTTTTATTAGCTGAGTTTCACTATCAGATAAATTTATTGAAAGTGATTTTAATTTATTAAAAAAATCATAATCAGAAGTTTCACTAGATAAATTGTTACTAGAAGGATAATTGTTTACAACACTTGTATTATTTGTAAAAGGATTTTGGATCGAGTCTATTCTTGGAGCAACAGGACTAGCTGAACTACAAGATACAATAAAAATAGAGGAAAAAAACAAAAACTTTTTTTTCATAAAAATATCTAAAAATGTCTTATAAAAAGCATTATAGCACAATACTTTAAAGTCTAGTTATCTTACATATCACATTTTATATTTTTCTAAAGTATCTCAAAAAAATCTTTGCTTATAGGTTTAATGATTTACATGTATAAAAATTTCAATAATTTAATCATTTATAACATAAAGAATTTTTTTTATCAAATATTTAAGGTTCAATAATCAAATTTATTTTTTCAGATATTGTTGATTTTATTTCATTTTTATTATCTAATGAAAGATTATTACGCTCAATATATAATTCTCTTAAATTTGGAAAATATTTTAGATTGACTGAAGGAAAATCTTTTATGTTATTATCACTTATGTCTAGCTCATTAAGATTAATAAACTTGTTAATTTCAACAGGGTAATAATTGATATTATTCATACTTAGATTCAATTTTTTTAGAGATAAATTAATTTTTTTTAGCTCATCATTTATATTATCAAAATTATTTAATCTAATATCCAAATCTGTCAGTTTTTTTAAACTATTTAAATTGAACGGTATTGAATTAAGTTTTCCTATAAGAGCTAAAGATAAAATATTATCTAAATTTTCTATTTTTTGAGGTATATTTAGGCTAGTTCCTGAATGTAAGTTTAATTCCTCTAAATTTTCTAAATTTTCTATTTTTTTTGGTATATTTAAACTTCTATGTGAATATAATAAAAGGCTTTTTAATGATTTTATTTCAAAAATCTGTAATGGAAATAAAAGTTCTCCATGTGAACTTAAATCTAATTTTTCTAAATTTTTAAGTTTATTTATTTTAGATGGAACGCTTAAATTTTCAGAAGAATGAACACTTAAAACTTTAAGTTTATTTATTTCAAGAACTTGTTCTGGAAATAATATACTATTTGTATATAAATTTACTTCAGATAGGTTTTTTAGAGAAGCCACTTTTATAGGAAAGTTATAAATCTTGTCTGCTCTTATTGAAAGCGTAACAAGATTATCTAAATTTAATATTTCATCAGAAATATACAAACTTTCAATAGTTTCTATTGAAAGTTTTTTTAAATTTGTTAGCTTTTTAATTTCATCAGGTATTTCTTTTATATTAATATGAAGAAGACTTAAACTTTGTAATTTATTCATATTAAAAATTTCTTTAGGAATATTTTTCATTTTTATTTCAAAATTATTTATGCTTAAATTTTCTAAGTTTTTTAATGTATAAATCCATAAAGGAATTTTAATATCACTTGAATTGGATGTTAAAAATAAACTTTTTAATTTATTTAATTTATTTATCTCCTTTAACCTATTTATAGTATATTCATCAATTGAAACTCTTAAATATTCCAAGTTTTTAAACTTATCAATTTTTGAAATAAAAGAATTAAAATCATTATGATTTTTTTCATCAATAGAAAAATCTAATTTATAAACAATTTCAGGATATTCGATAGCTTCTAAAATATTATAAAAAATTTTATTTTTATCATTACTAATTTTTTTTAATTTATTATCTATATCACTAATATATTTTTTTATATCAATATCAATAGAGTTCTTATAATAATTATTCAAAAATTTCTTTGCTTTAAGTAATTTAGAATACTCTTCTGTATTATAAAGAGATAAAATATATTTTTTTTTGTAATCTTCTTCATTAGGAAATTTTTTTATTAATTTTTCAAAAAGAGACTCTGATCTTTTAAAATCTTTATCTAAAAATGCTTTATTAGCTTCTTTTTTTAAATTTTTATCTGAAAAAAGATTATTATTATTTAATGTAATTGAATCTTGATTTGCTGAAGATTTTTTATTAGTAGTAAATATAATACTTGTTAAAACAAGTAGAAAAATAATAAATTTTTTTTTATTCATAGAATAAATTTTATCATAATGGTTTTGATCTTTAAATGAATAACTCCATATTTCAAAAAAAAATAACTCATGATAGAATTAACGAACATTATTATTTTTATGAAACAAAAAAAAATTAATGATAAACACCGTTATTCTTGTAGGAAGAGTTGGAAAACAACCTAGAATAACTTACTATGAAAGTGGTAAAATCCAGACTATGTTTAGTCTTGCCGTAAATCGTCCAAAAAAAAGTCATGATGCAAATGATATAACCGATTGGTTTAAAATAGAAGTTTGGGGAAGATTTGCAGAAATTGCCAATGAATATGTTAGAAAAGGTTCCCTTGTTGGAATAGAAGGTAAAATTGAATTTAAAAAATGGAAAGATCAACAAGGTCAATTCAAAGATTCATTTGTTATAGTTGCATCAAATTTTAGACTTTTAGGTGGGAAACAAGATATAGAAGTTCCTGCACCTGAGAAATTTTAAAATATTTTTTTAGAAAGGTAAAAAAATGAAAATATTAATGCTTTCATGGGAGTTTCCACCAAGAGTTGTAGGTGGTTTAGCAAGACATGTAGAAGAACTTGCTGCTGCATTGGTAAGAGCAGGACATGATATTCATGTTGTTACTGCTGATAGCGAAGGCTCTCCAGAGTTTGAAAATTTCAATGGAATTAAAGTTTATAGAGTAAAATCTTATAGACCAAAACATCTTAATTTTGTTGATGAAATAATGCAACTTAATTTTGGTATGTTAGAACATGCAGGAAGATTATTAAGAGATGGTTCATTTGATTTAGTTCATGCTCATGATTGGCTTGTTGCTCATGCAGGAATAACATTAAAAAGATCGTTTGGTGTTCCATTAGTAACAACTATACACGCTACAGAACACGGTAGATGGAGTGGTATTCATAATGAGCTTCAAAAATATATCCATAGTATGGAATGGTTACTCAATTATGAATCAACAGGAACTATAGTTTGTAGTTATTATATGAAAAACGAATTAGAGACTATTTTTGGTTTACCTTCTCAAAAAATGTTTGTTTTACCAAACGGGGTAGAAGCTAGTAAATTTGCATTTGATTTTGATCAATGGGGTTTTAGAAGAAAATTTGCTTATGACCATGAAAAATTAGTTATGTCTGTTGGTAGAATGGTTCCTGAAAAAGGATTTCAAGTTTTATCTGATGCAGCGTTAAAAGTTTTACAAAATTATGATGATGTAAGATTTGTAATAGCAGGAAAAGGTGGAATGTTAGACTCTTTAAGAGCTAGAGTTGAAATGATGGGTATTTCTAGTAGAGTTAACTTTATCGGTTTTATGAGTGATGAAGATTTACAAAAACTCTTTAGAGTTTCAGATGTTGCAGTATTCCCTTCTTTATATGAACCATTTGGAATAACAGCTATCGAAGCAATGGCAGCAGGAACACCTATTGTAGTTTCAGATACAGGTGGTTTGGGTGAAATTGTAGATCATGGATATACAGGTATAAAAACTTATGTTGGTAACTCAGACTCTTTATCTTGGGGTATTTTAGAGTATCTATATAACACTGGTTATGCAAATGAAGTAAGAAAAAATGCTTATAATAAAGTAATTAATGTTTATAACTGGGATTTAATTGCAAAAGATACAGCAAATGTTTATGCTCATTTAATAAAATAAATTAGTCATTAAAAAAATATTATCAAATATTTCTACGTAGGTTAGTAGGGATAGCTTTTAAAGCTATCCTTACAAAATCTATCCCTACTAATGATTTTAACGATTTAATTGTAAAATTGATTTTGCTTATAATTAATATAATTGGAAATTAAAATGGAGCAGGAAAGTGCATATTTATTAGTTGATAAAATTAATAAATGGTTCATATCAGATGGTTTTAATATTACTGAACCAAATAATATGC
>ERZ1292633.6093-Hain-H41-02um-R1-6093-length-10659-cov-4_pt1 | contig 10659 bp, 7 predicted proteins | sample MGYA00564406_ERZ1292633 | MGnify/ENA primary metagenome ERZ1292633 (study PRJEB36523, sample SAMEA6512639) | groundwater metagenome | collected 2019-01-08 | study: AquaDiva: Metagenomics assemblies of 32 groundwater samples
ATGAATCTTTCTGCCGCTGGTTCTTTGGCAAGAAGTTCTGCCTTTGCTTTGTCATCTAGCAGAAGATGGCCGCCGTCGTTTGGCATATTACCGAACGCAATCTCAGACACGTCTTTGGAAAGCGGCTTGGAGCTTTTCGTGACAACCTTGTCACTTCCTTCAACAAGATATGGGCTGATGTTTTTTGCTTTAACGACTGTGACACTCTCGGATTCATAATCATAAATCCGTTTGTTCATCGAGTCGAACACAGCGAAGCCGATGATAACTACGTGTACGTGCGCTTTGCCACGCGCTTCGCTTTCCCACGGAAAAGTCCGGTGACCAAAATGTATTTTCAGGCCGTGTTGAAATAGTGCGTTCCAAAGAATGCCAACCTGCTCACCTTGCGTGATTGAATTGGTGGATACAAAACCAACGACGATTTGTGTGCTTTTGATGTATTCCGCCGCTTTGAAATACCAAGCTGTCACAAAATCAAGTAGGCCGTGACCTTTGACCTGTCCGCAGACTGTCTCCATGTCGGCATTTTGTTCGCTCGTCATGTATTGTTTTCCCACGAACGGCGGATTGCCGAGGACGTAGCTGCATTGAGCGGGCGGGAGAATCTTCTTCCAGTCGGCTTGTAGCGCGTTGGCGCAATGGATGTGTGGGGATTTCTTGAGCGGCAGCCGTTGGTAAAGCTGACCGAACACCTCGGAAATCTTGACGTTCATCTGGTGGTCCATCAGCCACATTGCCACCTCGGCAATACGCGAAGGCCATTCCTCAATCTCAATACCGTAGAATTGATGCACGTCCACTGCGGAGAGGCGGTTGATCTCATCCAACGTCAGTTCCTTCTGCGTGCCGCGTTCTGTGCCGTGTGCTCCGCCATACAATTCCTGCAAGGTTTCCAGTTCCAACTGCCGTAGTTCGCGGTAGGTAATGACGAGGAAGTTGCCGCAGCCGCACGCGGCATCGAGAAAGCGCAGGCTGCAAAGCTTTTTGTGGAACTCTTCCAAGCGTGCGATGCGTCCGGTGGATTTATCACGTTTGCGCGTTTCAAACTCGGCGCGGAGATCATCGAGGAACAGTGAGCGGGCGACTTTGAGGATGTCGCGCTCGCTGGTGTAATGCGCGCCGATCTGCCGCCGCTCCTTCGGCTGCATGATGGATTGAAAGAGCGAGCCGAAGATGGCGGGTGAAATCTCATCCCAATTCTTGCCGCAACATTCCAGCAAGGCGTCGCGCATGGGACGGTTGAAATCGGTAAACCCGAGGTGCTCACTGAACAGGTCGCCATTGACGTATTGAAATTGCGCGAGGTCTTCGTCGAGGTGGGCCTGCCGTTTGTCGAGTGGCGTGTTCAGGATGTCGAACAGGCGGGCGAGGTGTAGTCCTAAGTCCGAACCGTCCTCCGCAGTGTGATTCTCAATGTAGAGCTTGAACGATTCGCGCGGGAACAACCCGGTGTCTTCCGCGAACAGGCAAAACAGGATGCGGACGAGGAAGCGTTCGAGATGGTGGCCGGTGTAACCGCCAGCTTCCAGCGCATCGTGCAATTCGCCGAGGATTTCGGCAGCCTCGATGTTGATGGGGTCTTGTTCCTTGAACGTGTGCTGCTTGTAACCAGGAATGAACGCCAGCGCGTGGATGTGCTTGTGAAGTTCCGCTAGCGTGAATTCCGTGGCCTCGTAACGGCGGCCCGCGAACAAGGGCAAATCACGCTGCGTGTCTGGCTCAAGATCGTAGAGCACGAAGCGTTGGAAATCGGATGCAATGACATAGCGCGGAATCTCCTTGGCGCGTCCTTCCGCGCCCAGCGCCTGGATGTAGTCGAACGCCTGGGTCTTGGCTTTTCGTTCCAACTAAGCGGCATGGCGCGGGGATGATGCATAAACACGGAACACGAGGCAATGCCTCGTGTTGCATGGATGGAGGTTGGCCGAAAATCGCCCAGTGCCTGTTCGCAAACCAAAAGCCTGTCCGCATCGGAGTCGGTTAGGGGAAAATGTTGCCCGATTGAGGTTGCGCCTAGATTTGACCCAAGAGCAGGTCGCTGAAAAAACCGGAGTCAGCGCCCGCTATATTCAAAATGTCGAAGCCGGGGACAATTTTCCAAGCCTGCCGACCCTGGTAAAACTGAAAGCCGCATTAGGCTGCGGCTGGGAGGATTTATTTTCAGGCTGCGAGCGGGGCTCAAAGTAACTTCTACGGGAACACGCCGGGTCGGAGACCGGCGCTCCAAGTGCGGTGGCAAGATGTGCCCGATGCCAACTGCCACTAGCGCAATTCAAACTCCGCCACCAGCGGCAAGTGGTCGGAGGCTTCAGATTGTGGCAGCCAGATTTTACGCGGGATCAGAACTTCCGGACGGGTGAACCAAATGTAGTCAATGCGCCGGTTGGCGCCGTTCGCGGGAAAGCTGAAGCCGTCCCCCTCCCCGACCCTGGTCCAAGCATCTTGAAACGTATGGGCGAGCCGCTCATAAACGCGGCCCTGCGGCTGGGTGTTGAAGTCGCCGCAAAGAATCACCGGTTTGGCCGCGTGTTTGCTGGTCAGCGTTTCGATTTCACCCACATTCAACCAGCGCTCGACATCGTCAGGCCGTGAATCAATGTGCGTGTTCAGGAACACGACTTCGCGACCTTGCACCTCCAGCACCAGTTGTAAAATGCCACGCTGCTCGTTGGTGCGGAGCATCTGGTAATGATGATTGCTCCAGCGTTTGACCGGAAAACGCGTCAACACCGCGTTGCCGTATTCGCCGCCTTGAAAGTGAAAGTTGTTGCTGAAGATGCCGGTCATCCCGGTGAGCGACGCCAGTTCCGCCGTCAGATCGCGCCGCGCCGTGCGACGCACGCCCTTGTCCACCTCCTGCAACGCCACGATGTCGGCCCGCTCCTGTTTGATCAGTTCCGCGATGCGCGTGAGGTCCACCTTGCCATCCAACCCCGCGCCGTGATGGATATTGTAAGTCATCACACGCAGCATCACGGGGGCAGTCTGCGGGCGGCGGGTCGCGCATCCGCCAACCAGCAGCGCGCCCAAAATCACAACCACTGAAATCAGTTGCCACTTGCGGTTCAGCAAATTTGCGTCGGACATCGGATCAAATGTAACCGCCGTCCCGATCAGACTCACGCCTATTGAAAACATACCCGTGTGATGGTCATCCTCCCGCAGCGCGAAACCGCCGGTTCAAGGATTGAAGCGCACTGGAACTTTGGACATCATGCCGCCCATGAACTGCGTGGTCACCGCCGGGCCGACTTACGAGACGATGGACAACGTCCGCCGGCTCACGAACTTTTCCACCGGTCGCCTCGGCACGGAACTCGCCAATTTCCTCACCGCGCGTGGTCACACCGTCACTTTGCTCCGGGGCGAACAGGCGACGTATGCCGGCGAGTTCAAGGCGATGCGCGTCAAACCATTTTCCACCACGGCGGACTTGATGTTGAAATTGCAGGAACTGGCCAAACTCGACATCGGTGCGGTGTTTCACGCGGCGGCGGTGAGTGATTTTACGTTCGGCAAAATCTGGCTGCGCTCGGAGCAAGGTGATTTGAGCGAGATCAAGTCCGGCAAAATCTCCACGCGTCAGGGCACGTTGCTCGCCGAACTCGTGCCGACCCCGAAAATCATCACCCGCCTGCGGGAGTGGTATCCGAAAGCGAAACTCGTGGGCTGGAAGTTTGAAGTGGATGGGGATCGCGCCAGCGTGCTCCGCGCGGCGGAGAATCAACTACAGGATTGTCGTACGGATGTCTGCGTGGCGAACGGGCCGGCGTTCGGGCCGGGGTTTGGTTTGGTGACGGGCGCGGAACGCTGCACAGACTTGCCCGGACAAAAGGAATTGTTCGCCGCGTTGGGGAAACTCCTGGAGAGTTGAGCCCACAGCGGGCGGAGCAAAATGCCGCTTGCGCCCACCTATCCGACGACCTGGTCGGACCCAGACGCGTTACCGGAGAGAGGTTCCGCCCCTGGGATTTCAGTGAACACAAGCGGCAAAATTCGATTGCGGCTGTGGGGAAGAATTCCCGGCGGGTAATTTTGAACTCACGCCGACCGCGAACTGCTCCTGCCACAGAAGATGCCAGTTGCGGGTGAAAAGACGGGGAGCTGAGGATTAAAAAACGTTTAACGAAAGTTTGGACGGAGGCGGTAAGTGTCCCGGAGCGAGGCCGTCAGATCATCGGATCGGAGGCGGCAGGGCGAAGCGGCAGCGGCTCGGTCAGATTGATGACCTGACCGGTGGCGATGGGAAAGGAGAGACGCACCAGATAATCCCGCGCGCCCGAGCGGCGGCGATATTTGATTTCCGGTTGCAGACCGATGAGAGTTTTCACCACGCGCAGGCCCAGCCCGAGCGTTTCCGGTTGAGGCGAAGAACGGGCGCGCAGGCCATTGGCGATGATCAGCACGAAACGTCCGTGGCGCGGCGCGAGGCGGACATGGATGTTGCCCTGACCATGTTTGAGGGCGTTGGTGAAAAGGTTGTGCAAAATCTGCCGCGCCTGTTTTGGATCCGCCCGCACGGGACTGGGACGCATGGGGAATAAGCGGACCAGCCGATTATTTTCCTGGGCGAGCAGGGCGAAATCCTCCGCGACATCGGTCACCAGTTGCGCGAGATCAAACGTGCGCAGTTGCAATTTAAGCCGACCCTGCTCGGCTTTGGCGATGAGCAGCGATTGATCAATCACGTGCGTGATCTGATGCAGCTCGGTCTGCAATTGCTCCGCCAATTCCGGTGGGATGCGGTCGCCGGCCTGCTCCACCTTCAGGCGCAAAATGGCCAGCGGCGTGCGGAGTTCGTGCGCGACCTTGGCGGCATACTCGCTCATGTCGGTATAAGCATGGTCCACGCGTCCGAGCAATTCATTGAGGTGTTTGACGAGGCCGCGAAACTCAGCGTCCACTTCCGGCAATTCGATCCGCCGCGACAGGTCGGGCGCGCGGATGGTCTGCAATTGCTCGTTCAAATGCGCGATCGGTCGCAATGATTTGCTGGAAAGCATGAACCCGATGATGACCGCGACAACTGCGAGCGGAATGCCGTAGAGCAGCGAGATCTCAATCAACTCCTCCATGATGTCCGCCACCTCCGCTTCGGAATAACTGCCGTGAAGTTTCCAATCGGGATGCTCGGGATAGTTTTTCTGCCAGTTCTTGTTATGCAGTTCCGCGTTGAGAAAATGATACGTGAAACCCACGAAGGCCACCAAGAGCAACACCACACTCACCCCGAACCAGGCCGCCAGCCGCCAGCGCAACGACCTCACGGCGCTTCCTCCCGCACGGCAAAACCGACCCCGCGGATCGTATGCAACAATGGCTTCCACTCCGCCCGGTCAATTTTGCGCCGCAGATGTTTGATGTAAACATTCACCACATTCGTCTCGGAATCGAAGTGCTGATCCCAGACATGCTCGACGATGGCGATCTTGCTCACCGGCTTGGGCGACGCGCTCATCAGAAATTCCAACAACGCAAACTCCCGGCGGGTCAGCTCAATCTTTTCACCCGCGCGCGTGGCGTGATGACTGATCAAATCCAGTTCCAGATCCGCGACGCGGATGGTGTTGGAGGCTTGGGGGCGTTGGCGGCGGAGCAAGGCCCGCAATCGCGCGAGCAGTTCCGCCATGGAAAATGGTTTGGTCAGGTAATCATCGCCCCCGGCATCCAGACCGCGCACCCGATCCTCCACCTCTCCGCGCGACGTGAGAAATAAAACCGGCGTGGTGATGTTCTTGCGCCGGAGTTGGCGCACCACGGTGAACCCATCCTTCGCCGGCATCATCACGTCCAGCACCAGCACATCGTACGGATGGATTTCCGCGAGCCACTGCGCTTCGTCGCCGTCAGCAGCCACGTCCACCGAATAGCCCTCCGCCGTCAGACCCTGACGGATGTGTTCGGCCACTTTGCCGACGTCTTCGGCCACAAGGATGCGCATGCCTGTCATCTTTATCGGGCCGGGCCGGGAAACAAAAGCTTCTTCCGGCGGAGTCGTTGCCGGGTTCTGACCGGATTGTTTGTCGAACGAGCCTGTTGGTTGGACACTCACCCGCCCAAGCTAAAACTCTCAGGGGCGACTTGACGTGAATGCAGCGTGAAAAATATTTTAACTTCCGCACGAATCTGTCTGGGGTTGGCCGCAGGGACATCATTTATTGAACAACTTCAGCAATCCATCCCTCTCACAGCCGGAAGTCGGATTTAAGTTGGCCCGCCCGGCGGGCAAGCTGCTCTGCTTTCAAACAAAGAGACGCCGCAGGTAAAAGTATTTTAATAATGACGCGGGGTGTATCTTAAAACGGTTAAACTAATTTGCGCCGCCGAGAATGCTAAACATCGCAACAGCTAAAAAAGTTTCGCGCCGGGTCTTGTTCGTCAACGCCAACGAAACCACGCGCCCGTATCGCGTCGCGCCGCTCGGGTTGGCGTTTGTCGCCACGGCCACGGAACGCGCGGGGCATGAAGTGCGCCTTGTTGATTTGCCGCAAACCACGAAAGGTCAGCGGCAGTTCCTCGCCGCGTTGCGCGACTGGCAGCCGGAATATGTCGCCCTCGGCATCCGCAATCTCGACAACTCGGATTTCCACGCGCTCGAAACTTATCTCGACAGCCCCGCAAAACTGATTCGCACGACGCGGCTGATTGTGCCGGACGCCAAGATTATCGTCGGTGGCCCGGCGGGCACGGTCGAACCGGAACGCGTCGCGACGACGGTTGGTTGCGATCACCTTGTGCTGGGCGAAGGCGAGGAAAGTTTGCCGCAACTCATTGCGCGCCTCGAAGCAGGTGAAGCTGTTCCGCGCATTGTCGGCGCAGATGACAAGGGCACGCCCTTCCGCCTCGCGCTGCCGGACCAGTTGCCCGCGCCCGCACTGTATCGCTGGGTGGAAAATTTCGCGCCCTATCTGCGCGGCGATGCCGGTTATCCCGTGCAGACCAAGCGTGGTTGTCCGCTCAAATGCACTTACTGCACCTACGGTCGCATCGAAGGCGCGCGCTATCGCTTTCTCAGCCCGAACGCCATCGCGGATGAGATTGAAGGCGCGCTCACGCGCGGCATCCGCGATTTTGAATTCGTGGACAGCACCTTCAATCTCCCGGCGCGCCATGCCATCGCGGTGCTCCAAACCCTGCGCGACCGCAAGCTCCACGCGAACTACGTCGGCACCGGTTTGACGCCACTGCAACTTCCTGACGAACTGCTCGCGGCGATGCGGGAACTTGGATTCCGCAGTGTCATCCTCACCGCCGAAAGCGCTTCCGATGTGATGCTCGCGAGTTATCAGAAGAATTATCGCCGCGACAAATTGTTCGCTGCGGCGGAGGCGTTGCCTCGGCACGACATCCGCGCGCTCTGGGTATTCTTGCTGGGTGGACCAGGCGAGACGCCGGAAACCGTGGAGCAAACCTTGTCCTTCATTGCGCAATCCGTTCCCTCGCCCAACGCGGTTTACATCACGTCCGGCATTCGTATTTATCCGGGCAGTCCGATTGGCGACGAATTGGATCGCGGTCGCTTGAGCGCGGAAAGTTTGCGTCGCCGCGTCGAACATGCGGACGTGCCATTCTACTATTCCGAACACACGCCGCCCGCGTGGCTCGAAGCGCGCCTGCGCCAGTTCCAAAGCTCGCATCCACAAGTCATGCTTTCCTGCGAAGGGCACGCGTGGATCACGCAAGCTGCGTTGTCCGTCATGCAATACCTCCCGTTGCGCAAGCCGTATTGGCAATACATCCCCGCACTGAACACCGCGCGCCGCTGGTTGCGTTTGCCCAATCCCAAACACTCGCAAGCTACGGAAGTGGTACCGCCGTTAATCCACGCTGCTCAACCATGAACCAATTTCCCCTCCATCTCATTGCTGGGCATGCCTCCAAAAGCGGCGGTGAACGCGCCGCAGTCCAGACGCTTCGCGTTGATTTCAACCGTTTGGCATTCGCAAAGCATCTGGACTGCGGTGGCTTCAGCACCGCTCGCGAACGCGGCCTGAACTTTCAACTGCCAAAGAGTTTCCGCCGGGTTTTAAGAGTGGCAGCATTTCTTCTCGCTGGCCTGGGTTTTCTGGCTCAAGCCCCAGCCGCCGACAAATACCCTGGCCATTGCGATGTCGTCTTCGAGGCGGACTCCACGCTGCACGCGTTCACCGGCGACATCACGAACATCGCCGTGCTGGTGCTTTGCGACACCAATGCCGCTGGTGAGGCGCTTCTCAACACGCGCCTCGAAATCGGCCCGAAGCAACTGACCACCCACCACGAAAAACGCGACGCAAACATGTACAAAATGTTTCAGCCGGCTCGCTTTCCGAAGTTGATCGTGGTGGTCACCAATGCGCCGCTGGCCGCCGCACGACTCGCTCCCACCGATACGCCCGCGCCGGCCGGCAGCTTGCCAATCCATCTGACTTTTTGTGGCATCACAAAAGTGGCAACCGCGACGACTTCCAATCCCAAGCCCTCAACAAACGGCTGGGAGTTCGATCTGACCACGGAAGTTTCGCTCAAGGCCTTCAAACTCAAGCCGTCGTCCGCGTTGTTGGGGATGATCAGTGTGGACGACAAGGTGGTCATCAAGGCGCACGTGAAAGTGCAAAAGGAAATCTCGAAGTGAATTCATCTTGCGACATTCTCATCGTCGGTGGCGGCCCGGCGGGCTCACTTGCCGCGCTGCTGCTCGCCAAGGCTGGTCGCGCCGTGACGCTGATTGAAGCCCAAGCAGAAATCGGTGAACGCGTCTGCGGTGCGTATCTCTGTCCGGCGGGTGTGGCCTTGCTGCAAGATTTGGATCTGGCCGATGAAACCACGAGTGGCATGCGCTCGTTGCTCGGCATGAAGCTGGTCGCGCCAAACGAAAAACAACTGCGCACGCGCTTTCCGAAAGACCCGAAGTTTCCCGACTACGGCATTTCACTGTTGCGTCCGCAATTCGACAACGCCCTTCTCGCCGCCGCGCGCCAAGCCGGTGCGAACGTCCGCATGGGGGCACGGATGCAAAGCCTGCATCGCACCGCCAGCGGGTGGGATATTGCGCTGCCCGGTGGCGAAATCATTTCCACACACCTGCTCATCGGCGCGGATGGCCGAAAATCCCGCGTCGCCAAACTCACCGGCCTCGCCACCGCACCGTGGCAGGAGCGCGTGGCGCTGCACGTGGATGTGCCCAGCCTGACGGCAACCGAACCCTACGGCGAGATGCATGTGTTCAACGACGGCACCTACATCGGCGTGAATCCCATCGGCACCCATACGCTGAACGTCTCCGCCCTATGTGATCCGCATGAACTGCAGCGCACGACGGCGATGGAATTCATCAACCAGCGCACGCAAGCGTCGCCGCATCTGAGTTCACGCATCGCGCCGTTGACGGATGTGGCCAAAGTCCGCGCCACCTTCCCCGCCGCCGCGAGTGTGCGCTCGGTCATCGCGCATAACGCCGCGCTCATCGGCGATGCTTCAGGTTTTCTCGATCCGCTCACCGGCGAAGGTATTTATCAAGCGCTCTGGACCGCGCGCGCCTTGGCCGAGGAAGTTGTCGCGGTGAACCAACCCCAAGCCGACCTCGCACAAGCGTTACAACGCTACGCCCAACGCCGGCGCGCGCAGCATCGCGGCAAACGCATTTGCTGCCAGTCGTTTCAAAGCATCATCCGCCGACCGAAGCTGAGCAATGCCGTCCTCGGCTTGCTCTCGTGGCGCAAGGGTGTCGGTGATGCTTTCATCGGCCTCATCGGCAATATTTATTCGCCCGGCCAGGCAGTTTGGAAAATGGTGAAGGCTCTCCCTGGAATTTGATTTTATGACGCACGCCTACTTGAACGAAATTGGGACCGCCGTTCCCGCCAACGAATCGCAACAGGAATTTCTCGCCACGCTCGATACGTGGCTGCCCGACCCCGCCGTCGTGAACAAGCTCCGGCTCATCGCCAAACGTTCCGGTATCGAACTGCGCCACACCGTTCTCACCAACGTCATCGGCACTCCCGGTTCAGGCGCGTTTTATGAGATCGGTAATTTCCCCGGCACCGCCGCGCGGATGAAGGTTTACCAACAAGAAGCGCCCAAGCTCGCCGTGCAAGCCGCTCGGGCGCTCGAAGCACGTGGCGTGAATCTCGCCACGGTCACGCATCTCGTCATCACGTCTTGCACCGGTTTTTATGCACCGGGACTGGATGTGGATTTGATCCGGCTGCTCGACCTGCCGCGTAACATTCGCCGCACGATTGTTGGCTTCATGGGTTGTTACGCGGGCATCACCGGCCTGCGCACGGCGAGCGACATCGTCCGCGCTGATCCCGAGGCGCGCGTGTTGATGATCAATCTCGAACTCTGCTCCCTGCACCTGCAACAAAACGCGCCGATTGATCGTTTCGTGGCTTCGATGTTGTTCAGCGATGGTTGTGCCGCGTCGCTCATCTCGGCCAAGCCCGAGGGTTTTCGGCTGGATTCGTTCAATACGATTCTCAGCCTGGACGATGCCGACAAAATGTCGTGGCTGGTCGAGGATCAAGGGTTCGCCATGACGCTCGATGCGGAGATTCCCGATCGCATCCGGGATTTTCTCACGCGCGATCCCGAGATGTTCGACACCGCCGTGCGCGATCCGCAATCACTCTGGGCCATCCATCCCGGCGGACGCGCGATCATTGACGCGGT
>ERZ1292633.6094-Hain-H41-02um-R1-6094-length-10658-cov-7_pt1 | contig 10658 bp, 13 predicted proteins | sample MGYA00564406_ERZ1292633 | MGnify/ENA primary metagenome ERZ1292633 (study PRJEB36523, sample SAMEA6512639) | groundwater metagenome | collected 2019-01-08 | study: AquaDiva: Metagenomics assemblies of 32 groundwater samples
GTGGGTTCGACAACGTTGACCAACCCACCCCTACCCCGCCCAAGCGGGGAATCGACTGCGGGAATGACAATTAGTTCGTCGCCGACATTATATTTCCAGTTTTGCTGTGAAATTTCCTATCCTCCTCCGCCAGGTCGAGGATTTTTTGACGCAAACTTTCCGGACGGGGGACGTTGGTAATGGTGAATTTCTCGGTCGCGCCGGCAGTCTGGATCTGAAGGTTGCCGTAGTTAAACATTGATTGGAAGAAACCATCCACCGTCGAAGTGATGTCCTGAATTTTGTAGAGGTCTACCTCGGAAATGGTGCGGGAGAATAGCCCCTCCTGTTCGACGTCGAGGAGTCGGTCATTGGTGATGATCAGCAGGTTGAGGTAATAATTTACAAAGTAGGTATAATAAAAAATTCCAATCGACAGATAATACGCGCCGGCGATCAGAGTCAGTAGGAGCGCGACTGTGGGCTGAGGTTGTATCCCGGGATAAAATTGGGTCGTGGTGAGCCAATAAAATAACGGCGGTATGCCGAGAAAAATTAAAAATATAGCGATCGCCGGTACGGTGGTAATAACGTGAGCGCGGATCCGGAAGGCGATGTGTTCGTAGGATTTCTGGTGGATGAATTCTTTTAGGGTCATACAATTTTAGTAGGCGATTGGGTTGGAGGTGAAACTAAATGAGCTTAGATCGATAGTAATTAGGGACTGCCAATCATATCCGGCGGATACATTATAAGTTAACAGAATAATTCCGCAACCGTAGGCGAGAAAAAATAATGTAAACAGGAAGCTGACGAGAGAGGTGTTGCCGGTTCGGACCAGATGCGTAACATTGATAATGTAAAAAAACCCGATAACTGCGGTAATTAGGACGAATGGGATAAGGACGATGAGAGGAGAAAAACTTAACATATAAATTGATTATATCAGAGGAGTCGGAGATTATCAATTTGAAAATCCGAAATTGAAATCCGAAATCCAAAATTCGAAATTCGAAACAAATTCAAAATTCGAATGTTCAAATTCAGAAACACGTTTCGAGTTTCGTGCTTCGAATTTCGGGTTTATGTTGTCTTACGATAGATATACCAACCGTTAAAAAAAAGCATAGTTGAAGTGAAGGCCGAGACCAGGCAGTAGAAGCAGAGCGCTTGTATGATGAAAATTTGCAGGTAAAGAAAATAAGCGGAAGCGAAAATGCCTAGTAGGGTGTACGCGGCGAGAAGATGGAGGAAGTGAATTTTTTTGAAGTCGAGGAAAAGTAGCGCGCCGATGATGATCGTCGCGTAGTAAACCATCCCAAGAAGAGAGATGGGTAGTGGGCCGATGTGGGAGTATTGGCTGATCAGCACTTTTTCACAGCCGGAAACGATCGTACAAGCCGGTATGACGCCGCGAAATCGCTCGATAGTGAGATAGGCGGCGTCGAGGAAGCCGATCACGCCGATGAAAATAAAAAGCCAGGCGCCGATAATGTCGACCTGTGGTATCCTATTTGGTTTCGTTGATGGCGCCGGCGACATCTGATTCGAGGTCTGCATAGGACGCGAGGTTAGTAAGTTTCATGCCGTTCAGGAAGAAGGTGGGGGTGGCGTCGACGTTGGAGCCGATGCCGCCCTGAACGTCACGCTGAATTCGGCTGGTAACCATCGGAGAAGTCAGATTGGCGGTGAAATTCGCTTTGTCGAGTCCAAGTTCGACGGCGTAGTCGGTGAAGAGTTGGGTGGCCTCTGATTCGGTTTTATCAGTCCAGAGAGCTTGGCCGTTGAAAAGTTTATCATGCATCTCCCAAAATTTACCCTGGGCTCCGGCCGCCTCGGCTGCCCTGGCGGACAGGTCGCCTTTGTCATGCTGAGGGAGTGGGAAGTAGCGGTAGACGAATTGAATTTGCTCTCCGTATTTCGAAGTAAGATTCCTCACCGCCGGATAAAACGAGGCGCAGGCCGGGCACTGGAAATCGCTGTATTCCACCAGCACTACCTTGGCGTTTGGGTTGCCCTTGGCATGATCGATGATGGGGCTGACCGCTTCAGAGAGCGTGCCGGCCGTGGCGAGATTATTGTCCGAAGTCGAAGCAAGTAAAGCGAGCCCCCATACCATGGCGGTAAGGAGTAATAAAGTGCCTCCCCAAATACTAACTCGGCGAAGGATTATTTTCCGTTTATGCGCGGTCGCTTCCCGCTTAGCATCGGCGATTATTTTTTCACGTTCGCTATTCATAATATGGGTATATTAAATTTAACCTATTATACCGCGAAGGAGGGAAAAAACAAGGGGCTATGGAGCATCAATTGCGAGTTCTGGAAGGGCGATTGGTGGTATCAGAAGTCGAAAGGTGGCTGTTCTCTCGCCAACAGCCGCGCACCTAGCGAGAGGGAGCAAAATGGGATGGAATCTAACTATCGCTTTCGAGCGAGGTTAGGTTCCTCCTATGTCTAGTTTCGTGATTTTCCAGAGAAAGAAACCGTTAATTTACTATCTAGGTCTATTTAAGGCGTTTTCGCACGCTTGAGCACTTACATTAAAAATTCTACATAATTCGTCTGCCAAAACGTTATTCAACATAGCAGCGTCAACTCCTTTCGGTAGTTTCTTCCCCGTCAGAATTTTTTCTTTTTCTGGCAATAGCGCAAAATCCGGGATAAGCAGGTAGCCGGCAAAACTATTTGCTTGCGTTTCAATAAAACCATATTCTGTGTCATCTATGCTTTCAACAAACTTATAGAAATTTTCAAAGCTCTTAATGCCAAAACTGGCATACAATTCTTTATGTAAAACGAAGTGGCCTATTTCATGCGCTAGAGAAAATCTCAGTCGGGTCAAATATCTATCGTCCATGTACTTTTCATTATCGACATAGATTTTAGACCAGTCCGACGTTATCAGGGCATTGACTGAACAAAACTGTAACAAATTAGGAATTGGTAAAATTTCAATTTCTAGTTTTTGTTCAATGATTTTTTCTATGTCTAAGGGAATTTTGTCTCCCCAGTATTTCTGCCTAAAACTTTCAACCTTTTTTATAATTTCTATACGTGAAATAAAAGGTACCTTGATATCCGTCCTCACAATCGAAATAATTTAAAGATTTTTAATTAATTCAATTAAACGATCGATTTCGTCTTTTCTAGATTTTTTATTTCTAGTGGTTCTAAAAAATGCTGGTAAGAAGGCCATCATCTTCTCGTTGTTCATTACCTCGTTTGGGATAATTCCTTGCGCTATAATCGCTTGATTAACAAAATTATCAAATTCCTTAGATCCTTTATCCAAATTTAACGCTGATGCCCATTTTTCTAGTGTTTCTTTGTCAGATGGTGGCGAGATTCTACCCCTTTCAATTTTGCTCCAATTGCTGGGATCGTAATTAGCCTTTTTACATATATCACGCAAACTTAAATTCGCCGCGATACGCAGATCTTTGAGATTTTTACCAAATTCGAATAAATTTTTATTCATATTATAGTGGTATAAATTTACCACAGCACTACTGTGCTGTCAAATCATATTGTGGATAACTTTGGTTGCTGCGTCATCACGATTTTAGTTCCAAAAAACAATAGGTCAAGTGGATGCATGATAGGAAATAAAATAACCCCGTATTACGGAGTTATTTTTTTAAGAAGAAATTTTACGCCATCACCGCCATGCTTTCGCTCTCTGTCATATCGCTTGGCGCTGGCACTTCTTCCTCTGGAGGCATTTCGCCTTTTTCTACGATTTCAATGACTAGTTTGCGGATTTTCTCGAGCAGTTTCGGATTTTCCCTTAGATAACGCTTCGCGGTTTCGCGGCCTACACCAAGTTTCTCTTCGCCAAACAGATAGGAGTTGCCCCTTTTCTCGATCACCTTATATACCACGGCCGTGTCGAGGGTGTCGCCGGAGAGGGAGATACCTTCGTTGTACATGATGTCGAATTCGGTGGTGCGAAAAGGCGCGGCAACTTTATTCTTCACAACTTTAACTTTTACACGGTTGCCGATAATTTTATCACCTTGCTTGATCTGCGCGGCGCGGCGGACTTCCATTCGAATTGAGGAATAAAATTTGAGTGCGACTCCGCCTGTCGTCGTCTCCGGATTGCCGAAGACGATGCCGATCTTCATGCGGGTCTGGTTGATGAAGATTACGACCGTCCTGGTCTTGCTGATGATGCCGGTGAGCTTGCGGAGCGCTTGGCTCATGAGGCGAGCCTGCAGGCCCATGTGGCTGTCACCCATTTCACCTTCAATTTCCGCCTTGGGGACGAGCGCCGCCACGGAGTCGATGACTACGACGTCCACGGCGTTGGAGCGGACGAGGGTCTCTACTATTTCTAGCGCCTGTTCGCCGGTGTCGGGCTGGGAGATAAGTAATTCATCGATCTTCACGCCGATCTTCTTGGCGTAATCCGGATCGAGCGCGTGCTCAGCGTCAACATAAGCGGCGATGCCGCCCAGATTCTGAACTTCGGCGACGATATGTTGGGCGAGAGTGGACTTGCCGCTGGCTTCCGGGCCATAAATCTCGATGACGCGGCCGCGCGGCACGCCGAAGACTCCGAGCGCGATATCAAGCGATAGGCAGCCGGTCGGTACCGCGTCCACCTGCATTGCCTTGGCTTCGCCGAACCTCATGATCGCGCCGTCTCCAAAGCGAGTTTTGATCTGATCAATCGCGCTCTCGGCGGCTTTCAATTTCTCCTTTACCTCCTCGCTGACTTTGGACATAATAAAATTTATTATTTAAGACTGAATATTTTTGATTCTGTAGTAGCTGTTGGCAACAATCTTACCACAACATGCCGGACAATGGTAGTGGTTTTGCCGTGTTTCTTGGTAGCGGAAATTTGGATGGTGTTGACGCCGCCGCTGAGGTCGACATCGGCTGAAAATTGACCCTGTTCATTTACCATGATCTCCTGTCCATTCACAGTGAGGCGGGTTTCTTTCTCGGTCTCACCCACAATATTGGTCCTCGGGGACGTGACGACGTTACCTTCGACCGGAGTAAAGACGGCGAGGTATGGTGGCTGGAGGACGCCTCGCACCTGCCAACCCAGGTAGCCGACAAAGAAGATTGCGAGAGATGCTATTGCCAGGTTTCGAATAAAAATTGAAATAGTGGCGATTGGAAAAAGTTTAATGCTACGCAAGGGGTGAGCGAGATCGGCGTTGTCGAGTCCGGCTTCCTTCTCGAATTGGACGATGCATTCATCCGCCGGTAATTCAAGTACCTTCGCGATGGAGCGAATATAGGCGAGGCGATGAGCCTTGGCTTTGGGGAGAAAATTAAATTTGCCTTCCTCGATCGCAATCAGATATTTCTCCGGAATCTGCGTCAGTCGGACAAACGCCCTCCGGTCCAGATTTTTCTCTTCCCGAGCCTTTTGAAATATTTCTCCAAGGCGCATCGGGGGAGTTACTTTTTTGTAGCAGAAGATGGTCATAATATAAAAATCCCAATGACCAAATCCCAATGACCAAGTAATTTTGAAAATTGCCATTTATTCATTTTGGTTTTGTTGGTCATTGGACATTGGGTTTTGGGAATTATCATCGAGTACCGTTCCTCCAGCATCAAGAGTTTGTTCGTCGATGGGGATCTCCACTTCCGGAGTTGGTCCCAGATGCTCAGTGAAAACTTCTCTCGGCTTGGCGCCGTCGGCTGGACCTACTATACCAGCCTTCTCCAGCTCGTCAAGTACCCGGGCAGCTCTCGCATAGCCAAGTTTCAGCCTGCGCTGGAGGAGCGAGGCGCTGGCTTTGCCGGATTCGATGATAACGCGTTTCGCTTCATCAAACATCGGGTCCTGATCGTCGGACGGACCGCCGAACATATTGATCGTGCCGATGGGTGAAGCGCCATTCTTCGCCACCACCGCTTCATCATATTCGGGCGGTTCATCGCCGCGCAGGAAATTTACAATATCCTTCATCTCATCTTCGGAGACGAACGCGCCTTGCAGGCGCTTGGGCTTGCTCATGTCAGCCGTGAGGTACAGCATGTCGCCGCGGCCGAGAAGTTTCTCGGCGCCGGGGGTGTCGAGGATAGTGCGTGAGTCGGTGTTTGATTGAACCGAGAAAGCGATACGGGCCGGGATGTTGGCCTTCATGAGGCCGGTGATGACTTCGACCCTCGGGCTCTGAGTGGCGACGATCAGGTGAATGCCGACCGCGCGTGCCATTTGCGCGATGCGAATGATACCACCTTCGATCTCAGAAGAAGACGAAGCCATCAGATCGGCCAGCTCATCGATAATGAAAACAATGTTGGGCATTTTTTCAACGGCTGATTTATTGTATGAAGCAATATCGCGCTTGCCGCTACTTGCAAGAACACTGAAGCGACGGTCCATTTCTCCAATCGTCCACCGGAGGGCGTTGATGGTTTTGACAGCATCGGTGATGACGGGAGTTAGAAGGTGGGGGATGCCATTGTAAAGTGGGAGCTCGACGCGCTTCGGATCAACCATGATGAATCGGAGCGTCTCGGGAGTGTTCTGATAGAGTAAGCTTAGAATCAAGGTGTTGATACACACGGTCTTGCCGGAGTTGGTCGCGCCGGCGACCAGGAGGTGAGGCATCTTGGTGAGATCGCCGACGTGAACCTTGCCAGCGACATCTTTGCCGATTGCCATCACCATATTATGTTCGCGATTTTTGAACTCCGGACTTTCGAGTAGTTCGCGCAGGGTTACCAGGGCAACTTTCTGATTTGGCACTTCGATGCCGACGAGTGACTGCCCGGGGATCGGCGCTTCGATGCGGATCGGGTGAGCGGCCAGAGCGAGGGCGAGATCATTTGAGAGGGCGGTGATGCTGGCCAGTTTCACGCCTTTGAATGGTTTCAGGGAATACTGCGTCACGGTCGGGCCGACGCGCACTTCGCCCATCTCGACCTCGATCCCGAAATTCATGAGAGTGTCTTTGATTATCTCGGCGTTCGCTTTGATGTCGCCGGAGGTCGGCTTGCCTCGGACGTTGCTGAGCAGCTCGAGCGACGGCAGATTGTAATCTTTTTTTGGTTTTGAGATTACTATATTTTCGTTCGGCTCTTTTTCTTCGGGCACTGCCCCATCTTCGACTTCAGTATCTTCGGCGGTTTTCTTTATTGTACGGCGTTCAAAATTTCTTTCATTTTCTTCCTCATCATTTTCATTGTTTTTATCATTTACATCAATTTCACCATTTCCATCATTTTCATTATCCGCGCCAACTTCGTAATCGCCTTTGATTTTGAACTTCACTTTTTCACGCTTGAAAAATTCGCCGAAGGAAATAATTTTTCTTCCGATCCAGCCGAACATCATGAAGGCTTTTTTATGCAGCTCGACCAGGCGGGCAAGGGTAGTATTAAAAAGGAAAATAATCGAAGCGATGAGAAGGCCGGCGAGCACCACCGTCGCGCCCCAGTAGCTCGCGTATTTTAGTAGTGGCCAAGCGAGAGCGAGGCCGGCTAGGCCGCCACCGTTGCCCTGTAGCGCATTGTCTGTCATCTGGTCAAGCGGACGCTGTAGGTGGACAAGGCCATTGAAGCTGAGGAAGAAAATAACACTACCGATGAGGTGGGTGGGACGATATTGATAATCCATGTCGCGGATCATTAGGACGGCGACGATGATCAGCACAAACGGAAAAACATATCTGACTTGGCCGAAGGTGATGGCGAGCAGGGAATCAATAAAATGTCCGGCCACTCCGGCCAGATTAAAAAAACTTAGGAGCGAAAGCGCACTGACAATAAATAATAAAATCGAGAGCAGGCCGCGGCTGATCCCGACGTCGAGTTTCATGGTTTGCTGTTTCGGCGGGCGGATTGAGTAGTGGCGGTAACGGGACATAGTTTGTATATTGTAGCATAAAAAAATTCCCTGAGAAAGGGAGGTGCCACTTGCGGTCAGGTCGTTTTATCAATTGGCAATGTAAGCAGTGTTTTTTCCTTTTCCCGTTGCCTTAATCATTTTGGTTTTCTTTAATTTTTGTAATTGTAATTGCGCGGAACGGCGCGGGCAAGACAGGATGTCCTCGACATCTTTCACAGCGATACGGCCGACTTGGTCTAAAAAGTCGATAATTTTCAACTGTTCCGGAGTAAGGTAAATTTGTGATTTAATTTTGCCATTGACATTACGTGTAGATAATGGCAGAACTTTGTTTTTTACCTCATTAATTTCATTTTTAAACCCTTTTACAAAATATTCCAACCAAGAAGTAATGTCTCTACGTCGTTCATCATAAGTTTTGCCTAGGTTGATGGCTTTGTAATATGATGGTCGGTCAGTATTATAAAAATCTTCTAACGCAAACAATCGACGAAAATCATATCCGCGCTGATAAAGTATCAAAGTGGCGAGGGCGCGAGCTGTACGCCCGTTGCCGTCATTAAATGGGTGAATAGCGGCAATCTCCATATGGGCAATAGCGGCTACAAGCACGGGGCTTATTTCTTGTTTCTCGCTTTCTTTAAGCCAGGTAATAAATTCAGCCATAAGTTGTGGTACGCGTTTGGCTTCCGGCCCAGTGTATAAAGTTTCTTGCGGCAGGCCAAAACGGCGACGGACTACATAAATCGGACCAGGTCGGTAATGTCCGCAGTATTGTGGCGACAAGGTTTTATCAGCGACTAATTTATGTATTTTTAAAATTATTTTTTCAGTTATTGGGTTATGTTCGGTTACCACTTTTTCGATAAATTTTAGAGCATTAAGATAATTTTTTACTTCATAAATATCCCTATCCGGAGCGTCGACTTTTTTCTTGGCATAAAGCGCTTTCACTTGCCTCATGTTTAATCTGTTGCCCTCAATCTCAGTAGAGTGGTGGGTCATGCGGATGATCGCTTGCCGACGCAGCTTTATTTCTTGTTGTGGTAAAATTTTAGCGCGGTCAATGATACCTTTGGCTTCGGCAATAGCGGTGAGGTCAAGTAAAATTTTATTGGTGTGTTTGTATTTTGGGTTAAACATATTGTGAAAATATGGGCTGTAAATTACAGCAGTATTATATCACAAAAAAACGATTCGCGCAAGATTCGCGCAAGATTCGCGCAAAAATTCCCTTGAGAAAGAGTAAATGTTAAAAGAAAGTGCCCGGCGAGATCGTCGCGCGGGCACGGGTACGGCTTAGCGCCGTCGATTTCTATTTGGCCGCCGATATGCACCACCATGTCCCGTTTGGACTTTGGACGGCGAAGACCGCCAGATCGGTCCGTCGCCAGTGCCAGACATCCTCCGTCGGATCGGGCTGGTACCAATAGACTGGCCAGTCGAGGGGAGACGCATCCCGGGTGTGTACGGTGTGGCCAAGCCACATGACATTCATCGCTCCAGCCGGGATGATGGTCGGTACGCCGGCCACCTTCATGAGGTGATTTGCCAGCGGGCGAAAGAGCTTTGTTTCTCGGAGCGCTCGGTGAATGTCGCTTTTGGGCAGAGCGCAGGCGCGGAGTTTGAGTTGGTGAAAAATCACACCCATCATCAGCCCACAAACCATCGTGAGGGCTATCGGAAGGACGGTCAGCATCCCGCCGTTGAAGACCAAACTGAGGAACGTTAGGAAAATCGCGAGAATGAGTCGGGGAGTGAGCACAGCAAGTTGTTTTTGGCAGTTCTTCATTTCTAGTTCTCCGGAAAGAGCAGCGTGGTCTTCTTGTGCTACATGCAACCCGGCAAGTTGTCCATTCGCCAAAGCCATCTGGCGGATTCCTCGTCGCTGAGCTCAGTCGCGGCGTCGATGTCCGGCGGGTAGGGCTGGCCCATCCACCTCTCTCCGCTCACACGAGCTAGGTCTTCCAGGAACTTCTGGTGCTCCTTGTAGTCAAGGACCATGTTTCGGTTGCCGAACCGACCTTTGTATCGGCCCATCACTTCCTTCACGGTCATTGCCATTTTTGTTTCCTTTGTTTGTAGCGAGTTTAATTTGATTCTAGTTAATTTAGGGCGGGAAGTCAAGATTGCAGGTGGCGGTCGCAAATGTTTCGCCCGCCCCAAGAATCTGGGGCGGGCGGGTTTGTCGATGATGGGAGGGGTGAAATTATCGATCGAATTTTATCATGTATAATTGGAAATGTAAACGCGTTCGTGAATGATGTTTTTAAAAAAATACTCAACAAACAAGTTGAGCATTTTAGTGGTGGACGGAGGGGGAATCGAACCCCAAAACTGAAGGTGATAAACTTAGTTACGAACCATCGTTCTCCGCCCTTCGTACCACCGGCAATAGTATAGCATAAATTCTAAAACGAAAGAACTCCCTTTCGGGAGTTCTGGAATCCGGAACGATGTATGTTCACAACTAGATTTATCACCTAAAACAAGTATACCAAAGTAATAAGTAAAAGTCAATCATTTATCCACAGCCACAAGGCGTTAGATAAGCATTATAATAAAAGAAAGGTGCCCGGCGGTGTTAGCGCGCGGGCACGGGTGTGGCTTTTCGTTGTTCGGGAATCAGTAGGTGCTTTTCCCGTGTACTCGATCCCACGTTCCATCTTCGTGTTGGAAGGCGAGAGTGGGAGTGTCGAGACGTTCCCAGAGGTACATTGTTTTTCCGTCTGACCAGGGGTACGTCTTTCCATTTGGAATAGGTACCTCGAAGATGGTTATCGGCCAGTCGAGCGGCGAGCCATCTTTGGTGTGGTGTCGTTCGCCGAGATTGAGCGCGTTCATCGTTTCAACC
>ERZ1292633.6096-Hain-H41-02um-R1-6096-length-10647-cov-6_pt1 | contig 10647 bp, 11 predicted proteins | sample MGYA00564406_ERZ1292633 | MGnify/ENA primary metagenome ERZ1292633 (study PRJEB36523, sample SAMEA6512639) | groundwater metagenome | collected 2019-01-08 | study: AquaDiva: Metagenomics assemblies of 32 groundwater samples
GGTGCCAGCCCCGGGGCCAGGGCGACGGTCGACAGCGACAGGGCGCACGCCAAAAAGCGTCGTCCAAAGAAGGGCATCGGAGGCCATTCTATATGAGCGAGCCCCGCTTCCGTATGGGTCCGAGGGGAATAAAACGGCTTGCAGTGGACCCATATCCTCATGGGCCGGATGTACCATGGGGGAAGGGTGACCCAAAAGTAAACAGCGGGTCGGGCACGTTAGGTTATTGCTGGATCAAATCCTGGGTGCAAGCCGAGTTTGAGCAGGTAAACTTGCGCGAGAGCCCATTGTACGTCAATGTATAGCACCCATAAACGAATGGGCACGGGGGGGAGCGAAAGACCGAGATGCCCCAGGACGAGCCGACCGCCACGACAGGTCCCACGGTGAATCTATTCAGGGGGCTGAAGACGGCATGCGTCAGGCCGACGTCGAACGTGTTATTGGTGATCGCGCCGATGTGGAAGACCCCGTAGCGCGCGCGGTGGCGATCCTGAGCTCCGCTTACGGAGTGCATCCATTCCAGCGCCTCGGTTGTGACGGATCTTTCCGTAAGCTTGAAATACTGGACTGTGGCGAACGCCGCGAGTATGCCGATGATCGCCATGGCGACTATAAGCTCCACAAGCGAAAAGCCTGCGTTTGAACGAAGAGAAGCATGTTTCATCTTCCTAGACGAGTATAGCCCCTCCTTCGTCGAACGTCAAGGCTCTTTTTTCTCTGGATTTTCCAGCGCTTATCTCGCCCGGCACGGCAAAAAAACCCCTCCTCCCGGAATCGGGAGGAGGGGCGATCTCGTCTGGCGAACGACCCTTTACTGCGGCAGCAGGTCGGCGGTACACGCGGCGACGCTGCAGGTGAATATCGGCGGCGCTCCGGAGTTCACCGTATAGGTGATGTTGTAACCGCCGTAAACGGCCGGGAGCGGCGCTCTCCGGGTGAGCACGATGTTCCATCCGGGGCCGGCGTTGACCGCCATGATCCCGTTGGTGAAGTATTTCAGGTTGACGGGCGGAATATCCCAGCTCGGGCAGGCGGGAATGGCCGCGTTGGGGTTTCCGGCGCAATAGACGCCGCGGGTCGCGAGGTAGCGATCCTGGGCTCCGCGCAAGGCATCGAGGGTGGCGAAGGCTTCCGACGCCTTTCCTTTTTCGACGACCTTGAAGTACTGGGGTACGGCGATCGCGGCCAAGATGCCGATGATCAAAACAACGACTAGCAGCTCGATGAGCGTAAAGCCCGCCTGGGCCCTCTGTGCCGCGTTCTGTCTTTTGAGTTTCATTGATTCCTCCGGTCCGGCGTGACGACCCCCGCAGGGTAGCAGGCGAACCACGGCGGACGCTAGGGTGAATTGTGGTCGAAATGTGAATTCGCTATGATGGGGGCGTGCCTCGAGTGCTTATCGTAGACGATGATCCGAAGATCGCGCAGGCCATCGACAAGACCCTGTCCCTGACTCCGGGGTTTTCCACCCGCTGGGTTTCGGATCCAAGCAAGGTTCTCGACGAGGCGGTGGATTCCAAACCCGATTTGATACTGCTAGACGTGCGGCTTCCGGGAGGGGACGGGCGAGTTCTTTTGCGCAATCTCAAATCCAACGCGGCCACCGGATCGATCCCCGTCATCATGCTGACGGGAATGTCGAGCGACGGCGACAAGGTTCTTGGGCTCAACCTCGGCGCGGACGATTACGTGGTCAAGCCATTTAGTCCCCTGGAGTTCCTGGCCCGCGTCCAGGCGGTTTTGCGCCGCGCGGGATCGGGACAGGGGGGCGGGACGGTGGTCAGGGGGGGCGGCCTGGAGATGGACTCGCAGTCGCGAGTCGCCGTGATCGAAGGCAAGACTCTTAAGCTTCAGCCGCGGGAATTCGAGGTTCTTTATCTTCTGTGCCGCCACGCGGGAAAGGCCTTGACTCGACAATTTCTTATCGAGAACACTTCGTCCTACGGAGGAGAGGTCGAGACGCGCAGTCTCGACACCCACATCAAGAATCTGCGCAAGAAGCTTGGAAGCCGCTCGGGCATCCTTCAAACCGTGTCGAAGGTCGGTTATCGGCTTGTCCCCTAAACGGAATCCTCGCCGGTCCATTTATTTCGCCTTTCAAGGCCTTATGGTCTCCGTCCTGCTTCTTTTGTTTTTGTATCAGCCTGGCGCGGGCGACATGGTTTGGAGCGTGAGACTGGCGTTTTTGCTGCTGCCTTTCATCGCGTCGCTCATCTTGATTCAGCGTGTCCCGGAGGCGATGCTCGAGCGGGGCTGGTTCCAGGTCGGCGTCTTTCTTGGCGACGCGGCGGTGGCCGCGGTCGTCTTGAGCTGGACGAGCTCATCGATGGACCTCTTTCTCATCTACACCTTCATTTTGTTCGGAACGGCGCTGATCCGAAGTTTTCGTCAAGCCATGGTCGTCGCGGGCATCACGGTCGCACTCTACCTGGCCAGCGGTTGGCATTCCTCGCAGGGGTTTCCCAGCGGTTCCGAATTTTGGCTGCGGGCGTTGTTTCTCCTGGTGGCGACGGCGCTGCTGGCTATTTTGTCTCGAGATTCCGCTCAGGCTCAAGAGGACATCAGGCGCCGTCAAGAAGAGCGTTTGATCCAGATCGAGCGAATGGCGACCCTCGGGCGCGTGGCCGCCGAGGTCGCGCACCGCATCAAGAGCCCGCTGACGACGATCGCCGTCAACGCGGAGGTGATCGCTCATCGGCATCGGAAAGATCGAGTGCTGCTTGGCGAGATCTCCCAGATAGGGGAGGAAGTCGAGCGGTGCAAGGAGATTTTGAAAACCCTGCTCGATCTCGGCCGCATCGAAGAAATGGACCGCGAACGGGTGGATCTCAACAAAACGGTCGAGCGGGCCATCCGCCGCATGAGGCCCCAGATCAAGGCGAGCGGCGCGCGCGTGAGCTCGCGAGCGGCGCAGGGGGGACTGGAGATTTTGGGAGACGAGTCGATGCTCCAGGAAGCGGTGTGCGTTTTGCTGCAAAATGCCGTCGAGGCGGTGGTTCCAGGCGGTTGCATCGAGGTCGAAACGCAGACCAAAGGCGCGTGCCATATCGTGAGCGTTATCGACGACGGCCCCGGGGTGGCGAGGGCGAATCAGGTCAGGATCTTCGAGCCGTTTTTTACGACGAAGAAGGAAGGTTCCGGCTTGGGTTTGTCGGCGGCGCTGCGCATCGCCCAAAAGCACGGAGGCACTATCGAGGTGGAAAGCGGCGGCGAAAACCTCGGCAGCCGGTTCAAGTTGATCCTGCCCGCCGCCTGATCAGTGGATGATGGGCGACCAATGCGGAGTGCTGCTGGCGCCGGGGACGTCGGCCATGAGGCGCGGCGCCGAGCCGTCGCCGTCCATGACCCAAATTTGAGACCGGCCCGAGCGCGTCGAGGAGAAAGCCAGAAAGCGGCCATCGGGAGACCAGGCGGGGTCTTCATTGGAACCCTGCCCATGGGTGAGCTGGCGGATCTGGCCCCCCGTGATATCGACGATAAAAATATCCATCTTGTCCTTGTTGTGGGCGCGTCCCGCGAAGGCGATCCATTCGCCCGTGGGCGACCAGGCCGGGGCGTCGCACCAATTGAGGTTGGTCAGTCGGCGAATCTGCTTGTTCGGGATGTTGAGCACATGGATCTGGGGGTTTCCGGAACGGTCTGAAACGAAGGCGATTTGACGCGCGTCCGGAGAGAACGTCGGCGTGCTGTCGGCGCCGAAATGGCTGGTCAGACGCTCGGCGGGGCCGCCGTTAAGATCCTTGATGAACAGGTTTGGGTTCTTGCCCCGAGAAAGGGTCATGAGGAGCTTGGATCCGTCCGGGGAGAATCCCCCGGCGATATTGAGGCCTTGTTCTCCGGAAAAAACCTTGGATTTGCCCGATTCGAGATCGAGGAGCATCAAGTCCGGGTTCCCGGCTTTGTAGCTGGTGTAGGCCAGACGCCGACCATCGGGCGAAAATCGGGGCAGTAGGGAGATACTGTTGTCGGAGGTCAGGCGTTTGACGTTCTCCCCATCGTAGTCCATCACCCAGATTTCCTTGCGTCCGGTGCGGTTGTTGATGAACGCGATGCGGGTGCGGGCGATGCCGTCTCGGCCGGTCGCGGCCTTGACCACGTCGTCGGCGATGCGGTGGGCCAGCGCGCGCATCCACACCGCATCCTGGCGGTAGAAGCGCTCAAAGACCGTTTCATGGCCTCCCTCGGCGTTGGCCAGGCGCAGGCGTACGGAAATCTTATCCATGATTTTCGCCATTTTAGCCGTCAAGCGCCATGTCGCTCCGAACGCCGGGCTCGCCGCGACCTCCTCGTCTTTGATCTCGAAGCGGCGAGAGAGCATCAGGTCCTGGCGCACGATGTCTCGCAGCGACTTCGCCAACAAAGCGTCGGCGCCCGCGGTCGGATTTTCGGCCTCGAACGGGGGCAGCGCCAAGCCGGGGCTTGGCGCCGCGGCTTGGCCCGAGAGGGCGAGGCGGACTTCGGTTTGCGCGGCGAGGGGGCCGGCGAGGAGAACGAGAAGAAGGCAGGCGCGGCTCATTTCGAGGATTTTTCCGGCAGGCGCTTGAGAGCGGCCGCGGCTTCCTTGGCTTCGGGGCTTTTCGGGAAATCGGCGGCGATGGACTCAAGATAGGCGCGAGCTTCCCCTTCGTTTTTCTTGAGTCGAATGAGGCACTGGGCGTAGTACAGCCGCGCTCCGGGCGTCTGGCCGCTCTTGGGGTGCTTGTCGAGCACGAGGGCGAATTGCCGCCCGGCCTTTTCCCATTGCCTCAACCCGAAATGGGACAAGCCGAGATCGTAGATCGCGACATCGGCGAGATCGCCCTTGGGGAAGTCTTTGAGATACTGCTCGAAACCCTTGACGGCCTGCGTGAAATCCTTGGCCTGCAGGCGCTTTTCGGCGGTGACGAAGATGTCGGTCGCGCCGTTCTCGCGCTGGGCTTGAGCGATGGCCTCTTTTTGCTCGGCGAGGCCCTTCTGCTGGGCCTGGCTCAGCGATTGTCCCAGGGCGGCCACCTTCCCGGAAACTTGCGCGCCGAGCTCGTCGAGCTTGGCCGAGAGCTTATCCATGTCTCCCTGGGAGGCTTTGATGGTTTCCGTGTACGACGAGAGATCCTCCCGGAGCTGCTTGATGGACACCGAGAGGTCGGCCTGATTGGCCTGCATGGAAACGACCGTCTTGTTGAGCTCTTCGATCTGCGTTTTCAGCTCATCGCTTTGCTGGGCGAGATCGAGAACGTTTTGCTGCGTGGCCACGCACGACGTCAAAGCGAGCGCCGCCGCCGCCGGGGCGGCGAAACGAAACGGGTTCACTTCGCCGTGCCAGAGTTTGCGATCGCCTTGGAGCGCACTCCGGTGACGGCCCGACGATTGCGAGACCAGCACTCCTCGGTGGACTCGGCGCATTCCAGCTGCTCCTTGCCGTAAGAGATGGTGGCGATCAGGCGGCCGTCCACGCCCAGGCGGATGTAGTAGTCGCGGACCTCCTTGGCGCGCTTCTGCCCCAAGGCCAGGTTGTAGGCGACAGTTCCCCGCTCGTCGCAATGGCCGGCGACGAGGAACTCGGAGTCCTTTTTGTTTTTCAGGAACGCGGCGTTGGCCTTGAGCGTGTCCAGCATTCTGGGGGACAGCTGCGCGCTGTCGTAGTCAAAACGGACTGTCTCGAGGTCCGGGTCGGCCGAGAATCCGGAGCCGCGCAGGCTGGCCTCGACGACTTCGGTGCCGGGCGGCAGCGGGGCCGCGTCGGTCTCGGAGGCGGCGGTCTGTTTCTTCGCGTCCTTGTCGAGGGATTGTTTGGCCGAGCGCGGCGCCGCGCAGGCGGTGAACATGACGGCGGTCAGGGCTAAGAGGAGATTCTTTTTCATGGATCTATCATACAAAAAACTTCTTCGCAACGCCGCCGTCGGCTTGGATCTCGTAGTGCAAAGGCCGGCACGTGTCGATATTGACCTTCATGATCTGTTCCGGGGTCAAGGCCTCGAGTTCCATGACGATGGCGCGCAAGGAGTTTCCATGGGCGGACACGAGGACGTTCTGGCTGGCCGCGGCCGAGGGGAGGATGAAGGTCTTGAAAAAGGGCAGCGTCCGGGCGGCCGTGTCCTTGAGGCTTTCTCCGTTGGGGGGCCTGACGTCGAACGAACGGCGCCAAACATGCACTTGGGCCTCGCCGTACTTGGCGGCCGTTTCGGCTTTGTTGAGCCCCTGCAGGTCGCCGTAATGGCGCTCGTTGAGCGCCTTGTCTTTTTTGACCGGAAGGCCGGCTTGTCCGATTTCCTCGAGGATGATGTTCAGGGTTTGCTGGGCGCGTTGAAGCTCGGAGGTGAAGGCGAGGTCGAAACGCAGGGATTTCAGCTCGCGTCCGGCGCGATGGGCCTCCTGTTCGCCCAGCGGGGTGATGGGCACGTCGACCCAGCCCGTGAAGCGGTTTTCCAAATTCCATTGCGATTGGCCGTGGCGGACGAGAACGAGTCGACCCATGTTAGCCTCCCTTGGAGCTTGCCAGCAGCTCTCTGATGGTGCGGCGAAACTCCTCAAGCTGGACCGGTTTGGCGAGAAAACGCGAGCCGGCCGAGTCGGAAATTTCGGCCATGATTTGCGCCGGATCGGCTTCCCCGCTCATAAACAGGATCGGAGTCGCCTTCGTGGCGTTGTTGCGGCGCAGGGACTCGAAGAGATGCGAGCCCGTGTTTCCGGGCATGTGGTAATCGAGGATGATCAGGTCCGGCTTGAGCTTGCGGCATTTCTGCATCCCCTCGACGGGATCTCCGGCCGAGTCGAACTCATGACCGTCGATTTTAAGGATCTCGCCGAGAATCGAGATGATTTCGAAGTCGTCGTCGATGATGAGCACCCGCGCCATAAGCGGGGATGATACCGTTTCCCAGCCGCTCTGGAAAGGGGGTGTGCGGCGTCACCCGTTGGAGGCTGTTTTGGGTCGTCCCTCCACGTCGTAGATCTGGACGGTCCCGAACCCCTTGAGCTGCGGGACGATGGCGGCGGCCGGCCCGGCGATGACGATTTTGAGTTTGGAGGCGTCGAGCCAGGCTTTGGAGGCGTCTTGAATCTGGGCCGGGGTGACCGCGCCCATGCGCTCGGCATAGTCCGTGAGGCTGCTTGCCGGCAAACCGAGGATTTCCGCCGCCGCCAAGCGGGAGGAGACGGTCTTCACCGATCCGGAATTTCTGAGGTAATTTCCTATGACGAAGGTTTTGGCGGCGAGCAGCTCGCTGTCGGGCACCGGCGAGTCCGAGAGCCGCTGGACTTCGAGCAGGATTTCACGCAGGGCCTCTCCGGTTTTATCGAGTTGAATCTTCGTCGACAGTGTCACCATGCCGGCCTCTTTCCATGCTTTCATCGAGGCCCGCGCCCCGTAGGCCCAGCCGCGGGTTTCCCTGATGTTTTGATCGAGGCGGCCGATCATGGGTCCGCCGAGAACAAAAACGGCCATGGACAACGAATCGTGATCCGGGTGGAGGCGCGGCAGGCTGCGGACGGCGAGCATCAGCTCCGCCTGTTCTCCGGGCATATCAATGACATCGATGGCCAAACCGGAGGAGAGCGCCGCCCGACCGGCGAGGGAACGTTCCTCGACCAGCTTCAGGCCGAGCGGCGCGGCGGGCGCGCCCGACTGACCGGGGAGGGTCCAGGAGCCGAAGTTTTTCTCGGCCAAAGACTTCAATTCTTCCAGCGTCACATCCCCGGCGACCGCGAGAACGGCGCCGGCCGGAGACAGGGCGTTTCGCCGGTGCTCGACGACGCCGTTGAGAGACAGGGAATGCAGCGAGTTCTCCGTTGGGAAGCGTCCATGAGGCTCGTTTCCGAACAATGAGGCGGCCATGTGTTTGCTGACGAGCGTGGTGGGATTGCCTTTCTCCATTTCAAGGCCGGCCAAGGCTTGTTGGCGCATGCGTTCGAGAGCCTCATCATACTGCGGCTCTTTGGAAACATATGAGGGAGACAGCAGCATTTTGGAGACGAGCGCCATCGCTTTGCCCATGTTCTTCTTGAGGACGTAGACGGAATAGGTCAGGCCCGAATTGTCGCTCGAGACTTCGATGCTTGCGCCGATTTGGTCGATGGCATCCCCCAAAGCCGCGGCCGTGGGCAGTTTCGCGACTCCTTCCAGGGACAAGTCGGCCGCGAATTGAGCCAACCCCTCGCGGCCGATCGGGTCGGACGCGTCTCCGGCTTTGGGGATGACCAAGGTCACGGCGACATGGGGCAGATGATGGTTCTCGATCAAAGATAAGGTGAGTCCGTTGGCCAGCGCCGCCTTGGCCGCCTGCTTGAGCGCGAACGCGGGCATCGGACCGATGACCACGGGTTGCGCGCGGTCTTGCTCCGTCGCCAGACGACCTTGATCGGCGTGGGCGGAAGCGGACAGCAATAGCGTTATCAGGGCGATTGGAAGGTGTTTCATGGTTTCTTCTCGGGGGCGGGGATGATTTTGATGACGGAGACATTGCCTGGGGTCATGCGCTTGGCGGCTTTTTTCAGCAGGGCTTGGTTGAGAGCGCCGATACGGCCCGCTTCCCCATCGAGAAAGGCGTTCGGATCATGGACGACAGCCTCGCCCTCGGCGAGATTTTGCGCCACGACATTGATTTTTCCGAGGCCTTCCGTGAAGGCTGTTTCCATTTTTGCCTTGACCCTGTTGATCTCGCCGGCCAGGGGACCGTGCTTGGCGAGCTTCCCGATCTCGGCGTGGATGGCGATTTCCAAATCCGCGAGCGAGGTGCCTTCAGTGGGAATGGCCTGTATGATGAACAGGTCGGTCGCATTGAGACCGACCATGCCGGCGCTGACATCCAGGGCGATGGGTTTGGACCCGTCCCGCAAGGCCTTGACCAGGCGGGAAGCTCGGCCCTCAGCCAGGATGGAAGCCAGCGCCGCGGCTTCATCGGACCCCGGCTGCCCGCGTCCGGGAACGGGGAAGCCCATGACGAGCATCGGTTTCCGCACCCTTTCGTCGGTGATCGTTTTTTCCCGACGGCCGTCTAGCCGTGTCAGGGGTTCGAAGCGGGGTTGCGGCGGCGCGGCGCCCCCGGGGAGGCCTTCGAACCAGAAGCGCGCGCGTTCGAGCGTTTGATCCTCGTCGATGTCTCCGGCGATGGCCAGAACCGCGTTGTTGGGCAGGTAAAAGGTCTTGTGAAATTGCGAGACGTCTTCCAGCGTCGCGGCCTCGAGGTCCTTCATCAAACCGATGGGATTCCAGCTGTAAGGGTGCGGCGCCTGAAAGGTTTCCGTGACGATTTGTTCCGCTCCGGAGTAAGGTTCTCCCTCTCGCTGGCGCTTCTCGTTTTGAACGACTCCGCGCTGTTGGTCCAGGGACTTTTGGTTGAGGCAGTCTTGGAGAAAGCCCATGCGGTCGGATTCCAACTGAAGCACCGCGTCGAGACCATTTTTCGTCACGACGGCGAAATAATTGGTTTTATCATGGGCCGTGAAGGCGTTGTTCATGCCGCCGAGGCGTTTGCTGATGACCGCGTCATACCCTCCCGGAGGGACGTGCTTGCTGCACTCGAACATATAGTGTTCGAACAGGTGGGCGAATCCCGTGCGGCCCGGGCTCTCGTGTTTCGAGCCGACTTTGTACCAGATGTTGATCGCGACGGTCGGCGCCGAGTCGTTCTTATGAAGGAGAACGACGAGGCCGTTGGCGAGTTGGTGCCGGCGGTAGGCGATGGCGGCGGCCGGTGAAGCCGTCGCCGCGGTCAGGGCGAGGAGGAGGAGTTGTTTCATGCCCCATCAGTTTAATGGAAGCGACGGGAAAGCGCCTGGGACGAAAGGACCAATAAATATTGGCAAAGGACCTAAGCGTCCCGGTAGGCGCGGGCCAGGTCCGTGCCGCGGCGGCGCACGCCCTCGCGCAGGGATTTCATCTGGAACATGGCCGCATCCGCCGCGCGCACGAGTTCGGCGGCGTTTCCAGACGACGTCAGCTCGGCCGCTCCCCAGCTGACGGTGACTCCAAGGCGCGCCAGGGGCAAGGCCGCCTTGACGACGCGCCGCGCGACCCGCGCGGCCTTGGCCGCCGTCGTCCCGGGAAGAAGCAGGATGAACTCGTCGCCTCCGTAGCGGAAAGACGCGTCCACTTCCCGCCGCACGCTCTCGCCGACGGCGGCGGCGAAGGCCTTGAGCGTGCGGTCGCCTTCCAAATGGCCGTGCGTGTCGTTGACCTGCTTGAAGCCGTCGAGATCGAAGACCACCATGGACAGCGGGTCGCCTTGGCGGCGGGCGCGGGCCGACTCCTCGCGAAGCCGGTCGTGAAAGTGCCGCTGATTGTAGAGGCCGGTCAAATCGTCGGTGCGGGTCATTTCCCGGAGCCGGCGCTCGAGCTCCACTCGGTCGCTGATGTCCTTGGCGATGCCCAGCGTTCCGATCACCCGGCCGCGGGCATCTTTTAGGAAAGAGGCGGACAGGCTGACGTGCAGCACGCGCCCGCCGGCGGCCTTGACCTTCATCTCATGGTTCTGGACCCGCCCCTCGGGGCTGGCGCGCAGCAGGCGCATGATCGATTCGGCGGCCTGGCGGCCGTCGACGTATAAATCGTGGGCGGGGCGGCCCATGACGCGAGCGGCGCTCATTCCGAGCATGGATTCGGCGCCGGGGGAGAAATAGAGGATGCGGCCGGTGACGTCGGTCGTGCAGATGAGGTCCGCGGAGGAC
>ERZ1292633.6099-Hain-H41-02um-R1-6099-length-10642-cov-4_pt1 | contig 10642 bp, 7 predicted proteins | sample MGYA00564406_ERZ1292633 | MGnify/ENA primary metagenome ERZ1292633 (study PRJEB36523, sample SAMEA6512639) | groundwater metagenome | collected 2019-01-08 | study: AquaDiva: Metagenomics assemblies of 32 groundwater samples
GGCAAGTCCGCACAAATCCCGCTCTACACCTGGCTGCCCGACGCCATGGAAGGCCCCACGCCGGTCAGCGCGCTGATCCACGCCGCCACGATGGTCACCGCCGGCGTCTATATGGTCGCGCGCACCAACGCCATCTTCCAGCTTGCGCCGCGGGCTCTCGAAGTTGTCGCCTTCATCGGCGCGCTCACGGCCATCTACGCCGCCTCAATGGGTCTGGTGCAAAACGACATCAAGCGCGTCCTGGCCTACTCCACCGTTTCCCAACTTGGATATATGTTCCTCGCCTGCGGAGTAGCGGCCTTTTCCGCCGGAATTTTCCACCTGATGACCCACGCCTTTTTCAAGGCGCTCTTGTTCCTTGGGTCGGGATCAGTCATTCATGCCATGTCCGACGAGCAGGATATCCGCAAGATGGGGGGACTCAAAAAATATATCCCCGTTACATATATGACGTTTTTGATAGCAACACTTGCCATCTCCGGAATCCCCGGTCTCTCCGGATTTTTCTCCAAAGATGAGATTCTCTGGAAATCTTTCTCATCTGAGCACGGCCACCCGCTATTGTGGCTGGTCGGGTTCGTGACGGCAGGGTTGACAGCTTTCTATATGTTCCGCCTCGTCTACCTGACATTCCATGGCGCCGAACGGATGGATGCCCACACCAAATCGCACATTCACGAGTCGCCAAAATCGATGACCGTGCCACTCATGATCCTCGCCGTCCTTTCAGTCATCGGCGGTTGGGTCGGCATCCCGCATATTTTCGGCGCTACTAACTACTTTGAAGAGTGGCTTGCACCTGTGGTTGGCGGCGGTGCCGGTCATGAAATGGCGAACGCGCTGGCGTCGCCGGGTGGTTCTCCCACGATGGAATGGCTTCTGATGGGTGTCTCGGTGCTGTTGGTGATTATTGCCATTTTCAGCGCCCGGCAGGTTTACCATGTCAATCTGCAACTCGCCACCAATCTCAAGCACAAGTTGTCGGGCGTCTATACCCTTGTCTATAACAAGTACTTTATTGATGAACTGTACTATGCCACAGTCGTCAAACCGATAGTCATGCTCTCTATGTTCCTGTGGCGGTTTGTCGATGTCATCGTCATCGATGGCCTTCTTAACGGCTCGGCGCAGGTCTATGGTGATATCTCTCAAATTCTCAGATTCGCTCAAACCGGACGACTGCGAAGCTACGCCACCCTTTTCGTTCTCGGCGCGGCAATTATGGTCGCCCTGATTGTCTTTTAGGAAATTATGGAATCTTCGATACTGACATTGCTCATCTTTTTCCCGCTCGCGGGAGCGCTTATGCTTCTTCTTGTACCGAAGGAGCGCACCGATCTGGTCAAGCTCGTCAGCCTCACTACCGCCATCATTACGATGCTGTTGTCGTTCTGGCTCTACGGCATCTTCAAAACGGGCGTCTCCGGGATGCAGTTTGTCGTTGACATCCCCTGGGTGCAATCGATTGGGATCAATTATTCTCTCGGTATTGACGGCATTTCACTCTTGCTAATCGTGCTCACAACGATATTGACCGTTCTGTCGATTCTCGCGTCGTGGGCCAGCATCACGCAGAATGTTCGCGGTTACTATTTTTCAATGCTCCTTCTTGCAACCGGTATGATCGGCGTCTTTTGCGCCCTTGATTTCTTCCTTTTCTATGTCTTCTGGGAGGTCATGCTGGTTCCGATGTACTTCATCATCGGCCTCTGGGGAGGCGCGCGGCGACTCTATGCCGCCATCAAATTTGTTCTCTTCACCATGTTCGGCTCTCTGTTGATGCTGGTGGCCATTCTGTATATGTACTTCCACCATGCCGGCGCGACCGGAGAATACACCTTCAGCATCCTGCGCATGGGAGAGTCGGCGATTCCCCTGCAGGCGCAATTGTGGCTCTTTGGAGGCTTCGCGCTGGCTTTTGCCATCAAGGTTCCGCTATTTCCATTCCATACTTGGCTTCCCGATGCCCACGTCGAGGCCCCCACCGCCGGTTCTGTGATTCTTGCCGGTGTGCTCCTGAAAATGGGAACCTACGGTTTCCTTCGTATTTGTATGCCGATTTTCCCCGAGGCCACGATGGTATATCTCCCATACATCTGTTGGCTGTCGGTGATTGCTATTATTTACGGCGCGTTGGTCGCGATGGTGCAAAAGGATGTGAAATCTCTCGTTGCCTTTTCATCGGTCTCACACATGGGATTCGTGATGCTCGGCATGTTTGCCCTCAATGAGCAGGGGATGGCTGGCGCGATCATGCAGATGATCAACCATGGCGTCTCAACTGGCGCACTCTTCCTCCTGGTGGGAATGCTCTACGACCGGCGGCATACGCGACTCATAGAGGAATTTGGCGGCATCGCCCATGTTCAGCCCGTATATGCGACGGCATTCATGATTGTCGCTCTCTCTTCTATTGGCCTGCCACTTACCAACGGCTTTGTGGGTGAGTTTCTGATTCTCCTTGGAGCATACAAAGCCAATCCTGTCTGGGGTGTCCTGGCCGCTTCCGGTGTCATTTTCGCCGCTTGCTATATGCTCTGGATGTATCAGCGCGTCATGTTTGGCCCGGTGACAAAAGAGGAAAACAAGAAGCTTACCGATATCAATTGGCGTGAGAAGATCATTCTTCTTCCGTTGATAATTCTGATTTTCTGGTTTGGCATTTATCCACAACCATTTCTTGCAAAAATAGAGCCTGCTGTCAAAACGTTGTTGTCGCAGGTGGCGCGCGCGGCTGAGGTGAATGCTGAGACACTTCCTGCGCAGAATGAGTTGGCGGTTCCTGCAAAAGCTGAAGATGTTGAGACTGCGAAAGCAGGGGAGACTAACCATGAGTGAGATTCTGATCTACACCAAGACCGGTTGTCCCTACTGTGCGGCGGCCAAGAAGCATTATTCCGAGACTGGGAAGAACTTCAGGGAAATTAATATCACCGATCACCCTGAAATGAAGGAGACAGTGCTCAAGCTAACCGACGGCGTCAAAATTGTACCGGTCATCGTCGGGGACGGCCCCGAAATCAGGAAAGGCTTCGGCGGTGGCTGAGGATGGTAACTCGCCGCGGCGGTCGTCGCGACAGGTAACGAAAGAAAACCATGGTTGATCTGACATCATCTGGCATCAATTTCTCTCTGGTATGGCCCGAAGTCGTGCTTGTCGCGTTCGCATCGGTTATCCTTCTTTTTTCATCTTTCAGGCCGATGACTCGCCTCGCTCCCATTCTTGCCGTACTTGGCGTCGTCCTCTCACTTGTCGCCACCTGGGGGCAGTGGGGATTGCAGGGGTCGGGGTTCTTTGGTATGGTCCTCTCTGACAGCTTTGGGATTTCCTTTCGCGTCATTTTTCTCATCACTGCTCTTTTGACAATCTTCTTGTCGCATCGTTACCTGACCATCAAGGGGCTCGACAAGCCGGAGTTCTACGGTCTATTGCTCATTTCCACGGTGGGAATGATGGTCATGGCCAACAGCGCCGACCTCGTCATCATTTTCCTCGGACTGGAAATTATGTCAGTTCCCCTGTATGTGCTGGCGGGATTTGCCCGGCGCAATCTTGAAAGCAACGAATCCGGACTGAAATATTTCGTCATGGGCGCTTTTGCGAGCGGCTTCCTTCTTATGGGTATCGCATTCATCTTCGGCGCTTCCGGCACTACCGATCTGCGTGCCATTGTTGCCGATTTTGCCACTATTCTCACGCAGTCACGGGTCTACATGATGACTGGAATCGTGCTTACTCTCGTTGGGTTCGGCTTTAAGATCGCCATGGTTCCGTTCCATAGCTGGGTTCCCGATGTCTATCAGGGAGCGCCAACGCCGGTGACGGCCTTCTTTTCGGTTGGCCCCAAGGCCGCTGGCTTTGCCGCCCTGCTTCGCATTTACATATTTGGATTTGGCGATATGCCGCAACTGAGCATGGTCTTTTGGGTTCTTGCTGTCCTTACCATGACCGTCGGCAACATTCTCGCTCTGAGGCAGGACAATCTCAAGCGACTTCTGGCATATTCGTCTATCGCCCACGCCGGATACATCCTCGTGGCCTTTGTCCCCGGTGGGGGAGAGGCGGTCTCGGCGGCCATGTTCTATCTCGTGGCCTATATGCTCTTCAATCTTGGCGCTTTTGCAGTCGTCATTCTTCTCGAATCACGTTCCGGAGCACACACCGATATTACTGAATTGCATGGCATGGCGCAGGCGCATCCCTATCTGGCGGCAATGCTCGCCCTCTTCATGTTTGCCCTTGCCGGCTTTCCGCCGACCGTTGGCTTTTTTGGAAAATTCTATCTCTTCTCGACGGCTGTCAAAGCCGGTTATATCTGGCTGACCGTGATAGGCGTCATGAATTCATTCCTCTCGGTCTACTATTATCTCCGAATCGTCAAAGCCTGTTTTTTTGAAAAACACGAAGGACACTATACGCGGGTCGCCTACAACCCGGCAATGATTGCGGTCCTTGTCGTAACTGTCCTGGGAACTCTCGGTCTCGGATTTTTTCCAACGCAACTTCTCGATTTTTCCCGCTCGGCTCTTTTCTTATTTCTCTAATCTGCCTTCAGATTCACGCCGTGTACTCGGCACATCTCCAAAACCTTTTGTTGCTCGCTAAGCGCTGATTTGCCAACTTGCTCCCATGGCTGACCTTGCGGTATTAACCGATATCGTTATTGTTTTGGCGCTCTCAGTCGCCGTGGTCTTTGTCTGCCACCTCGTTCGAATCCCTGCCATTGTCGGCTTCATTCTGACAGGAGTCCTCGCAGGGCCAAGCGTGCTTGGACTCGTCGAAAATGCCAACCATGTCGAACTTCTCGCCGAGATAGGAGTCGTCCTCCTGCTCTTCACTATCGGGATCGAGTTTTCCCTGCGATCCCTGTGGCAGATGGGGCGATCGGTACTTTTAGGAGGAGGGCTTCAGGTTAGCCTCACCATGGCCGCGGCCTTTCTCGCCGCGCGGGCTGGCGGCATCCAGCTCAATTCATCTATTTTCATTGCCGTTCTCATTGCCCTCAGCTCGACCGCCATAGTCTTCCGACTTCTTCAGGAGCGAAGCGAGGTAGATAGCCCACAAGGGCGGACCGCCGCGGCCTTTTCGATCTTCCAGGACATTCTTGTTGTCCCAGCGATGCTTCTCACCCCCGTTCTGGCAGGAACCGGGGCGCTCACCGATGGCCTCGGATCTCCTTCACTTAACGACCTCCTTTTCAAAATTGCGGGTGTTCTCTTATTGTTGTTTGTAGGCTCTCGGTGGATAGTCCCTCGCATCCTTTACTATATCGCCCTTACTAAGAGCCGCGAGCTTTTCCTGATGAGTGTGGTCGTACTCTGCTTCGCGATTGCCTGGCTCACTTCGATGCTGGGTTTATCACTCGCCATCGGGGCTTTCGTGGCCGGGCTGATAATTTCAGAGTCCGAATACAGTCAACAGGCGCTTAGTCTGATTCTACCGTTTCGCGACGTCTTCACCAGCTTCTTCTTCGTGGCCATCGGGATGCTTCTTAACAGCTTCTATTTCCTCGAGCATATCGGCATGATACTCGGAGTGTCGGCGGCGGTTGTCGTTGGCAAAACAATTCTTGTGGCGTCGTCGGCGATTATCATTGGCATGCCCCTTCGCACATCCATTATTGCCGGTCTCCTGATGTCGCAGGTCGGAGAGTTCTCTTTTCTCCTTTCAGAAACCGGCACCCGCTATGGCTTGCTGAGTGTCGAACACTATCAGATGTTTCTCTCGGTGTCACTCGTCACCATGGCCGCAACCCCGTTCGCCATGCACCTTGCGACGCCAGTCGGCAATGCCCTCGCCCGGCTGAAAATCTTCAGGCAACTCCTCCGAAGGGAACTTCGACGTGATTCCTTCCGTGAAAAACTTCAGGATCACCTGATAATCGTCGGTTTCGGCGTCAATGGCCGAAACATAGCAAAAGCCGCCCGCACTGCTGAGATTCCCTATATCGTGATAGAATTGAATGCCGAGACCGCCCGTCGCGAGCGGAAACACGGTGAGCATATTATGTATGGCGATTCCACTGAAGAGGCCGTGCTGGAGCATGCTTGGATTAGCTCGGCGCGCGTCCTTGTCATCGCGGTGTCTGATCCGGCCGCTACGCGGCGCATCGTGCATGTCGCCCGACGACATAACCCCGGTATCCACATCATCGCCCGCACCCGCTATGTGCAGGAGATGCAACCGCTCTACGATCTGGGAGCTGACGAGGTCATCCCCGAGGAATTTGAAACGTCGGTGGAAATTCTAACCCGTCTCTTGGTTCGCTATTTGATGCCCCGCGAAGATATCGAAAAATTGACAGAGGAGATTCGTCGTGACGGGTATCGCATCTTCCGTCGACCCGACTGGCGAGGGGACTCACCGACTCTCAGTTTCCCCCGGCGCCTCCCAGATATCGACATCAGTACTATCACCTTGAGTCGAACTTGTGCTTTCATTGGCCAGACAATCGCCGAGAGCAATCTTCGCCGCGATCACGGATTGATCGTACTGGTGCACAACCGCAATGGTATCGACAGCCCGCTTCCTGAGCCATCCACCGTCTTACAGCAGAACGATGTTCTTGTTGTCATGGGAAAGCACGCCGATATCGCGAAGGCCGGGAAGAAGCTCTTTCAACGGGCGTGAATAATCCAAGTTGGTTAGAGCTTCTGCACGAGTGCGATTCAGCCGGCAAAGTAGGGCAGGATCGTCTTCGTATCCTGCCCTGATGCAAATGTCGAAAGATGGCGGCATTGAAGACAATGCCGCCTTACTGAATTAAGAACTTCCTTGTTACAACACGGTAGCACACCGCTGAGCGGTGTGTGAGATGCCTCCACCTTACAATGTACCAGGAGCAAGGCTAAGACAAGACTGGATTCCCGCCTTCGCGGGAAAGACAGAGTGGAGGCGGGAATGACAGAGGGGAGGCGGGAATGACAGAGGGGAGGCGGGAATGACAGAAGGGAAGCGGCGATGACGTTGGAGGTGCAGGAAAGACAAAGATGAAGTCTTCGTAGGTCGGTGTTCCGATCCTGCTAAAGGCGGGAGAGAAACCCGACAGTCTCCTTAAGACTTAGCGAGTATGCCAAATGATTGCAAAATGTCGGGTTTCTCGTTGTGCTTTGCTACACTCGGAACCCGACCTACCAGAAGAAATAATCGAAAGCCAATCACCCCGGCGCGACGAATTTCCGCTCCAAGACCCCGGCCATTGATTCCCTGAACGGATCGAGAAACTCAGTCACTTGCGGAATGTTCGAATCGCGAAGCTGGTCAAGCGTGCCATCAAATGCCACCGTTCCTTTGTCGATTACCACAAACCGCTTGGCAATAGCGAATGAGTCCGCGATCTGGTGTGTCACCACGATACTACAGACGCTCCGCTCCTCTTGTAGCTTTACTATCAATCTCAGCACATTCTCTGATGATTGGGGATCAAGACCCGTGGTCGGCTCATCGTAGAGCATGATTTTTGGGTTGGTCGACAAAAGTGCCCGTCCAATAGCCACGCGCCTCTGCATTCCCCCTGACAACTGCTCAGGAAGCTTGTCGATGACATCATCGGGATCAAGTCCCACAAAACCGAGCATCTGCCGGACCCGCGACTCTATCTCATCGTCGGCGAGGTTGGTGTGTTCGAAGAGGTAGTACCCGACGTTTTCTCCCACCGTGAGGGAATCGAAGAGCGCACCGTCCTGAAAAACCATCCCGATGTTTTTGCGAATATCTCTCTTCGCAGATTCTTTCATCCGGGTAATTTCTTTGCCATCTATGAGAACCTCGCCCCTTTGGGGTGTCTCAAGACCAAGAATCAGTCGGAGAATTGTCGATTTGCCCGAACCGGATGCCCCCATAAACACCACCGACTCGGACCCATTGATGCGGAACGAAATGTTCTGCAGGATGGGGCGTTCTTCGTACCTGAAATCAACGTTGCGAAATTCGATCACAAATACCCCTTGATGAGGGAGAAGACCAGTTTTGTTATAAAGAAATTGACGCAAAGAATAGTTATAGACGTCAATACCACGGACTCAGTCGTGGCCTGTCCGACTCCCTTGGTGCCACCTTCGGCGGAAAAACCTTTATAGCAGGCGACAAAGGCAATGATAAATGAAAAACAAACCGGCTTAAACAGGCCTATAAAGATATTTCCAAAGATTAATCGCTCGAACACTGCCGACCAGTACATAGTTGTTGTAACGTGCGCAATAAGGCCAGCAATTATCCACCCGCCGAGAATGGCGATGACATCGCAGATTATAGTCAATACCGGCACCATGACAATGAGAGCAATAAGACGCGGAACGGCAATTTTGCGAATCGGGTCGATGCCAAACGCCACCATCGCATCGAGCTGATTCGAAGACTTCATAGCCCCAATCTCGGCGGTGATTCCTGCCGCGACGCGCGCGGCCACCATCAACCCGCACAAAACGGGACCTAACTCACGCACGATTGAAATAGACATGATGCGCCCGAGGTAGTTTTTCGCTCCAAAATCGGCCAGCTCCACCGAGAATGCCAGCGCGAATCCCTGACCCGCAAATGCGCCTGTAAGTACTATGAGGAAAAGCGATCCGATACCTATCAGGTACATCTGCTCAAGCGTTTCTGTGACATACCACGGTCTGCCAAACAGAGCGCGAACCATCTTTATCGAAAAGAGAAAAATCCCCTGCGACGTCGAAGCGAATATCTTGAGCCAGTTGTTAATCGTGCTAATGATAGCGGTAATCCTCGTTTTGGTGGAGTAAGTGTACCGGCTGGGGGGCTTTCAGTCAACGTTGGAAAAACAGGGGAATTTCAGACCGGAGTCACGGCCATCATATATTCGAGCAGGCGCAGGGCGCCGGACTTGCCCGATACTCCAACCTCAAGTGACGGGCCAACACAGGTGGGACAGCCCTCCAGGCACTGGCAGAGCCGCACATGCTCGATAGTCGCTTCAAGCAGTCGTTCCGATTCGGTGAAGAGCTTCTCTGCAAGACCAACCCCGCCGGGAATATTCTCATAGATATAGACCGTCGGACGCTCTGTAAACGGCGCCCGCACCTGCGAGATGGAGCGCAAATCGCGATAGTCGCACATCACCCACAGCGGAGCAATCTTGCCGAGAATATTCGCAAGGCCTCTGAGCGCCCCCCCAAATTCCGATCCACTCAACCCCACCTGCTGGGCGATATCGCCAGGAAAAGCATACCAGAACGAAGCCGTGTGCATCTCCAGTTCCGGCATGACAAGCTCTCCAGATCCGATATTCTCATGCGTCTGAAACTTGATTTTCTTGAACATGACCGTCGTTGATGTCACCGACACCTCGCCACAATGCAGGCTGGCGTCGCCCGTATCACGGGTCTTGTCAATATTCAGGACTTTCAAATCGGATTTGGTCTCAGCGTCGGTGTAGTAATCGACATTGACTTCCTTGACATATGCTTTCTTCCCGTCCCAATCCAATTTTGTCACCTGATACTGTTCGGCTTTATGCAGATAGATCGCTTCGGGATGCAGGAAAATTGGCGCAGAAAAATAATCAACTTCACCGATAACGGCGCTTTGTTTTGATTCATTGAGAATGACAAAGTTGTCGGGACTCGCCGATCTCAGCGACACCCCCTGGGCCGGATAGATTTCGCTCGACCAATGATACCGCCCTTCTGCCGAGCGGACAACATGTGCCTCTTCCAGATAATTCAATATCTCCAGTGTGCCATCGACCGATTCGTACTCGCTCTTTTCAAACGGCAATTCAAAGGCCGCGCATTTGAGATGGTTGGTGCGAATTATCAGATTGTCCGGATCGATCACCCCCGATTCAGGAGTGCGGTCAAAGATATATTTTGGCTCGGCGCACAAAAATTGATTGATAGCAGTCGAGTTGGCGACGAGAATGGTCACCGATGTCCCCTGACGACGACCGGCCCGGCCCGCCTGTTGCCACAGGGATGCGATAGTGCCGGGATAGCCAACAATGATCGATACATCAAGAGAACCGATATCAACTCCCAATTCCAGCGCATTCGTCGAGACCACGCCGGTGATGGAACCATCGCGAAGTCCCCGCTCTATTTGTCGCCGTTCCGAGGGGAGATAACCACCGCGATATCCCGCAATCTGGATCCCTTTGCCAAAATCCCCTTTCAATTCCCGTTGGAGATAAGTCAGGAGAACTTCGACATAGAGACGAAAGTGGGCAAAGACGATAGTCTGAATCTTATGTCTCAGAAAAGTCGCGGCGAGCCGGGCGGCTTCGTTGACCGATGACGACCGAATTCCCAACTGCTTATTCACGATAGGCGGGTTGTAGACAATAAAGTGCCGCTTTCCGGAGGGAGAGCCATTGTTGCTAATGAGTCGCACGGGGCGGCCAATAATCCGTTCGGTCAGCGCATCGGGGTTTGCTATTGTCGCCGAACAGCAAATGAACTTTGGGCTGGAACCATAGAATCGGCAGATGCGTTGAAGCCGTTTGATCACGTTTGCCAGATGCGACCCGAAGACCCCGCGATAATTGTGGATTTCATCGATGACCACAAAGCGAAGATTCTCAAACAGCTTTATCCATCGCGTGTGATGGGGGAGAATACCAGCATGGAGCATGTCAGGATTGGTGATCACAATATGCCCCGCTGAGCGGATAAGACGACGAGC
>ERZ1292633.6100-Hain-H41-02um-R1-6100-length-10641-cov-5_pt1 | contig 10641 bp, 8 predicted proteins | sample MGYA00564406_ERZ1292633 | MGnify/ENA primary metagenome ERZ1292633 (study PRJEB36523, sample SAMEA6512639) | groundwater metagenome | collected 2019-01-08 | study: AquaDiva: Metagenomics assemblies of 32 groundwater samples
CGGCAAGACCATCGCCGACATCGGCCCGGTCTCGCAGTGGCTGCCGCAAGCCAAATCCGATCTCTCGGCGACCTTGCAGAAGGCGCTGGACGCCATCAAGGCGGTGCGCACCGATGCCGATACACCGATGGTGACGCTATTCACTACCGCGACCCAAACGGTCGGCGCCGGCATCGCCAAATCCTTCCTGGAGGCCAAGGTGGCGGTCAACCCGGTGGTCGCGCTGCGATCCGAATGAGCTGGAAGCACTCAATGGAGTCGGAGAGGGACAGATGAAGAGGTTTTTCGGATGGGCCGCCGGGCTGTTTTTCGCCGCGATCGTGATCGGCACCGGCGCGTTCCTTTACAAGAAGTCGCAGACGAAGCCGGTGATCTACCAGGTGGTCTCGGCGGAGCGCATCGACATCGTGCGCAAGACCGTGGCGACCGGCTCGATCGTGCCGCGCAAGGAAGTGCTGGTCAAGCCGCTCATCTCCGGCATCATCGACGAGCTCTTCGTCGAGGCCGGACAGGCGATCCAGGAGGGCGACCTGATCGCGCGCGTGCGAGTCATCCCGAACATGGTCTCCGTCTCCTCATCCGAGTCGCGGGTCAACAAGGCGAAGATCTCGCTGGCGGACGCCGAGCGCGAGTACGAACGCAATCAGACGCTTGCCACGGATGGCACGATCGCCGCCGCCGACGCCCAGAAGACCGAGATCGCCTGGCAGCAGGCGCAGGAAGAGCTCAAGGCCGCCCAGGACAACCTCGAGATCGTGCGCAAGGGGACCAGCCAGCGCATCGGTTCGGCGTCCACGACGCTCGTCAAGTCGACGCTTTCCGGGATGGTGCTCGAGGTGCCGCTCGAGGTCGGCAACTCGGTCATCGAGTCGAACAACTTCAACGATGGCACGACGATCGCGGCGATCGCCGACATGGACGATCTGATCTTCGAGGGCAAGGTCGACGAGTCCGAGGTGGGGAAGATCCGGGTGGGCATGCCGCTCGAGCTCACCATCGGCGCGATGCCCGAGAAGAAGATCCAGGCCACCCTCGAGCACATCGCGCCGAAGGGGATCGTCGAGAACGGTGCGATCCAGTTCCAGATCCGCGCCGCGATCGCGGAGAACAAAGACGCGACGATTCGCGCCAACTACAGCGCCAGCGCCGACATCGTGCTCGAGAAGCGCGAGAACGCCCTCGCCATCGACGAGGCGCTGTTGCAGTTCGAAGACGACCAGACCTACGTCGAGATCGAGACGGCGCCGCAGCAGTTCGAGCGCCGCGACATCGAGACCGGCATCTCCGACGGGATCAAGATCGAAATCCTCGCCGGGCTCACTGAAGAGGACAAGATCAAGAATCCCAACCCGGACGCGCCGATCGCGGTGTCCGGCGGGGGCGCCGGCACCGGTGGCCGTCGCCAGCCGGGAGCTTTCGGCGGCCGTCCGCGCCGCGCGACGTAACTCGATCCCACCTGGCCGTCTCGCGAATTGCGCCCGCGTCTCCCGCGCCGCGGGCCCGAGCCAGGTGATGGCGTAGGATCGGCGCTCTCGCGTTTCCCCAGGAGGTGCTCGATGGCGACGGCGCTCGCTGGCTGTGCTTCCCTCTTCGACGCTCTTTTCGCTGGCGAGCACCGCCGCGCCAGGTCGATCGGATTCCCCCTGTCGATTCTCCTGGTGGCCGCGTGGTTCCCGGCGGATGCCCAAAGCACCGGCACGTTGAGCGGCGTGGTTGTCGCGGAGCGCGAGAATCCCGCCGGCGGGCGCAGCCTCTTGTTCGGGAGCGGCGAGGCGCCGGGGATCCTGGCGGACACCGTCCGCATCACGCTGCCGCGGCAGCCTCAGTTCCCGAAGGCAAGCCTGCTCCCTCCCAATTGGAACTGCTCACTCGACGGGCGCACCTGGGTCTGTCAGGGTCCGCCGGCGCCCACGCCGGTGCGGATTCGCTTCGACTACCCGGAAGGCTCAGCGAAAAAGCTGGACTACGAGGTGCTGTCCTCGGACCAGCGGATCGCGACCGGACGCGATGTCCCCGTGCAGCAGCTCCCTCCGTTCGAGGTCCAGACGACTCTCGACGGGATCTTCCAGCTGCCGCCGGAGATCTACGGCGGGCAGCGCCTGGATCTCCAGCTGCTCGATCCGGCGAAGCTGCCGCTCGACGCGGCGCAGGCCGGGTTCGAGGGGGTCTGGACGGTCGGCGGGTCGGTACCCTACCTCGAGATCGACGAGGTGCAGGGCAAGCCGGTTCTGCGCATGATCGTGCCGGGGCTCGCACCCGGGGGGCCACTCTCGATCAGGTACCAGGACCTCTGGGGATTCACGCGGCTCGACGTGCCCGACGCCTGCGGCCCGAACGTGAAAGTCGTCGAACCGCCCGAGGCGCACTCCATTGAGCGGCATGCCACGAGCGATAAGAACCTTTTTCCCCCGCGGATCACCGACGCGACGCCGCGGGTCTTCGCCGGAGAGCGAGCCTGCGTGCGCGGCCTCTTTCCGGCGCACTCTTTTGACGGTCTCAGGTTCAACGGCCAGCCGATCGGGCCGCCGGTCACCGCCTCCGACACGACGATCTGGATCCGGATCCCGCTCGCGACGCCGCCAGGAACGATCGAGATCACCGGCGACCCGGCGGCCGGGTTCAAGCCGGGCGAGGCGGTAGAGACCGTCGTCATCAAGGTCAGCGGCTCGATCGACCGCTCGAAGCTCCTGCGCGGCGAGAGCACGACGCTCCGGCTCTGGATCGAGGGCACCGCCGAACCGATCGCCCTGGCGCTCAAGAACCACACGCCCGGAATCATCGGTCTCGACGGTGGCGACGAGCAGATCGTGACGACATCGGGCGGCTCGCCGAACGCGGTCGAGCGCCAGGTCCACGCCGTGAGCCGCGGCGACTTCAAGCTCACCTACACCCTCGACGGCGCCCAGTGCCCGCCGGCGAACCTGGAAGACATCCTGAGCGAGCTCGAGCCGCCCGCGCGGATCGCGCAGAATCCTCCCGGCGGCGCTCCTCCCGCTCCCGCGAATCCTCCGCCGCTGTCCCTCAAGGACCTCCTGGACCTCAGCTACCTCACCGGGCCGCCCGCGGAAATCGCGCCAGCGCCACCTGGTGGCGCTCTCCCGACAACCCTGTATCCGTCCTTGCCGCTGCCGCTCGCGCCGCCCGACAAGAAGAAGGAGCTCGCCCGCTGCGGACCGGATCTCACCGCGGCGTTCGCTGAGTCGCTCCAACGGATCCACGAACGAACGAAGCCGCTGGGAATCTACGAACGCGGCGAGCTCGGATCCCATCAGTTCGCAAGCCGCCAAGCCGATGTCGTCGCCGACATGCCCATTTCAGCGTCCTGCCCCAGCCTGGACTCACCCCCCTGCTTGAGGACCGTCACCGTCAGTAACCGCTGCTACCCCATCGACGAGATCTTCTCTCTGCTCAAGTACGTTGCACACCGACTGCTGCTCGGGAACCTGCCTGCTGGTTTTGGCCAGGGGCTCAGTCATGAATTGAAGATCGGTGTTGGCTATCGGCGCTCTGCAGCGGCTGGCGATGGATCCTCCCGCTTCGCCTTCACCGCCAACCGCGTCGCCGAACAGCTGGAATCGGGCGATCCGTTCAACCTGAACAACATGGAGGACCGATATAGCGACGAGGTGACGGGTGTGGAGACTGAGCTCCGGCCAGCGGGACAGTGTAGCCCCTGCCTGGAACCCGGAACGTTCTCGCCTGGTTCCGACTTCAGCAAGGCCGACTGGAAGCTCGCCAACAACCGATTGTCGACCTGGAAGCCGTGACCGGCGCGTACGGGCCTGTTCGCCGGAGGCCACGGGATTCGTGATCCGGCGCAGCGGGTCAACCGAGCGACCGTGCTGCATGCAGCCATCGTTGACATCAGATGTGTTCCATGGAAGCATCGCGCATCATGAGGACCACGGTCGACATCGCCGATCCCGTGCTCGAGGATGTCCGGCGCCTGCAAGAGCGCCAGGGCGGCACTCTCGGCGCGGTGGTCACCGAGCTGCTGGCCGAGGGGCTCGCGGTGCGGAAGAGAAGGAATCGGGATGAAGCGCGGCCGCAGCTCGCGTGGACCGCGAAGGACCTCGGAGCGCGGGTCGACCTGCGCGACAAAGAGGCGCTCTGGAGAGTTCTCGACGAAGAGACGTTGGACGGCCGGTGAGCTTCAGCGTCGACGTCAACTTACTGGTCTACGCCTCCGACACCGGAAGTGAGCACCAGGAAGCCGCGCGTCGCTTCCTCGAGGAGAAGGCGCGGGGCCGCGAGATCTTCTGCCTGGCGTGGGTGACTGCGATGTCCTACCTGCGCATCGTGACCCACCCGGGAATCCTCGCGCGCCCGCTGGCGCCGGCGGACGCGTTCGGAAATCTCCGATCTCTGGCGTCGATGCCGAACGTGCGCATGCTCGCCGAGATCGAACCGTTCTTCGACGCCTACATGGAAGTGACTGGGGGCGAGCCGATGCGAGGCAGGCAGGTTCCCGACGCCCATCTCGCGGCCATCCTTCTGCTCCACGGAGTGAAGACGCTCTACACCGCGGACGCCGATTTCCGCCGTTTCACCTTTCTTGACGTGCAGAACCCGCTGATCGGTTGACGCGCTGGCGGCGCGAGCTGCCCGCGAAGGCGGCGGCTACTCGTCGGGTGCAGGGGCGAGCAGGCGGGGACCGAGCTCCACCGGCGCGGGCGGCGCCAGCTTCTCGCCGGTCGTTGCGCCGAGCTCCTCGAGTTTGCGGCCCTGCGGCAGAACTCTCGAGTCGAATGAGCCCACGGCTTCGTTGTACTTCTCGAGAGCAGTCGTGAGGCCCTTGCCGACCCCAGCAAGATGTACCGCGAATCTGCGCAGGCGATCGTAGAGCTCTCCAGCGGATTTGCTGATATCGCGAGCATTCGTCGCCAGCGTCTCCTGTTTCCAGCCGTAGTAGACGGTCTTCAGGAGCGCCACCAGCGTCGCCGGCGTGACGATCAGCACGCTCTGCTGGAAGGCCTCCTCGATGAGCTGGGGATCCTGCTCCAGGGCGGCGCTCCAGATCGCCTCGCCCGGCAGGAAGAGGACGACGAACTCCGGGGCGTTCTCGAACTGGTCCCAGTAACTCTTGGCGGCGAGCTTGCGCAGGTGATCGCGAACTTGGCGGGCGTGGCGCGCGAGGGCGGTCTTGCGGGCCTCTTCGTTCGGAGCCTCGATCGCCGCGAGGTAGGCGTCGAGCGGCGCCTTTGAGTCGACGACCACCTGCTTGCCGCCCGGTAGCTTCACCACCAGGTCCGTCCGCAGCTTTCCCTCCTCCGCGTCGACGCTCTCCTGGGTGCGGAAGTCGACGAACTCGACCATGCCGGCAAACTCGACGGCGCGTTTGAGCTGGATCTCGCCCCAGCTGCCGCGGACCTCGGGGCGGCGGAGCGCGGTGACCAATCGGCCGGTCTCGCTCTGCAACTTCTCCTGCGAGCCCAGGAGCGCTTTCACCTGCTCGGTGAGCGCGCCGTAGGCCTCCTGCCGATTCACCTCCACTCGTCGAACCTCCGCGTCCACTTTGCCGAGCGCTTCTCGTAGCGGCGCCACGAGGGCCGCGATCGCCTGCTGGCGCTGCTCGAGCTCCCCCTTGGCCTCTCCTTGGAGTTTCTCGAGATTCTCTTTGGCGAGATCGAGAAACTGCTGGTTGTTCCGCGCCAGGGCCTGCGAAGCCAGATTCTGGAAGGCATCGGTGAGCTTCTGCTCGGCTTCGGCGAAGACGCGAAGCTTCTCGTCCGAGCCCGCGACGATCGCCCGCAGCTCGGACACCCGTCCTTCGAGGTCGTCCTCCTTCGCGGCCGCGCGCTCGAGCGCGGTGCGTGCCTCGGCGAGCGACTCCTCGCGCCCGCGCAGCCGCTCCTCGAGAGCGACGCGGGCCGAGGCCTCCTCGGCGCGCGCCAGGCGGACCGCGTGGTCGATGCGCCGGCCCACGACCGCGCGGATGAGGAAGACCATTCCCAGTGCCGGGACCAACGCGAGCAGGACCTTCAGGGTGTCGTTCACCGCCCGGCATCTTCGCCCATCGCCGCCGCGGACTCAACCGCGCGTTCTGGGCGGGACTACTCCTTGGGAATCTCGATCGACTGCGCAGCCGTGGACACGACGCCGGCGACCTCGTCCGCCACCACCACCGCGAAGCGATGTCGGCCAGGAGAGAGCAGTACTTCGGCACGATAGGCCCAGAACGATTCCAGTGCGCGCGAGAGGTCGCCTTCCGGAACGCTGATCCGGATCGCTCCGCTGTCGCCCAACTCGACGTCGCGTCGCTCATTCTGGATCGCCACGCGCGCGAAGAGACGGCCTTCGCGGGTGGCGCCGGACGGAAGAAGAGAGAGGAGCCCGAGGGGAATGCGCACGAGGATCGGCACGCGCCTCTCGGAGCCCTTCTTATCGAGGGGCTCCGGCGTTCCGAGCTCGAGGACGAGGCCGAGCTCGTTGGCCGTCGTGTCGAGCGTCACCGCGGCGACGAGCGCCTGTTCGGCGCGCTCGGCGAGCGTTTGGCGCCGGAAAGTCTCGCGGTGGCGAACTTCGAGGCGGGGCCGGTTCACCCGCACCACGATCGCGTGGTCGGAGCTGCCCGCGGCGTCGCCGGTCGCGAAGCCCAGGGAGTAGACGGCCGCGGCGTCCGCGCGCACTGAATCGAGCCGATCCGAAAGGTCCTCATCCAGGGCGAGAGTGGCGCCCCCCGTCGCCGCCGCGAGGCGCGTCAGGCTGGATGCCGATTCGGTGAGTGCCAAGTCCGTCGGCGGCGGCGCGCCCGAGAGCTTCCCCGAGGTCGTCTCGAACTCGGCGGATGCCTGCTCCACGGGCCCCTGCCGCGGAGAGACGGTGTAGAAGGCGACGCGAGCGTTCTGCGCCGCCTGCACCATGCCTTCGAAGTCGACCATCAGGCTGACGCCGGTGGCTTGCAGGGAGGCGGAGGCCTGATTGCTCGGGCGCACCATTTTCCCCAGCTTCTGGTTGAGGAACTGGGTGAGAAACGCGGTCGGCTGCGAGGAGTAGCCGGAGGCGGCGAAGAGCACGGACTTCCGCCCTTCGATCGCGGCGAGCGCGCCGATCCATTGCCGAAGTGCGGCGATGGCGCGCGCCTGCCGGTCGAGCTCCCGTTCGCCGTAGTTCTGAATCGCTGCTTCCAGCTGCTGGAGCTCCTGCTCCTGGACTTCCCCTTCGCGCTGCGCGCGGAGCTCGACGAGCTCGGGAGCGGTACCCCTCGGCTGGGAGCCGATCCGGACGCGCCCGTAGTTGCGCACGTCGTGCTCGAGGCGCGATCGTTCGGTGGCGACGAGCGAACCGCGTCCGCGGAGCGAGTCAAGCTCGTCGAATGCCAGCTCGATCCGCGCCCAGTCCGCTGTCGGCGGCGAGAGTATCCGGAGATCCTCGACAAAGGCCGCGATCATGATCCGTTCGGTACCGCCGGCCCGCGAGCGCACGAAGTCGCGGATCTCGTCGAGAATCCGCGCGCTCGTCTTCCACGCCAGCGCGCTCTGGTCGACGAAGACGAACAGATTGGCGAGGTCGGGGCTCCTGGCGGGAATCGGGATGGTTTGCGCCACCGCCATCTCTTCCCGTGGCGCCAGAGCCTCGCCGTCGACAGCTGAAGCCGGCGCCGCGAAGTACTCGATCAGGGTGGGGCGCCCATCGACCTCCAGCGCGAAGTCGCGCTTCGTGAGATCCGTCACGCGGCGTCCCGACGATTCAGTCACGACGACATCTACGTTCACGACCTCGACCTCGACCCGCTCTCCGAACGGCGGCGAGCTTTGCGAAGGTTCGGCCGCGCCAACGACGACCGCGAGAAGCGGCAGGGAGAGCAGCGCTGTTGCGGTCGATCCCATGAATCCTTTCGTCGGCCTCACGGCGCTGGAATCCTGGCGCATCGCCGCGCCTGGTTCAACCGCCGGTGCGCCGCCGGAATCCGAGGACGAATCGGAGAGTGCTAGACTACCGCGTCATCATGAATCGGGAGGGGTTATGAAGAGAGTGATCGTCGCGGGGGCGCTCATGGCGCTGTTGAGCGTGGAAGCGCGGGCGCAGGGACGGATCTTCGGCATGCAGGCGGAGCAGAAGGGACCGGGAGTCATCGTTCCGCCCTACGGTCAGCCGGAAGGTCAGGGCGGTGCGCTGATCGTCGAATTCGATCCGCTCGACGGCTCGACCCTCAACAGCTTTCCGCCGCCCGTCCCCGCCGGCTTCGGGCCGGATGGTCTCGCCTTCGACGGCACGACACTCTGGTTCGTGACTGGCGGTGCCATGGAAGGCGCGGGAACGCTCTACGCTCTCGATCCCGACGACGGTTCGGTGCTCGACACCCACACCATCAACGGTGGCTCAGGCGGTTTCGATGGGCTGGCCGCGCTCCAGGGCCTGATCTACGTCATGGATTACCCGAATAACGACATCGTGGTGTTCAGCCCGGCGCTGGAAACCGTTGTCGACATCCTCGACATCGACGGGAGCAATCCCGGGTACGACATCATTGGAGGCTTGGGAGCGATCGATCAGCCCGACGCGCTCCTCGCCACCGGAGGACAGCCCTTGGAAGGCGGCGGCAGCAACGAGCTGCTGGAAATCGATCCGTCGAGCGGGGCGATCGTCGACAGCTTCCCCCTGGCGGCACGATTCACCGCCGGCGTCGCGACCGTCGGGCAGACGATCTACGCCGCGGACATCGACCTTCCCGTCGTCACCCTTTACGATCGCGCCGGCGGTGTCATCGACATCTTCAACGGCACCGGGCCTTTCAGCGCGCTGGGCGGCGACCCGCAGCCGGCCGTCGGAATTCCGACCGCCTCGACGCTGGGGCTGGCGATCCTCGCGCTGCTGCTCGTCGCCGGGGGTCTGATCGTTCTGTACCGGCGCCCCCGCACCAGCTGACCACCTGGCCATCTGGCCATCTGGCGATCGCGGTGGCGCCGACCTCCTACACCATCGCGCCGGAAGCAATCTCCGGGTGGCGCTTCATGAAATCGACGAGGCGCGGCAGGTAGTCGGCAAGCCGCGGGCAGCGGATGCCGAGCTCGCCCAGATCGGCGTTCGCCTGCGCCGTGTCGTAAAAGGTCGGATGCAGGTAGTAGTCGATCACCGACGACGGAATCTCGAGCAGCCGGTAGACGCCCGGGAGGTGATCGATCGCGGCCTTGGCGATCCTCGCCGGCATCGGCACACGCACGACCATCCGGCCGGTCGCCTCGCCCATCAGGCGAATCGCCTCGTCGATCGTCGGCGGGTCCGGGTCGGCCAGGTGATAGCACTTTCCTGAAGCCGTGGCCGCCGTCGAGAGCGCGTCGATCGCGTCGATCACGAAGTCGCGCGGCACGAGGTTGACGCGGGTCCGTTCCGGATCTCCCGGCACCGGCAGCACGGCGACCGTCGGCTGCTTCAGGAGCCAGCGCAGCACGTAGTAAGGGCCGTCGTACTTCTGGGTCTCGCCGGTCGCGCTGTCGCCGGTCACCACCGCCGGGCGATAGATCGTCGCCGGAAGCCCCGCCGCCATGCGCTTGCGAACATCCATCTCGGCCAGGTACTTCGTCTCCTCGTAGAAGTTGTTGAACGCCTGCCCCTTCTCGAGGTCGCTCTCGCGGAAGATCCCCGTCCAGCGTCCGGAGACGTAACAGGTCGAGACGTACTGGACGCGAGTGAGCGCCGGACAGCCTGCCGCGAAATCGAGCAGGTGCTTCGTGCCGTCGACGTTCACCTTCATCCCGACCTCGCGCGACACCGAAAGATCGTAGGCTGCGGCGAAGTGAAAGATCTCGGTCACGTCGCGGACGCTCTTCGCGCGTGAACCGAGGCCGAGGGCGGGGGAGGTGATGTCACCCTCGATGAGCGCGATTCGGCGCGCGGCGCCGCGGTGGGCGTGCTCGATCTCCTCGACTCGTGCCGCTGCCAGCGCGGCGAACTTCGATTGCACGAGGCAAGTGACGTTCGGCTTTCCCCGCCGCCGAAGGATTCGACGGACGAGCTCCGAGCCGAGAAAGCCGGGGAAGCCGGTGACGAAAACGTGCGCCATCTCCGCGCGCCCGTTCAGCGGAGGCCGGGGACGCGCCGGACCGCTTTGAGCGCGCCGGTGAACCAGCGCGCGAACGCCTCGGCCGGCATCCCCTTGGGCGGCGCGATCGGCATCCCGCGCTGCACGGTGACGTTCTGCGCCTCGGTGTACTTGAGGATCCCTTCGGCGCCATGCCGGCGGCCCAACCCCGAGCTCTTGAAGCCACCCATCGGCGAGCCGATCGAGGCCCAGCCGGCGATGTAGGTGTCGTTGACCGTGACGGTGCCGCACTCGAGGCGCGTCGCCATGCGGCGGGCCAGCTCGGCGTCGCGCGACCAGATCGAGGCGTTCAGTCCGTACTCTGTGTCGTTGGCGCGTTCGATGGCTTCGTGATTCGACTCGAAGGAGGACACGGCGACCACCGGACCGAACGTCTCCTCCGCGAACAGCTTCATGCCCGGAACGACACCCGTGAGAATCGTGGGTTCGAAGGCGAGCGGGCCGAGGTCGGGCCGCGCCCGCCCCCCCGCTTCAACTCGCGCTCCCTTGGCGACGGCGTCGGCGACATGCGCCTTCACGGTGGCGAGTTGTTTCTCCGAGGCGAGCGTGCCGATGTCGTAGTTCCAGTCACCCGTGTTGAGGGACGCGCCGTTGAACTC
>ERZ1292633.6101-Hain-H41-02um-R1-6101-length-10641-cov-4_pt1 | contig 10641 bp, 7 predicted proteins | sample MGYA00564406_ERZ1292633 | MGnify/ENA primary metagenome ERZ1292633 (study PRJEB36523, sample SAMEA6512639) | groundwater metagenome | collected 2019-01-08 | study: AquaDiva: Metagenomics assemblies of 32 groundwater samples
CGCCACTTGGACTTGCCGTACTTACCTGGATCGCGCTTCGTACCAAAGCATTTCACCCCGCATTCCTCGCACTCATTCCTTTTGCTGCTTTTATCAGCACTACGCCACAGGCAATCGGATTCTTGTGGGTATTTGCGCTGGTCATCGCCATAAAAAATAATGTACCGAAGCCGTACCTCTGGCTCTTCGTCATTGCCGCACTTGCCGCACATCCTATCGCCGGCGTTCCGGCAGTGATTCTTGCGGTACTCGTTTCGCTGAATCGTCATGCCGGGCTTGACCCGGCATCCAACGCATCAAGAAACGATGGATCCCGGATCGGTGTCCGGGATGACAGAATGTCTCAGCTTGTTATTGCTACCGTTACCGCATGTGGCATCTTCGCCATTCCTCTCATGTTCTTTGCACAACAAGTAATTACCGGAATGAATGTAGGATTTTCTTGGCCAGCATTTACTGATCTTTCTCGCATTCCTGCCCTTGGTTTCTTTTCTTTGCACGGCAATGCGCTCATGGATACCGTCATGCTTTTTGGCGGCAATCTCTTTTTCATCACTGCCATTCTTGCAATTGTTGGATTTATTGGGCGCGAACACGGGGAACGATTTAAAATCGTTCCCTACGTTCTTGCCGCGATCATCGCATTCGGAAATTTCGTGATGCTCAGCTTGGGATTTGATTTTCCGTTTCTTATTTCGTATGAACGAACGGACTTTGCACTGCGTCTTGTAACGATTGCCTGGATATTCCTTTTGCCTGTGGCATCGGATGGGATACAAACGATCATTGCGAAATATACATCGAAACCGTACGGAACGAGAACGTACGGAACGGTTTTAAACCGTTCCCTTCAAACATACGCCGTACTTCTTATTGCCCTTCTCTTTTCTGCGAATATCTACGTTACTTATCCACGACATGATGGCTATACACGTTCTGCAGCTTTTAACGTTACTGCGGCTGATATTGAAATTGTACATGCTATTGCAAAAGATGCCGGAGATACGCCTTACGTTGTACTTGGCAATCAAACAATTGCATCAGCAGCGATTCAAGAACTTGGATTCTTCCAGTATTACCAAGGTAATATTTTTGCGTATCCCATTCCTACGAGTAGCCCGCTCTACGGCCTTTTTCTTGAAATGATTGAGGAAACTCCGAATCTTGAAACCGTACAAGCCGCAAAAGATCTTACCGGAGCAACACATGTGTATTTTGTCGTGCATGACTACTGGTGGGAGGCGGACAAACGCATTGAGGAAGCAAAAAAAATAACCAATACGTGGTTTACATCCGAAGATGGAACCGTGACGGTGTTTATTTTTTATGCTTTTCTACAACGTTTTTAAGGATTTCTGTGAGGTTTTTTGCATATGCTTCAAGCACATAACCAGAAACGCTTGCACGAATTTCTTCACGCCTCTGTGCAAACTCATCTTTTCTCGCATCCATCTGATGCACAACTCGGCACAAATCATCTTCATTACCCGGCGTGAACAGCATTCCTGTTTCTCCTTCGCGAATGAGTTCTCCTACTCCCCCAATACGAGAAGCAAGTACTGGCACGCCGGCCATGAGTGACTCGTAAATAACCGTGGGAGAATTTTCGTAACACAACGAAGGAACAATAAGCGCATCCACGACACTAAATACATTTGCAAGCTCTTCGGGAGGAGTGTAGCCCAAGAATACAATCCGCTTGTCACTTGCCGCAGCGAGTTCTACTTCCTCTTTCATGGGGCCCGCACCTGCAACGTACAAACGAGCGTCTTCTTTGCAGCGTACAAGAATATCTAGAAGAAACTTGAGGCCCTTATGCGCTCCAAGCTGTCCAACAAACAACAACTTCAACGGCCCGCCAGAACGACCTTTGCGCTTGTTCTCTGCATAATTTGGTGCAGGATTTGGCATCATGACTTGTTCGCTCTTTGGAAAAAAGTGATTCGTTTCGTACATGTCCTTTAAATACTGCGATGGAAAAATAACGAGATCCGGATTCCCAAACTTTGCACGACAGATACACCTATACGTTGCATATGCCGTACGCTCAAAAAGATTATACTGTTCTTGTCCGAACATAATGAGCCCCGAGGGAACAATGAGCTGTAAATCATGTACAACGTGCACATGAGGAATATGAAGATCTGCAATAACGCTCGGGATGTTGAGACCAATTCCTTTGAGGTTATGTGTAATGACGACGTCGGGCTGCTCGTCGCGCAAAATAGCTCGCACATGCTCTGCGCCGTGCCAAGAAACCGCATCTCGAATATGCCAAGTAAGTCGCGTGAGCCAACGGTATTTGAAATCGTCGAGTATAAAATAGATGTTTTTTGGAAAAAAGCGGTAAATGCGTTCGGTGCTTGAACGATCAAGTACGCACTTGGTGCCCAGTTCTTTTGGATGCCCGGTAATCACAAAAACATCGTGCCCCATGGCCATTAACTGACCAACAGTACGCACAATGACGTTTTCTGCACCTCCTCGCGCGAAGGGAGGGTAAAGATTCGTGATAATGCCGATTTTCATAGCTCAAACCACAGTACCTCTCTCTGTATAGGCTCGCAAGAGCGCTGCTTGCTCGGTTTGCAAGGTAAAGTCTTTCGTTATTTTTTTGTATGCAGCGCTACCAAACTGCTCACGCTCTTCTTTGTTAGCTACTAAACGCAATAATGCCTGGGAAAGGCTCATAATATCTCCCGGCTTCACATGCAAGCCCGTCTCTCCATCAACCACCAACGAGCGAACACCTGGTAATGCGCTCACAATAGACGGAATGCCCGAAGCGCCTGCTTCGCACGTCACAAGACCATACGCCTCAGCGCCACTTACCGAAGGGAGAACGTGCACATCTGCGGCTTGGTAGATGCCCGGGAGGTCTTCAAACGGCACGCTTCCTAAAAAGGCGATGCGGCTCGTAATGCCAAGCTCTTGTGCAAGGGCTTCATATACCGGCCTTAGGTCACCGTCACCTACAAGCCACAATCTTACGTTCGTTGTTTGCGGAACTTTTGCAAATGCGTGAAGAAGAAGAGAGACACCCTTAAATGCGTGTGCCCTATCCATCCCTCCCACAAATAAAAACACGCATGTACTCTCAGAAATATTTTTGGAGGTACGAAGCGCAGTGTTTCTTTTTTGCGTAAATCGACGATCGTCAACGCCGAAAGGAACCAAGATGACTTTTTTTGCAGGGAGCTTAAGCAACGTCGCATAATCGCTTGAGCTTACGCAGATTATATCGGCAAAGCGTTTGATGATGGGCTCTTCGAAAAGACGATGGAGAAAAAATAAAGCACCCCGCACAACTGCACGGCGTTCGGCCTGTGCACGCATATGCCAGCTCACCACCAATCGTTTTTTAGCGAACCTTGCCATACACGCAACAGGAAGTGCAGTTCCAAAAAAGGGATAGTGAAGATGCACGACATCATGAGTCTTTATTTCGCGCCAAATTTTTCTCCACGGTAAAATTGCTCCGTTTCCCCATGCGTAGAGAGGATCAATGCATGTTACGTGTTCTTCAGTTGGAAGTAGTTTATCTGAATAGCCCGGAGTGATTACGCGCACGGTATAGCCCGCCTCCTGCATTAAGCGTACTTCTTGTGCTGCAACCGTACCCATTCCTCCCTTGTAGGGCGGGTAAACGGGGGAAAGGACGAGAATGCGCATAGGGGAAGTGTGAAGTTGGGAGTTAAGAGTGTGAATCACGTCGTTCGCGAACGACGTGATTAAGTGAGCGGAGGTTATTTTTGGATAGACTGAGTTGTTGTCATCCTGAACGTATGTGAAGGATCTCCCACTTATTCTGAATGTCCCTGGTGGATCCCTCCTTTCGTCGGGATGACACCGGCCATCGGGATGACGGAAGATGAGGGATACGAGACTACAGATAAGAGATGACAGACGTCAGATATCTTTTATCTGCTGTCTTTTATCTATTCTCCTCTCTCCCCTTTCTTTACCGGAACTTTGGGACTTGCAAGCGCAATTTGACGAACGAGCTCGGTAATTTCTTCATGCATTTTTTGTACGCGTACAAAAAGACGATAGACCGCGTACAGTAAAACGAGTACCGCGATGTACACCAGCATGTCTGCTCCGCGCTCAACACCTACGAAGTGCGCGATGTCATCTGTTGTGTGGGGAATAATTGCAGCAACTCCAATAAGCACCCACAAAAGAGAAAATGCTAAAAGCCAATATCGAGAAACGAGTTCTTTTTTATACTGACCGTATGTGCGCAAAATAACGAGAAGCGCAAAAATGACAATGCCGAATTGAAAAATCATATTATCCAATGAGTCGTTTCTTGATGAGATCTTTTACAATTCGTATAGTGCGGGCGATTGATCCGCCCTGAATCTTCAAACTCTTTTCGAGTGTATCTTCTGTATATTTAATTGTTACCGGACGCTCGACGACGCGCAAACGTCGGGCAGCGATAAGATCAAGAATCTCCGATGCGTGTGCCATGCGATCAAGCGAGATGCGGAGCTTTTTTGCGGAGTCTTTTGAAAGCGCACGGAATCCGTTGTGCGTATCGGTTAGTCGTATGCCGGACATAAGTAACGTGAAGAGCCGAGCCCCCACATGTACCGCGCGACGCGAGGCCGGCATATTCTCTACTTCTTTCCCCATAAAGCGAGAACCAAGAACAACGTCGGCTTCGTCTTTGAGGATTGGTTCGATCATGTACGGAATATCTGCGGCGGTCATTTGTCCGTCAGCATCAAAATGCACCACAATGTCTGCGCCCAAATTTCGTACGGCAAAATCGCTTGCCGTTTCAAGCGCTGCTCCTTGCCCGCGGTTGATGACGTGACGGAGAACGTAGGCTCCTGCGGCATACGCCGTTTGGTTCGTACGATCAGTACTACAATCGTCAACGACAACAACTGCTCCGCATGCAGAAAGCGCATCTTGCACGGCAAGTGCAACACGTTTTTCCTCATTAAAGGCAGGAATAACCGCCACGGTAAGCGACATAGATACCTATCTCACCGGTTTACTGGCCGCGCGTCAAGAGAAACTTATTTGCCCGAATATAATCAAGGGTTTTGCGCAATCCGTCCTCAAGGCGTACCAAAGGAATCCATCCAAGTTTTTCACGAGCCTTTTGGAGCGCAGGAAGAGCAAGCGGAATCATGTGTGCAGGCTGAGCTTCGTACATGATTGGCACCGTGGCTCCTGCAAGTTCCATAATCTTCTTTGCAACGTCGGCAATAACGATATCGGCATCATTTCCAATATTTACCGGACCAATCCCTCGTTCTGTCTTCATAAGACGCATGAGTCCGTCAACGACATCGGTAACATAGGTGAGTGACGTTGAGCTCTTTTCATCACCGGCAATCATAATTGGCGTGTCATCGAGAACGTTGAGTACAAAGTCAGGGATTTGGTGACCATGAAAAAGTGGCATGCGAGGACCGTAAGTTCTAAAAATACGCGCAATCTTTCCGTCGATTCCTAACACGTCGTTGTAGGTTGTGGTCATGGTTTCTGCAAAACGCTTTCCTTCGTTAAAGCAGCCACGTGGATTAAGGTGATCAATGGTACCGAGTGCATCTTCTTTTATCGTTCCATCCCCGTGATGACTTCCGTACACCGTCGCTGAAGATGCGAGAAGGAACTTTGCTTTGTATTTCACTGCAACATCAAGAATATTTTTCATGCCCACGGAATTACTGAGCACTGCATGCATGCGAAACTGCTCGTAGTTCTTTACCGATGTTGGCATGGCAAGATGATAGATTTCCTGGATACCCACAAACTTTACCTTAAACGGATCGAGCTCACCAAAAGACTCAATCTGAAAAGGTTCGTTAATATTGAACTTCAAAAACTGAAAATTGGGGTTGCGAAGCAAGGAATCGATATTCAGCAAATTTCCCGTAGAAATATCGTCAACACAAATAACCCGATGCCCCTCGCGTAAAATTGCCTCGCACAGAAAAGAACCTATGAACCCGGCACCTCCTGTTACGAGCACGTTCTTCTTCTCCATAGATAGCCCTATTTTACCATGCGCCCATCCATGTTCCTGCTTCGGGAACAATGTCTTTTATCTCGCCCATAAAGGTTCCGTCTGGAGTCCATACCTGTACACTTCCCGCGTGGCCGTGCGGAGCGGTTACAATATCCCACTGCCCATCAACATCAATGTCTGCAACGGCAATATTTGCTCCTCCCCCGTCGGTTACCTCGGTAATAAAGAATTCCTTCCAAAGCGCCCCAATGTAGTTGAAGATGCGCACGTGCCCTGCGCCGCCCGTGAGCGGACCTACAGCAATTTCATCTCGTGCATCGCCATCAAAATCACCTGAACTCAGTGTAAGACCCGCATCCATGGTTGATGCATAGGCCAAAAAGTCTACAAGGCGAGTTCCGTCTGCGTTATAAATCGCAATGCGAGGCTCTTTGTTTTGCGCTGCAATAATGATTTCCTTTTCCCAGTCGTTATCTACATCAGCAACCGAGACTACGAAGCGTGTTCCCTCTTGAAATCCCTCAACCGTAAAACGAGAAAGTTCAGTTCCATCTTGGTCGAAGACAATCACATCATTACTCACTCCTGCGCCAACTGCTGTAACAATCTCCTCCACGCCGTCACCTGTTACATCGCCCAGCGTTGCCGAGACGCCTTGACGAGAGCTCTCATCGTACGCAAAGAAGTCATTGATGAGCGCACCTGAAACCGTAAACACGCGAACTTGCGGACCCCCGCCTACGCCCGGCGTTGCCACTACTTCAATACTATTATCATCATTCAGATCATCAACCGCAACTTGCACACCACCCGTAAATGACTCTCCAAACGCAAGAAAAGATGCGTATGCAACCCCATCTGCACGCCACACATTCACCCAAGGTGCACTTCCTGCACGCGCACCGAGCACCATGTAGGAATCCTGTGTGCCCTCGAAATCGCTTGTTTCATCCGAAGTTTCGTCTGTTGACGTATCGGTAGTGTCTGTTTCTGGGTCTGATGCTTCTTCGTCAGTTGTTTCTGGCTGTGCTCCCACCAATGCAGCGGCAACCTCAAGTGCACGCGCAATGTTCAAACGACCTGCACCCAAAGATCCTGAACCGGATGTTGGATATGCAGGATCAACACTCAGTTTAAGCGCTGAGCGTACGTTGTCTACAGAAATCGTTGGATAGTAACTTTTGAGTAATGCTGCCGCTCCGGCCACAATAGGGCTTGCCATAGATGTTCCATCCCATGGGCCGATATAGAGCTCGCTGTCTCGTGCTTCTGAACTGTCTTCTGTATACCCAAGGCCAAAAATACCTTCACCTGGCGCGGCAATGTCCGCGCAATCTGATCCATAGTTTGTAAAATTAGATCCCTCATCTGAGCTATTTGTTGCAGTTACTCCAATGACCCAGTCCACCGTATGACTTCGCAAACATGCGGGGTATACCGGATCACTGTTTACATTACGCCCATCATTTCCGAGTGCTGCAACAATAACTACGCCGCGATTGTATGCATTTTGAACAGCACTTCTCAGTGTTGCATGAGATTCGTTTCCCGCAAAGCTGAGGTTAATAACATCCGCTCCATTTTCCACCGCATACGTAATTGCACTTGCTGCATCTGACTCCGTACCCGTTCCATTCTCGTCAAGAATACGAAGGGACATAATTTGTACGTTCCACGCAACGCCCGTATAACCCTCGTCGTTATCTCCCACGGCACCAATAATTCCTGCAACTACCGAACCGTGCGACTGTGCACTTGGATCTGATGATCCTTCAAGAACTGGTTCAGCAATTTCATCGTCGTCCACAAAATCCCAACCGTGTACGTCATCAATAAAGCCATTTCCGTCATCATCTTTTCCGTTATCTGCGGTTTCTCCGGTGTTCTCCCACACGTTTGCTGCAAGGTCTGGATGATCAAATGCAATACCCGTATCAAGCACGGCAACTACAACATCGCTACTCCCCGTGGTAATGTCCCATGCCTCTGGGGCAGAAATGTGCGGCAAGTACCAGAGATCGCTATATTGGCTATCATTTGGTGTTTGCGCGAAAACGAGGGAAGGAAAAAAAATCGTGATGAAAACCACCGCTGAGAATATTTTCTTCATATGGGAACATTATGACACAGGGGGGAGATCCCTCCTCACGTCGGGATACGTCGTTCGCGAACGACGTATCGGGATGACAAAGAAGCTATTTACCATCTTAACCACTTTAACCATCTTAACCCTCAAATTCCTTACACACAAGCAACGCAGCCTCTTTTTCATCAACTACCTGCTGACGTATATCGTCACTCGTTGAAAGGTCTTCCGCGACATCAAAGTGACTTTCTGCACGATCACAATCTCCTGCATCGGCATACCAATTTGCCAAACCAAGCATGTTAAACATTTTTTGCCCAAGAAGATCTACTGAATCTTCATACAGTTCTTTTACTTTCTCGCGTTCTTCAGGGAAGTGCTGCGTAAGAATACGAATTGCATCACGATAGGTTGCTTCCATGGGGGTGATTTCTACCGCGCGGAGATACGCACTTTTTGCGTTTTCGTAATCTTGCATTGAAAGCAAAGTGTATGCGTATGAGCTCCAGGTTGTGCCGTTGAGTGAGTTATAGGAAAGGGATGATTCGAGAGACTCCCGCGCAAGAACCAAATCTCCTAAAAGAAGCGCATCACTTGCAATCGCATTGTACAAATCGGTATTCAGCTCCTCTCCTGCGTCTGTTGCGGCCTGAAGGGAGGCTTGCGCGGTCGCAATACGCTGCTCTGCCAACGTACGAAGACCTTCATCTGACTGCACCTCAACATGCGTTACCAATCCTTCGTACGGATCTTGGTTCATGAAGGAGTAGATGCCGATACTTCCTGCAACGAGAATTGCCACGCCAGCGGCAAGAAAAATATATTGTTCGCGAGAGAATTTCATATGGAGATACTTTAGCAAAAGAGAAGGAACCTGTCATCCCGTCTTCTTTCTGTCATCCCGACGCCAGGAGGGATCTCCCACCCGTTTCCTCACCATATTGTTTGGATAGGCCCCTGGTGGACCCCGCCGCTCGCGAACAGCGGGGTAGATCCCTCCTGGCGTCGGGATGACACGGGCTTGCGTCAATTCGTCATGCCGGACTTTCCTCCAAAGGCGGATCCGCCTCTGGCGGAAAGTCCGGGATGACGGACCACTTACAAACCAAATCCCCCTTGCCCTTTCGGGCTCGGGGGAATTTTGGCGTTCGCATCAGACTTCTTACGAAGAATGAGGTTTAGAACTCTACCGACGCACCACCACTGAAGTCAGTGATATCGACGAGGTATGCACCCAACCAATCATCCTGACCACCAACAGAACCAGACACACCATCATCCTTCCACATAAGGGAAGCTGGCATGCGGTCAACGTCGTCGGATGCATCGTTGTTTGTACCGGCGCTGTCACGTGCGGTGTTCAAGTAGCCACGAACAACAGTAAGGTCGTTCGTTGCAATGTTCACCAAGAGCATAAGCTCGTCACCTGCAGCACATGCGTTGTCAGCGGTATCCATACAGAGAATATCTCCAATGGTGTAGGCCGCACCGCTCGTTACACTGAGCGTGGTGTCAGTTGCTACCACGTTACTCTCAGTAAGATCACTTGCGGAAAGGAAGCTTGCAGCAGCAATGATCGGATCAGTTACGATCTCGAACAATACGCTGTCGTTACCACCACTTGCACCCAGTGCACTCATGTAGAGTGAATAGGTTTTAGTGGTTCCTTCTGGGACAACTTCATCTGCAGATAACGTTGCACGTACGTAAACAAGGTCTGCCGCGGTACCGTCACACACTGCGCCAGAGCCCTTATAAAGGGTCCATGCTGCGTCTGCAGTGTCAAGAGCTGTTGTGAGATTCGAGCGATCGTAGATGTCGAACTCAGCAGCTGCTTTCACATTGGTACCCGGAGACGTGGTATCACACGTGTTCCAGTCAGATGAGCCAATATCGGAAGCGGTCATTTTGAAGAGCACGCTGTCCATAACCACATCTTCACCGGAAGCAGCGGATACGTTGAAACGAAGTACTTCAGGACGTCCACCTGAAACACCAGAGGTTGGGGAAGAGGAAGAACGTGCTACTGAAGGATAGGTTTCCTTTACCACGAAGGTAGGAACAGAATCGGTTCCGAATACATCGTCACCGATTGCGCCCTGATCATCGTCGTCGAGCGTGGAACCAGATCCAGCGCCCGTTGCCTGGAAGTTATCGTCGGAAGTGCTATCCGAATCACCGCCATCGGTTGGTTCAGTGTAGAGACCCAAACGAACCATTTCGTTAGACGTTGCCGAACCACCAGACACACGGTCGGTAGAAGGAACGTTTATATACACCTCAACGTCGGTAGGTTCGTCAACTGCAACTGGGATCGAAAGACCCGAGAAGCGTGCTTCATTACCAGACATTGAAGCGCTTGGTGAAGCACTCGTCATGCCGTCCCATGCAAGAGAAACAGTCGAGATGTTGTTTGCGTATGCACTCGAATCTGCAGTTCCCGTATCATCCTCAGCTTGTTCTTCAGAGAAGGAAAGCGTATTGAGGGTGAATGCTTCGTTGGTTGCCGTAAAGCGGTACGTTCCTACGTGGTTATTTGAAGAACCCGTGCGAAGGAAGTCTG